>Ga0224505_10000012_pt1 | contig 146944 bp, 116 predicted proteins | sample SF_Jan12_sed_USG_FD_169102 | JGI IMG/M metagenome (GOLD analysis project Ga0224505, IMG submission 169102) | Sediment microbial communities from San Francisco Bay, California, United States - SF_Jan12_sed_USGS_4_1 | ecosystem: Environmental > Aquatic > Marine > Sediment | place: USA...
GTCTCGCCCGCGGTTCAAGCACGTAAGTGCTTGAACCGTCGGGAGCGAGTCCGGACATGCGCCGGACTCGCGACGTTGAAAAAGGTCTGGACGACCTTTTTCAACAGCCTGCTGAATCCGCGGTCGTGCGGGAGCCTGCCTACTCGGTCTCAGGCGGCGCGGTGCCCTTCGTGCGTCCGCCCATCAGGTAGCGCACGCCGATGCCGAGGAACCAGGAGTCCTCGTCGTAAGGAGCGGCGCCCAGGCTCAGCACGGTCGGGAGCGTAGCAGGCGCCACGCCAGCCAGCGCCCAGTCCTCGGTCGCGAACTGCTGGTAACGCAGGTTCATGTTGAACTCGAGCCGGTCGGAATAGCGCCAGTCCAGCCTGAGCCGCAGGTAGTCGAGGTCGGATTCGAGAGCCGGGAAGGCGCTGGGTCCGTTTGCCATCGTTGCCAGCCCGATCTCCGTCTCGCCGTCGCTCATCGTGTAGTCGAGGCGCAGATCGATCTTCTCGGCGATGTTGTTGATGCGCAAACCCACCGCCGTGGTCACGAACTGGTCATTGATTGCCGCGGTCCAGTCCGGCGTCGCGAACTGCTCGCTGCCGGCCTGGTTCGACTCGATGTCCTCCCAGCCGACGTTCAGATACAGCATCGAGTTCTCGGTGACCGTCCAGCCGAGGTCCGCGGCGAGCCGCAGGTCCGTGCCGTCGGTAAGGCCGAGCAGGGACTGAGTGTAGCTGTCGTCCGCGTACAGGCTCGTGAAGGTAAGCCCGACGGGAGTCTCGGGCAACGATGCTGCAACCGTCAGTTCGCCGAACCAGCGATAGCGGTAGGCGAGGTTGTACTTGCGCATCAGCGGGTTCTGGTCGAGGCTGCCCGCGTAAGCCTCGTCATAGCGATCGATGTCCCGCCGCGACGCACCGCCCCTGGCGGTGATCTCGACCAGGCCGCTCGGCTTCCAGCGCAGCCGGCCCCAGCCCGTATCCTCCGTCTGTTCGGCGACTTCCTGGAAGTCGCGGTCGATGGTCCGGTACTCGTAGCCGGCAGACAGCCGCAGGTCGTCGAAGAGGTCGTAATCGCCCGACAGCTTGATCGCCGTCCGCTCGAAGCTGTACGGCCTGTTCGTTGCCGTTTCGGTGCTGATAAAGGTGTCCGTGATGACCCGCGTCCAGGTCTCCTGCGGCGCGCCGTTGTCGCGCTCGTCGAAGCGATAGCTGAATCGCACCCGCGCCTTGTCGAAGGGCCGTGACGTCAGGGACAGAGCGAAGTTCGTCGTATCCACCTCGGCGCCGAGGTTCGCCAGCGGCAAGGGGCCCGGATCGAGATTGGCGTTCGACGTGTAGTCGAGGAACGCGCCGTCCTGCTCGATCTTGCCGGTCGCCGCGCTGTAACTCAGCACCGTGTCGTAGGCCGCGAAGCGATAGTTGCCGGATACCGATACCTGTTGGAAGCTGCTGGTCGGCGGGCGCGACAGCAGCGCCGTCTCGGCGCCGGCGGCGGTCGTGAACGGGCTTTCCCACTGCAGGTAGTTGCCGGCGCTGTCGAAATCGGACAGGTGATAGTCCAGCGACACGTAGCCCCGGTCGAAGGCATAGCCGACGCCCAGGTCCATCAGGTCCGTCGTGTAATCGAAGCGGCCGGGCATGAGGCTCGACTGCGTGAAATAGCTGCCGCCGAAGATGCGGTTGCCGTCCTGCTGCTGCTGCCGGTAATTCGCCGATACGACGAAATTGGTGGTCGGCAGGTAACGCGCGCCGATTTCGTAGATGCGCCGCTCGCTCTCGATGTTGGTCGGCACCAGGCTCGCGTCGAGCGCTGTGAAGCCGGCGGTCGACGGCGCGCGGACCCAGCCGTCGGGCAGTGCCAGCGCGTACTTGCCGAGCCCGACGAAGACCGACTCGGTCGTGTCGAAACGGTGCCGCGGCAATTGCCGGTAGGAGAGACTGTAGTCGTACTTGCCCTGCTGGCCGCCGCTCAATTCGAAGCTGCGGGAGTCGAGGCCGAGGTCCTCGGCCTGCCACCGGACCTGCTGCTTGTCACCGGTGTAAGAGCCGTTGCCGTCGACGTTCGCGTAGACGCCCGATTCGTCGTAGCCGGTCGCGTCACCGAAGTAGGCGGAATCGTCGCTGACCGAGGTCGCACCCACGGTGACGTCGCTGCGCTGCCCGGTCTCGAAGGGACAGTACTCGCAGACCCATTCGCTCGTGTCGACCTGCTGGGCACCGGCCGCGCCGGCCGCCAGGCCGGCAGCCACCGCGACCAGAGAACCCATCCCTTGCTTTGACACCCTGTACGCTTTCATTTTGCGATCCTGTCTTACGCGCGTCGGCGGCAATCCCTCCGTCAACGCATCAGTTTCGAACCGGACGGGTGGTTGGACCCGTGCACCTGCTCGTGGCAGTTGAGGCAGCTCTGGCCGAGCAGGTACTGCGACGGCATGCTGGCGCCCGCCAGGCCGTCAGCTTCTTGCGCGATGCTCGGGTGGCCGTCCTGCGAATGGCAGCTCTGGCACAGGAGCGGTGCCCGGGCCGTCAGCATGCCGGGGTGATTCGAGCCGTGCGGCGAGTGGCACAGGCCGCAGTCCTCGCTGGCCGGCGCGTGCTCCCAGAGATAGGGGCCGCGCTTCTCGGCGTGGCACTCGTAGCAGGTGTCGTTCAGCGTCTGCCGCGCGAACGTCGTGTCCGGGCTGTCGCCGTGCGGGGCATGACAGCCGTCGCAGGCCATCTTGCCCTCGAAGAACGGGTGCGAAAACGCCTTCAGCGTTTCGCTGCGCTGGAGCTGGTGGCAGTCGAAGCAAACGTCGGGCTGCGTCCCGGTCTGCAGGACCGGGTCCAGCGTCGCGTGGCTCGTATGGCAGTCGGCGCAGGCGACCTCGTCGTTGTCGTGCGGGCCGCCGTGCCAGCCGAAGCCGACGCTGCCGTCATGGCATTCGAGACACATGCCGTTCTGCACGCCGACGGCGTCCGGCATGTCGGAGCCGAAGCGTATGACCGGTGGACGTTCCTGGCCGCGGCGCACGCGCGCCGCGTGCGCGTCGCCGCCACCGTGGCAGGCCTCGCACTGCAGCTGGCCGTGGCCGAAGGGGCTGCGCGGGTCGGTCGGCACGCCGTGGGGCGTGCGGAATACCGCCAGGCTCACCGCGTCGTCGTGGCAGGCGATGCAGGTGTCTGCGCCCTTGCGGCTGTAGGCCTTGTTGGCGTCGTCCGCGGCCGACTGGGCGCTGGCAATGCCCGCAAGGAGCATGCCAGCCAGTCCCAGGACCGCGGCGCGTAGGAATTTCTGCGAGTCCATCCGAGTCACCATTCCCGTATCACTGTGGACCGGCTCCGGGGTCGGCCGGGTCGGGGGCCTTCTTGCGAAGGCCCCCTATTCTTACCTAGTTGAACTGGAAGGTGTCGATCTTGTGCACGACCTTGACGTCGGCGGTACGGCCCTGGCCGTGGCAGACCACGCAGGTCTCGACGCCGGACGATACGAGGCTGCCGTCGGCCGCCTTGGTCGCGTTGAAGTCGCCGCCGTTCTGCGTCATGTGCTGCGCCGCGAGATCGCTGACGTGGCAGGCCGAGCAGACCGCCGTGTTCGGCGATATCACGCGGTCGTCGGTCAGTATGGTGCGATCGTTCGCGTCGACCGTCGTACCGAAGCGTTCGCCCGGCTCGAGCGGGTAGTAGCCACCCGGCACATGGCAGCCTTCGCAGTTGTTCAGGCGGCCCGGGTAGACATAGTCGTACACGTCGGCACCGCTGAAGCCGCAGACCACGTACGGGACGCCGATCGTGCCGGACGCGTGCATGCCGTGAATCATGCGCTTGAAGTCGATCGACGTGTCGTCCGACGTGCCGGTGTCATTGAGACATGCCGCACTGCTGCGCCGGTTGACGTCCGTCATCATCGGGTTGTGGCAGGTGACGCAGACCTCGGGCTCGTCCGTGCGATTCGAGCCGTGCATCGACAGCTTGTTGTGGCAGTCGTCGCACTTCACGATGTTGATTGCCAAGATGCGATCCTTGCCCGTTACGTCCGTGATGCCCGCATACTCAATTGCGCTCTTGACCGGTGCCTCGCTGTCAAAGGTACCGTCGCCATCGGGGTCGATCGCCGGGTGCCCTTCTATCGACACGGAAAGCGAACCGGTGGCCGTGGCCGGAACCGCAACTGTCGACACCAGCGTGAAAGTCTGGTTGTCGGCCGTCGTGGCCGTGCTGCCGCAGGCTGGTAATGCGTTCATCTGCACGGGAAGCGCCGGCAACACGCCGCTGCCGATGTTCGCATAATCCGTCGTGCTCCAGGCGATGTTGACGCTCAGCCGGCTTTCGCGGGTCGCGCACTGCAGGAATGCCGGATCAGTTGCCAGGTTATACGGCGTATTGGCGTTCTGCGGGTTAACGACCTGGTAGTCGACCTCGGGGAACTGGCCCTGCGCCGTATTGCGCACAGCGATGATCCTGTATTCGAAGTTCTTGGACAGCGTTACCTCCAGGATCTCGTGCGCGACCGGGACCTGGACCAGCCTGCCATTCGGGCCTTCGACCGTGCCGTTCGGACCGTGGCAGTCAACGCACTGCGTGTCGTCGTTGAACTGGAAACCGCCCGGGTGTACGCCATCTTCAATCGCAAAATTGTTGTTCGGGTTGTTCGGGTCGTCCCAGTGGCAGGTGCCGCAGGCACGCCGGTTCGGGACCAGCCGCCAGTTGCTGGCCTGCGGCGTGTCCGCATCGCTTTCGTCGTGGCAGGTCTGGCAGTTACGTACATCCTGCGGCCATACGACGTCGGCCCAGTTGTGCGTGCCGACAAAGTAGTCGTCGCGGCCGGAATGGATGTTGTGCACCAGCACCTTCAGGTCGACCGTATTGCCGGTCCCGGGGTCGATGGAGCCGGGGTTGTGGCAGGTGACGCAATACTCGACGTCGAAGCGGGCGTCGCCATGTTCTTCGAGGTTGTCGTGACAGGCGTTGCAGGTGTCGCTGTCGACAATCAGACGCGTGAACGTCGGCGCCGCGCCGGGGTAGCCCACGGCGGGCACGAAATCGGTCGGCGCATTATTGGCCGGGATGTTGCCGGACGTCGAGAGAGGCGATGAGCTCGTACGGATTTCGACGCCGACCCGGTGTGTCTTGTTCGAATCGAACGTGGGTCCGGCCGGATAATCGGGCAGGGCGTTCGCGAACGTGTAGGTGTACGTGCCGTCGCCGTTATCCGTATAGTCGCCTGCGGTGGCTGTCTCGGTCGTAGCCTGGGCATTCGCGACACCGCCCCTGTCGCGCTTGATATACGGCGCCCATTCGCTGGATGCGCCGCCCGTTCCCGGACTCAGCTGGGCGAGAGTGAAGCGGATGTTGGCCGCCGGCATGCCCTTCAGGCCCTGCTCGAGGTCGTTGGTCAGGCCGACGACGATCGTCAGCTCGTTGGCAGCGCTCAGATCCGCGCTCAGGATCTCGACGTTGATCTGCTCCGCCGACGTCACCGGCACGGCGCCGCTCGGTCCTGGCGGTCCCGGGATGCCGGGGTCGCCCGGAGGACCCTGGTCGCCCTGCGGTCCCTGCGTGCCGTCGTCGCCCTCGCATCCCGCCAGCGTGAGCCCCATCAGCAGCACGCTCAGCAGGCCGAGCCATCCAGTGTGTAGTCCTTGCCTGGCCATTTCACTCACCTCAACATAAAACAGGCGGAGCGATTATCGCTCCGCCTTATTATTGTTCGCAGGAATCAAGGGCCTCACTACGGCCCGGAACTACGCCGGTCGTAGCTCCGCAGTGGTTCCAATTTCCGGACCTGGCCATTGCTATTGTTACCCTTTTCCCCAGTTACGGACTCTACCCAGCTGAATAGGCTGGCTATATTCGTAGTACTACTTACCCTAGTTTCGTGTCTTCGCCATTACAAATCCAGTACAAAAATAGGTATCCTTCACTCGCCGTAAAAGTTCGGCCAGGAGGAGCAGTAATGAATGTTATCCAGGGAGCGCGGCGCACGGCTGTTGCGGTCGCAATGAGTTTGGGTTGGCTGGTGTCGCCGCTCGCGCAGGCGGACGTCAGTGACATCGTCAAGGAATGTGACAGCTGCCACGGCGCCGACGGCGTCAGCACGGAAAGCAAGATTCCGACGATTGCCGGTTTCTCGGAGTTCGTCTTCGAGGAGTACATGTACCAGTACCAGGACGAAGCGCGTCCATGCCGCGAGGTGGAGTACCCCAGCGGCGACGAGAAGGGCACGAAAACGACGATGTGCGAGGAGGCTGCGGAACTCAGCGAAGAGCAGATCAGCGAGTTGACCGGCTATTACGCCGGCAAGAGCTTCAAGGCGGCGACCCAGGAATTCGACGCGGCACTGGCCGCCGAGGGTGCGAGCATCCACAAGCGCGACTGCGAGAAGTGCCACACCGACGGTGGCAGCTACGCTGGCGACGACGCGGGCCTGCTGGCAGGCCAGTGGATGGGCTACCTGCAACAGGTGTTCGCCGATTATGCCGCGGGCGAGCGCAGCATGATGGAAGACAAGATGAAGGAAAAAGTCGACGCGCTCGACGAAGCGTCCACGAAAGCGCTGATCCACTACTACGCGAGTCAGCAGTAAGCAATCCTGAAAGCACTCCTGTATGGGCGCGGCCGGACACGGTCGCGCCCGCCGGGGAAGGATCTGACCATGCCAAGTGACGACACGAAAACGGCCTCGACGGAGAGCTTCTGGAAAAGGCTCTGGAAGATCCCCTCGAAGTGGTACTTTCTTTACATTCCGGCCGGCGGCTACCTGGTCTTCGTGTTCGCAATCATCTTCTGGGGCGCGTTCAATATCGCGATGGAGATGTCGAGCACCGAGGAGTTCTGCATCTCGTGCCACGAGATGAAGGACAACGTGTACCAGGAGTACACGTCGACGATACATTACTCGAACCGCACCGGCGTCCGTGCGGTGTGCGCGGACTGCCACGTGCCGAAGGAATTCATCCCGAAGGTCAAACGCAAGATACGGGCGACCTTCAACGAGATCCCGCACTGGATGCTCGGTACGATCGATACGCCGGAGAAGTTCGAGGCCCATCGTCTCGAGCTCGCGAAGTCCGTGTGGCGAGAGATGAAGGCGGGCGACTCACACGAGTGCCGGAACTGCCACAACCTGCCGCACATGGATCTCGAAAAGCAGGCGCGCAGCGCGCGCTCGAAACACTCCGTCGAGCGGGCGCTGGAGCGCGGCGAGACCTGCATCGACTGCCACCAGGGCATCGCCCACAAGCTGCCCGAGGGCTGGGAAGAGATCGACTGGGACGAGGAAATAGCCGGCGGGGCGGATTAGGCTACGACGCGGCGCGCGAGATTCCTGGCTCGCGCCGCGAGGCGGGTCGCATCGAGCGGGCCCTGGTTGTCGATGACCAGGGCCCTTTTCATTTCATCGGCCGTCAGCGGCTCCGCCTTCGCGAGCTGAAACTCGAGCACGGCGAGATCGGCCTCCGATGCGTCGGTGCCGCGCGCCCGCCGGTCAAGGATGCGTTCGCGCAGGACGGCTTCAGGCGCTTCGGCGCGGACGATGAGGGCTGCGTACCCGGCGGACTCCGCGATCTGCAGTGCATCCCGCCGCTCCGACTCGCGCAGGAATGCGGCATCCAGGATGACGTTGTGCCGGGTCTGCAGCAGCAGCGCCGCGAGTTCGCACAGGCGTGCGTAGACTTTTCTGCCGGCCGCGCTGCTGTAGATGCCGGAGGCGACTCCGGAACCGCTGGCCTCGGTTTCCGCCAGCCCGAACAGCCGCCGGCGTTCGACGTCGGATCGCACGCGAATTGCCGGCAGCGAGGCCATCAGCTGGCCTGACACCCAGGTCTTGCCGGACCCGGACAGGCCGGTCATCAGGACCAGCAGGGGTTCACCCTTCGATGCCTGCTTCCCTGCCATCTCGCAGTAACGCCTCGCCTCGGCCAGGTCCGCCTTGCAGAGCGCGGGGTCGTCCCGCTCGGCGGCGCGTATGACGGCGACCTTCGCGCGCACCAGGCAGCGGTAGACGAAGAACAGGTCCAGCAACGCCACGCCCTCGTAGTCGCCGCCGGCTTCCAGGTAACGGTTGAGAAACTGCGCTGCGAGGTCGGCGCGATCATGCTCGACCAGGTCCATGACGAGGAAAGCGATATCGCAGATGACGTCGATCGCCCGCAGATCCTCGTTGAACTCGATGCAGTCGAAGGTCGCGATGCCGCCAGCCAGGCGCACGAGGTTGCCGAGGTGCAGGTCGCCGTGGCAGTCGCGCACGCGCCCTGCGTCGAAGCGCGCCGCGATCAGCGGCTCATGGCGCTCCAGCTCGGCGCGCGTCCAGTCACGCAGTGGGCCGAGCACGTTCTCACCGATGGCGCCCTCGATCGCGGCGAAGTTGTCCCACATGAAGTCGCTGGTTACCGTCAGGTAATGATCGCGACGGCCTGCAGAAACGCGCGGCGCGGACCCGTGGCGCTCGGCGATCACCCGGCCCAGCTCCTTCATGTCCCGGGCCGCGAGCCTGCCGCTCGCCAGCTGCCGGTCCAGCCGCAGTCCGGGATCGAAGCGCCGCATTCGCAGCGCGTACTCGACCGGGTCGCCGGTGCCGCCGATGCGCGGCAGTCCCTCGTCGAGCGTGATCGGCACGACGTCGAGATACAGGTCCGGCGCCCAGGGCCGGTTCAGCCGCAACTCCTCATCGCAAAAGTGCCTGCGCTTTTGCAGGTCCCCGAAGTCGAGGAAGTCGAGCACGAGAGACTTCTTGATCTTGTATGCGAAGTCGCCCGCCAGGATGACCCAGGAGATGTGGGTCTCGATGAGCTCGATGGATTCGGCCGGGTGCTCATATGCACCGGCGCGCAGCAGCCCGTCTACGAGTGAGCTGCCCCCGTCGCATGATGTGCCGGATCGGTGCATGTGTTGCCCTTGCTCCGCTGCGCTCTACATGGAGATGGAACCTTCACGGAAATCGGTCGAATCGAGTAGCGCGTTGATCAGTACGGGACAGCCCGCCCGGGCCGCGGCTTTGGCTTCCAGCAGTATTTCGCTAATCCGGTCCGGGGAATCGAGCAGCAGGCCCTTTGCACCCAGGCCCTCTGCTGCGAGGTGGTAATCGCTGCGGGCCAGCACCGTGCCGACATCGTCCCCGAGTAGCTTGATCTGCTCACGCGCGATCTGGGTCCAGCCCGCATCGTTGCCGACCACGGCGATGACCGGGATGCCGAGCCGGACCAGGCTTTCGAACTCGATCAGGCTGTAGCCGAAAGCGCCGTCGCCGTAAATGATCCAGGTTTCGGCGCCGGGGCGCTGCAGCTTCGCGCCGATCGCGAAACCGGCGCCAACGCCCAGCGTGCCGAACACGCCCGGGTCCAGCCAGGACAGGGGGCCGCGTGGCCGCAGCGTGTAGGAGGCGGTCGCGACGAAGTCGCCGCCGTCGGCGACGACGATGCTGTCATCGTCGAGCGCCGCGTCGATCTCGCGCAGCAGCCGGAGCGGGTTGACGAACTCGCCCCTGGTCGCCGCTGCCGCCGCTATGCCGCGCTCGCGTTCGTCATCGCGCTCGCGCAGCGTTTTCAGCCAGTCCGCGTGGGCCGGGTTCGATGCGATGCCTGTCGCGGCGAGCTCGCGCAGGAACGAGCCCGCGTCCGCCGGTATGGCCAGCGTCGGCCGGCGGTTCATGCGCAGGTCGTGGCGGCTGCGATTGACCGAGATCAGCCGTGCACGCCGCGAAATGTGCCCGCCGTAGTCGAGGCGGAAATCGCAGGGCACGCCGGCCAGGACGACGCAGTCGGCCTCCTTTAGCGCATTGCGGCGCTGGTGACGGAGATGCAGCCGGTGATTCGGCCCGAGCAGGCCGCGCGCCATGCCGGACAGGTAGACCGGCACGCCGAGCTGCTCGACGGCGCCGGCGATCTCCCCGGCCGCCGCAGCGTCCAGCAACGCCTGGCTGCCGACCAGGAGCACCGGCTTTTGCGCGGCAGCGATCGTGCGTGCCGCCACGTCCAGCCTGCCGCGACCGGCCCTTGCGACGGCCGGTGCCGGGAGCGGTTCGGGGTCGCGTCCGCCCGGGGCGAACTGCCGCCCGAGGTGCCAGTGGAGATAGCCACGCAACGCGCGGGCGCCGAGCGAGGCGCCCGGCGGCGCCGCTTTCGAATACCAGCCGCGAATGACGGACTCGTCGTACAGCAGGTCGATCGGGCATTCGACGAACACGGGACCCGGCACGCCGTCGCGCGCGGCGTCGAACGCCCGCGCCATGGCCGGCACCAGGTCACGAACACGACGGACGGCCTCGGCGTGCTTGACGAGCGGCGCAACCAGGCTCATTTGGTCGATATCCTGCAGGGCACCCTTGTTCTTCAATACGGTCGGCGCCGCGCCGCCGAGAATAACGACCGGCGATTGCGCGAGCTCCGCGTTCTTGATCGCTGTAACGGTGTTGGTCAGGCCGGGCCCCGCGGTCACCGCCGCGAAGCCGGGTATTCCGGAAAGGCGCGCGGAAGCGTCGGCGGCGAACACGGCCGTCGCTTCGTCGCGCACGTCGACTATGCGAATACCGAGGGCTTTCGCCGCGCTCAGGATTGGCGAGATGTGTCCGCCGCAAAGCGTGAACAACTGCCTGACGCCCTGCGCGGCCAGGAACTTGGCTATCCGGTCACCACCGTGCATGTGCTGCCTCCGATCAGTCGGTTGCAGGATAACAGTCCGCGGCTGCCGCGGCCGTAAGTGCCCGCCGCAGTTGCCGGTCCGTCACGAGGCGGCGACGCCGGTGCCGGCCTGGCTCCGGCCGATCGCAAGGCAACAAAAAAACGGCCGGCCGGAGGAACCCGGCCGGCCGTGCGAAAACGGGCGATCAGTGCTTGCCGGGGGCCAGTTCGACGCCGCGGCGCTCCTTGTAGGCGTAGGCCTGCAGCGCGACCATCTTCGGGTCGTCGGCCGCCAGGTCCGCGCCTTCCAGCGGATTCCTGAGACACCAGTTGATCATTTCCCACATGTGCACCACCCGACCCATCTGCTTCTGGAACTTCGGGTAAGTCTCGGGATGCGTGTTCGTGGCATTCGGATGGCACTGCGCGCAGGCAACGCCGTTCGTGCCGAGTTCGGGGCTCGTCCAGAGCGCACGGCCTTCGGCCGCGACCTGTTCGAACTGCTCCATCCAGCGCTCGGCATCCTCTTTCGTGAACTCGTCGGCGCTCACCTCGACGGAGTAGGCGGCTACGCAGGCCGCAAGCAGGATTGACGCAATCTTCTTCATGTCGGCTTCTCCTAGTAGTGGCGCTGCGCCGGCGTACGGTTCGTCGGGTCGCTGTAGCTCGTGTCTTCGGGATGGCCCTTCTGCTCGTTGAACGCGACCGTCCGGTTCGTGTTGTCGTACAGGTTGAACTCCAGGTCGACACGCCCGGTGTGCATGTTCATGAATTGCCAGCCCGTGGCGTCGCGCTCGTTGAACGGATCTGCGCGATTCATCGGCACCGTCAATATCGGCAGGTGGCTCTCGGCCTGCGCGTAGCTCTCCGGGTAAGGCCATGGCCAGGCGGTCGACATTACCGACGTGAAGGCAATGTTGCCGATCTGGTTGTACTGGATCTGGTGCACGTGGCCATAAATGACGTTCACCTTGTTGAACGGCTTCAGCAGCGCCTGGATGTCCTCGGCTTCCTCGGTCCAGAAGTTCCAGCCCTTGTAGATCTTCTGCAGCGGTGAGTGCGAGAAGACCACGACGGGCGTGTCCTTCGAGACTTTCGCCAGATCTTTCTTGAGCCAGTCCATCTGCTTTTTGCCGACCATGAACGGCGACCCGTTCGGGTTATCGAGGCCGGCCATCTCGTTCATGCGGCGTTCCGCCGACTCCCAGCGATTGAAGGTCCAGTCGTCGTAGGTGAGGATGCTGTTCAAGGTCACGAAGTGCGCGCCCTTGTGATCCCAGCTGTAGTAGTGATCACCGTACAGCTCGCTCCAGTACTCGCCGAGGTCGAGGTAGTAGTCGTGCTCGCCCAGCACCGCGTAGGTCTTGTAATTGAGGGCGGACAGGATCTCGGCGCCGTGATCCAGCTCGGCCTTCGTGCCCAGCTGTGCCAGGTCGCCGCCGAACACGACGAAATCCGGCTTCGGCTCGAGCAGGTTCGCCTCGGCGACTGCGCGGATCAGCCCGCGATCCCAATTCCGCACGAACTGGCTGCCCTTGACGTGTTGTATATGGGCGTCAGAGACATAGGCGAACGTGAAGTCGGGTCCGCCTTCCTGGGCTGACGCAAGCCGCACGAGGCTCACCGGCAACATGCCGGCGACCAGACCGCTCGCCGTCGTGCGCAGGAAATCCCTGCGCGTGTTGAGTATCTTGTTGCTCATCGTGCTCCTCCCGTGTCCTCGACCGCGAGCGCGGCCGTTGCGGACGCCGCCCGGAATTGCGGGCTCGTCAGTGCCTCCATGAACGCGACCAGGTCGTCGATCTCCTGTTCCGTCAGGTTCAGCGGGCGGATGCCGCCGGAGAGGAACGCATTGACCGGATCGTCCGGGTTGGTCACGCCACCGTTGTTGTAGTGCTCGACAACTTCGCGCAGCGTCGCCAGGCTGCCGTCGTGCATGTACGGCGCGGTCACCGCGATATTGCGCAATGTCGGCGTCTTGAAGGCGCCCATCGAGCTGAGCTCGTCGTCTACCACGAAGCGGCCGAGGTGCGAGGTATTCGCGTCCGCGAGCACCGCCACGTCGACGTCGATACCCTTGTTCTTCGCGACCTGGAATGCGCGGGCGAGATCCGTGACCCTGTCCTGGATATCGTTGATACCGACACCGATGTTGTGGAACTTGTGGTCGGTGAACAGCGCGTGATCCTGTTCGACCGTGTGGCAGGACACGCAGCGGCCGTTGCCGAGGAACACGGCGAATCCGCGCCGCGCCGCCTCGCCGATCGCCCCTTCTTCGTCACCGAAGTACCAGCGGTCGAAGGGCGAATCGCCGGAGATCTGCGTGCGCTCGAATGCTGCGATCGCCATCGTGACCTCGCGCATCGTGATGTCGCTCGCCTTGAGGTCGAACACGTCCCGGAAAGCTTTCGTGTACTGCCGGTCGTCACGCACGATCGCCAGCAACGCGTCATGATTCGGCAGGGCCATCTCCACCGGGTTCAGGAACGGGTGCAAGGCCTGGTCCTCGAGGTCCGGCGAGCGGCCATCCCAGAACTGGGTCTTGCCGTACGCCGCGTTGACGACCGTAGGCGCATTGCGCGTGCCGGTCAGCTTACGTATGCCCTCCGACACGCGCAGCGGGCTGTCGGTGAACGCCTTGTCCGGCGCATGGCAGGTCGCGCAGCTCACGTCCCCGGTCGCGCTGAAGCGCTGATCGTTGAAGAGGCGTTCGCCCAGCGCGATCTTGGCCGGCGTCTGCGGGTTGCCGGCGGGCACCGGCAGCTCGGGGAGCCCGAGCGGCGCCTCGGCCAGCGCTGCCGTGGTCAGCAACAGGATCCCTGTCGCCGTGATTAACGTCTTCATGCTACGACCTCCTTCCCGATGCGCGCTCCTGCTTGGGGGCGAGGGCTGCGCAATGGTTTGATTATTCCTGTGCGCTCACAGCGTCATGGCCGGTGGTCAGCCGGTTAGGGGGCGGGGGAAAAGGACCCATCTGCCGTTTTGCCAATGCGGCACAGGACTTTGTCCCGCCTCCAGCCGTGGCAGTCATCGCTCGGTTTAGACCCTGTCTAAACCGCTAAACATGATAGCTCCAGGTCAATGGAGCGCAACCGTGGACAATCCGGATAGGCAGGCCTGGCAGCCGCCCCTGCTTCGCGAGGCGTAACACACCGGCCGCCAGTCGGGCCGGTCGCCGCTCCCACTGTTGGCGCGGCAGCGATCCGCCGGTTCCGCTTGTCCCCCGCGGCACAGAACCTATAATTCGCGTCCCCGAGGGTCCGCCGCAGGGCAGGCACATGAGCAAGCAGAACAAGGTCGGCCAGGCGCCCGCGAGCCCGGCCCGGGCCGGCTACGCGATGCCGGCCGAGTGGCAGCCGCACCAGGCGACCTGGCTTTCCTGGCCGCACAAGCGCGCTAGCTGGCCCGGCAAGTTCGAGCCGGTCGAGCCGGTGATGGTTCGCTTCGTCGCCGCGCTGTCGCCGACCGAAATCGTGCGTATCAACGTGCTGGACGAGGCGCATGAGCGGCACGTACGCAATCTGCTGGAGGGCCGGGCGCATGCGGCGAACGTCCGTTTTCACCGGTTCCCGACCAACGACGCCTGGTGCCGCGATCACGGCGCGATCTTCGTGACGCGCAAGCAAGGCGGGCCGGACCCGCTGCTCGCGCTCGACTTCCGCTTCAATTCCTGGGGTGGCAAGTACCCGCCGTTCGACCTGGACGACGCGATCCCGCCACAGATGGCGGCCGCACTCCGCGTGCCCTGCCGCCGCGTGGACATGGTGCTCGAAGGCGGCTCGATCGAGGTCAACGGCGCCGGCGCTCTATTGACGACCGAGCAGTGCCTGCTGAACCCGAACCGGAATCCGTCGATGAGCAGGGCAGAGATCGAGGCATCCCTCCGCGACCTGCTTGGCGTTCGGCAGATCATCTGGCTGGGCGACGGCATCGTCGGTGACGACACCGACGGGCACATCGACGACCTGACGCGCTTCGTCGCCGAGGACAGGGTCGTGACGGTCGTGGAACCCGACAGCGCCGACGAGAACCACACGCCGCTGGCCGAAAACCGGGACCGCCTCGACGCGATCCGGCTCGACGACGGCCGTCCCCTGGAGGTCATCGAGCTGCGCATGCCCGGTCCGGTCGAGTTCGAGGGAGACCGGCTGCCGGCCAGCTACGCGAACTTTTACATCGGCAACAAGGTCGTGCTGATGCCGGCGTTCGACGATCCGGCCGACGAGCCGAACCGCCGGGCGCTGGCGCGCTGTTTTCCGGGGCGTGAAGTCATTGCCATCGACTGCACGGACCTCGTCCTTGGTCTCGGCACCTTCCACTGCCTCACGCAACAAGTACCTATGGTTTAATGCAGGTCGGCAGGCGGCCGCCGGCGGCCTTCGCCCTGTGCACGGAGCTTCGAATCAGGAGGGGCTCGCAACATGACGACAATCAGCGAATTCGTACATCACCACTACCGTCACTTCAACGCGGCCGCGATGATCGATGCGGCGGATGCCTACGTGCACCACCTCGACCAGGGCGGCGTGATGTTCATGACGCTGGCAGGCGCAATGAGTACCGCCGAACTCGGCCTGTCGCTGGCTGAAATGATTCGCCAGGACAAGGTCCACGCGATCTGCTGCACCGGCGCCAACCTCGAAGAGGACGTTTTCAACCTCGTTGCACACGATCATTACGTCCGCGTTCCGCGTTACCGCGAGCTGACGGCCGCCGACGAGGAAGTGCTGCTCAGTCGGCACCTGAACCGCGTGACCGACACCTGCATTCCGGAGGAGGAGGCGATCCGGCGCATCGAGCACGTGATCCTCGACGCATGGATGAACGCCGACAAGGGCGGCAAGCAGTACTTCCCGCATGAATTCATGTACCAGATCCTGCTGTCCGGAAAGCTCGAAGAGCATTACCAGATCGACCCCAAGGACAGCTGGCTGCTCGCCGCCGCGAAGAAGAATCTGCCGATCATCGTTCCCGGCTGGGAGGACTCGACGCTGGGCAACATCTACGCGTCGCACTGCATAACCGGCGAGATCCGGAACGTGCATACGGTCAGGAGCGGCATCGAATACATGGTCATGCTGGCCGACTGGTACCAGAAGACTTGCGCAGAATCGTCCATCGGGTTCTTCCAGATCGGCGGCGGCATCGCCGGTGACTTTCCTATCTGTGTCGTGCCGATGCTGGAGCAGGACCTGCGGAAGACGGACATTCCCCGCTGGGGCTACTTCTGCCAGATCAGCGACTCGACCACGAGTTACGGTTCGTATTCCGGCGCCGTGCCGAACGAGAAGATCACCTGGGGCAAGCTGTCCGCCGACACGCCGAAATTCATCATCGAGTCGGACGCGACGATTGTAGCTCCGCTCATCTTCGCCTGCGTACTGGGCCAGTAGAAGACCGGGGGAGGGCTGCTGCAATGAGCGTATCGAAGCCGACCGCCGCGCCGGCACCCGGTGTCAAGGTAGTCGAGCCCTGGACCACCGAGGACGCGGAAGAACTCTATCGCATGGCCGCGTGGAGCGACGGCTTCTTCGGCGTCAACGAACAGGGACACGTCGCCGTGCGCCCGTTCGACGACAAGCCGCTGAGCATTGACCTCGTCGACGTCGTGGCGGAGGCGCGGCGGCGGAACATCAGTTTTCCGCTGCTCCTGCGCTTCCAGGACGTCCTGCGCGCGAGGGTCCGGCGCCTCAGCGAAGCGTTCGCAGAGGCGATCCGCGAAGCCGAATACAATAACGTGTATCGCGGGGTCTACCCGATCAAGGTCAACCAGCTGCACGAGGTCGTCGAGGAGGTGCTCGACGCCGGCAAACCGTTCGGCCTGGGGCTCGAGTGCGGCTCGAAGGCCGAACTCGTCGCGACGCTGCCCCACCTGGTTTCGGACGAGACGCTGCTCATCTGCAACGGCGTCAAGGACCAGACGATGCTGTCGCTGATCCTGTCGGCGCAGCGGCTCGGCAAGAACGTCATTCCCGTCATGGAGAAGTACGCCGAGTTCGAGCAGCTGATGAAGCTGGCCACGGAGGCCGATACGCGAACGCAGTTCGGCGTACGTATCCGACTGCGCACCGCCGGCGCCGGCAAGTGGGCGGACTCGGGTGGATACCGGTCCAAGTTCGGCATTTCGTTGCCGGAGCTGATGGATGTCGTCGACTACCTCGAGCGCTCGGGATCCGGCCACCGCTTCGCGCTGCTGCACTTTCATCTCGGCAGCCAGATTTCGGACATCCAGCAGCTGAAGCAGGCTGCCAAGGAGCTGGGCCAGATATACGCGGACCTCCTGAAGCGCGGCATGCCGATACGCTACCTCGACGTCGGCGGCGGGCTCGGCGTCAACTACTCCGGCGGCTTCGAGGAAGGCAGCATCAACTACAGCCTGCAGGAGTATGCGAACGCCGTCGTGTCCGCGATCAAGGAAGTATGCGATGCGCGCGAGGTCCCGCACCCTACGCTGGTGTCGGAGAGCGGGCGCGCGATGACGGCGCATCACTCGGTGCTGATCGTAGAGACCATAGGCGCTTTTCAGAAAGACCGCGTCGGCGACGACTTCAAGCTGCCGGCCGGGGCGCACCGGATGGCACGTAATCTCGGCGAGATACTCAAGTGGCTGCTGGCCGGCGCGGAAGACGGGTTCAGGACCGAGGAGCTGCTGGAGGCATACCACGACGTCGTCGAGATACACCGCGAGGCCAGCACGCTGTTCGGGGTCGGCTTCCTGTCGTTGGAGCAGAACGCGCTGATCGAGCGCCTTTACTGGAGCAACTGCTCCGCGATCCTGCGACGGCTGCGCGGTGCCGAGCCGGACCCGCAGCCGCCCGAGATGTTCGAGCTCGAGGACCTGCTGGTAGACCAGTATCTCTGCGACTTCTCGGTGTTCCAGTCGATGCTCGATCACTGGGCGATTCAGCAGCCTTTCCCGATAGTTCCCATCGACCGCCTGGACGAGCGCCCGTCACGGCGTGCATTGCTGGTCGACCTGACCTGTGACTCGGACGGCAAGGTAAGCCAGTACGTCTCGTCGAACGACGACAAGAACTACCTGCAGCTCCACCCGCTCAACTCCGGCGAGACCTATTACCTCGGGGTCTTCCTGATGGGCGCTTACCAGGACATCATGGGCGACTCGCACAACCTGTTCGGCCGGGTCGCCGAGGCGCACGTGTACGCTGACGACGAAGAAGAGGGCAATTTCTGGATCGAGAAGGTCATCCCCGGCACGAAAGTGCAGGACATCCTGGCAACGGTGCAGTACTTCCCGAATGATCTCCAAAGGCGCATGCAGGACCTGATCAAGGAAAAGATCGAGGCCGACAACATCCGGCCGAAGCGCGGTATGGAAATCCTCGACCAGTACATGGCCTGCTTCAACGACGAGACCTATTACGATCCACGCAACCGGCAGGGCAGGGAAACGACCAATGACAGCTAGGCAGAACAACGGCAAGGTCAGGGTCGGCCTGGTGCAGATGCAGTGTTCCGACAATCCTGACGAAAACATGGCGAAGGCGCTCGCGCTGACGCGGGATGCGATCGACGAGGGCGCCGAGGTCGTATGCCTGCCGGAGCTGTTTCGCTCACGCTACTTCTGCCAGAGCGAGGACGCCGGGCACTATGCACTCGCGGAGCCGGTCCCGGGGCCCAGCACGAAAGCCTTCGCCGAGCTGGCATCCGCGCACGGGGTCGCGATAGTCGTCAGCCTGTTCGAGAGGCGCGCGCCCGGGCTGTAGCACAACACGACTGCGGTCGTGGACGGCGCGCGTGGATATATCGGCAAGTATCGCAAGATGCACATTCCCGACGACCCGCGATACTACGAGAAATACTATTTCACGCCCGGCGATCTCGGGTTCAAGACTTTCCCGACGGACAAGGCGGAACTCGGCGTGCTGATCTGCTGGGACCAGTGGTACCCGGAAGCGGCGCGGCTGACCGCGCTGCGCGGCGCCGAGATCCTGTTCTACCCGACGGCGATTGGCTGGCACCCCGAGGAGAAAGACAGCCACGGTTACAGCCAGCACCAGGCCTGGGAGACCATCCAGCGCTCGCATGCCGTCGCCAACGGCTGCTACGTCGTCGCGATCAATCGCTGCGGCTTCGAGCCCGATCCGACCGGCAACGGCGGCATCCAGTTCTGGGGCCAGAGCTTCATGACGGCGCCCGACGGCAGCGTAATATGCCGGGCGCCCGAGGACGCGGAGTGCGTGCTGGTCGAAGAGCTGGATCTCGGCATGCTGGCGACCCAGCGCCATGGCTGGCCCTTCCTGCGCGACCGGCGGATCGACGCCTATTCCGAGCTCACCTCGCGGTTTATCGACGCCGACTGAGCGCGGCTCATTCTCCGGACTGGCGGTCGTTCTTCGGGCGCGAGCCGACGATCTCGAACATCAGGCCGGCCAGTGCGTTCATACGCGTGACCCGAAAGATCACCTGGCTCAGAGAGATCGGCCGCACACTGCGTACCTCCCGCAGCCTGGGCAGCAGCACCAGCGCGACCAGCGCGCGGGCCATGGTCGAGACGATGAATACGCCGTAGAGCGAGCTGAGCCAGGTCACGCCGATCCCGAATACGCTGAACTGCGTGGGCATCACGATGGCGAGGAATCCGCCGAGCACCGCGCCGGAAAAAATGCCGACGTTCGCGAGTATGTTGTGTACCGCCAGATAGGTCGCACGGCGCTGCGGGCTGATCAGGTCGTAGATGAAATTGCCCGCGCTCAGGCTGAATCCCGCCCACGAAAACCCGCTCAGCGCCTGGAGTGCGACCAGGTACCACACGTTCGTCGACAGCGTCCACAGCATGGGCGTCAATGGTATGAACAGGCTCGTAACGGCGAGGATCCTGCGATTGCCGAATACGTCGCTGATTCGTCCCCACTGCGACAGCGTCAGGAACTGGGCCAGGATAGCGGTGCCCGTATTCAGCGTGAAATGCAGGTACGTGAACTGCAGATCGCGCAACATGTAGACCGTGAAGAATGGCGATGCGATCGCCACGGCGAACTGCATCATGGCGAAGAAGATCGAGAACCGGACGGCATTCGATTCCCTGAGCCGTTGCCACCAGTCGTGACCGACCGGCAGCTCGAGCGCGGCCACGTGACCTGAAGGGTCCTGCATGCGGCCCAGGTGGTAGACCGACACGAAGCGCGCGATGCAGGCGACCGAAAAGAGTGCAACGAAGCCGAGCAGCGTGCTGTCCTTGCCCGCCGAGAGGTGCAAAACCGTGCCACCGACCATCAGCGACCCGAACGTGACCGCCGTGATGATCCGGGTCCGGAGACCGAAGAAGCGACCGCGCTTGCGCGCGGGCACTATGTCGCCCATCAGGCTGCTCCACTGCGGCGCGGCGAGGTGAGCCCCGCTGTGATAGATGACGACGCTCGCAATCAGGAGGGGCACCGCATGCTCCGGGAACAGCAGCGGCAATCCGAGTATCGGCAACCAGGCAAGGCCCTGCAGGCTGGCGCCGGCAATGACAATCGCCTTGCGCTTGCCGGTCATGCGGCCGAGCCAGGCGGACAAGAGCTGCACCAGGGACGCGAGCATGGGCGGCAGCGACGCCAGCAGGCCGATCTGGGGCGTGCTCGCCTTGAGGAAGATGCCGAAAGCCGACAGGTAGGTCTCGCCGATACCCGTCATGGTCGCGAACGCCGCCGCATCCTTCAGCGAGTGCGACAGCGATCGATCGACAGCGGGATCGCGCGAGAATGAGGGCATCGGCCGGTGTTCGAGTGCTAGCGAGGGCGCCAATGATCGACCAAGGCGGCGGGGAAATCCACCGGCGCGACGCCGGGATGTGACGCGCTGCGCGGGCGGCCGAACGGCAGTGTGAATTATTACCCGGGCGGCGTCGCAGCGCCCTCGATGAATACGATCTCGTCGCTGTAATGGCCGTTGAAGTCAGTCCGGCCGCTCAGGCTGTAGGCGCCGATCGCGCCGAACTCGAGGTGGTCGCCGGCGGCGATGTCGGCCGGCAGCTCGGCCTCGCCCGGCAGCACGTCGGTGCCGTCGCAGGTCGGGCCGTACAGGCGAAAGCGGGCCGTGGCTCCGGCGATCGGCCGGCCGTGCCGGTAGCAGCGCACCGGGTACCGGTCATGACCCTTGAAACGCAGTTCCCAGAAAATCCCGTACATGCCGTCGTTCAGGTACAGGCGCTGCTCCTTGCGCAGCAGCACTTCGACGACCGCCGCGAGCCCGGGCGCAGCGAGCGCGCGGCCCGGTTCGACGAGCAGTTCGCCGCCTTCCGCGAGCGGCAGGTCCTTGCGGGCAGCGGCGACCGCGGCGAAGTATTCGCCGAGCGGCGGCACCGCGAAGCCCGGGTAAGGCTTTGCGAATCCCCCGCCGATGTCGACCAGGCGCACGCGGAAGGGCAGTTCTGCCAGCACGTCGGCAGCCGCGCCTATCGAGTAGCGATAGGCGTCAGGGCTGGTCACGGCCGAGCCGACGTTGAAAGCGAGCGCGGGCTCCGCGCCGCGGGCAGCGATGGCCTCGAGCAGTCCGGGAATGTGCTCCGGTGCTGCGCCGAACTTCGAGGAAAGGTCCTGCAGCGCGGCGACGTGGTGCACGGCCATTCGGGCGAAGACGACTGAGCTTTGCATGTCGATCTCGGCCGCCAGCGGCGGGAGACCGCTCGCGTGATCAATCATGAAGTGCCGCACGCCGAAGCGCGTCTGCGCCTCGCGAGCGGCGCCGCGCAGCCGCACCGGCACCATGAAGTAACACTCAGCGTCCGGGCAGGCTTCCCTGACCGTCGCGATCTCGGGCAGGGAGGCGCAGTCGAAATGCCGGACGCCGCCTTCGTACAGCAGGCGAATAACGGCCGGACGCGCGTTTGCCTTGACCGCGTACAGGACGCGGCCCGGGAATGTGTCGACGAACTCTCGCGCCGTCGCGCGGTAGACGTCCGGGTAGATGCAGTAAACGGGCTTTGCCGGCGCCAGTGCCGACAGGAGTTCCGGGACGCCCGGGAAGGACCGGTACCGTTCCAGGCTGTGCGCTGTTGTCGCGTTCATCGGTATCCCTGTATTGGACGCCGCTCATTCTCGCACCGATCCCGCCGGGAACCGAAATCTGTCCGTGGGCGGCCCGCACCGGGTGTGGCCGCTGGTCTTCATGGTCTCCGGATTTTCGGTAGACTGCTGCGCTCGGGTGCGGAAGCGCGGCAACGTGGGGCAATGCATGAAACGAACGAATGAACTCTTCCTCGTCCGGGCACTCGTCCTGTTGGCGGTGATGGTCTCGCCGCCGTCCATCGCCGAGAGGCAGCCGGTGCTCGGCCAGATCAAAGTGCCGCACAGCTACTACTACCGCGAAATGTACCTGCCGCAGCTCACGAGCGGACCGTCCAGCCTGGCCTGGTCGCCGGACGGCACTGCGCTGGTCTACTCGATGGCCGGCAGTCTCTGGCGCCAGGAGATAGGTTCCGATATTGCGATCCAGCTGACCAGCGGGCCGGGCTACGACTACCAGCCCGACTGGTCGCCGGACGGCGAGCGTATCGTCTTCACCCGTTACGATGGCGATCGAATGGAACTCATGCTGCTGGACATCGCCGGCGGCAGCATCGTCCCGCTGACCTCGGGCGGCGACGTCAATCTCGAGCCGCGCTGGTCGCCCGATGGATCCAGGCTCGCATTCGTCTCCACCCGCGATACGGGCCGCTTCCATGTCTATATCGGCGAACTCCGCGGCAGCTCCCTCGAGGCCGCGCCGTTGATCGACGGGGAGCGGGAAAGCCTGGTCCCGCGCTATTACTACGACTCGTGGGATCACGAGCTCAGCCCGGCCTGGACACCGGACGGCGAGTCGGTCGTCTACGTCGCCAACCCGGAGATACCCTACGGCACCGGTGCGATCTTCAGGCGCGGCATCGCCGGCGACGCGGCGCCGGAGCTCGTGCGCATGGAGGAGACGACCTGGCGGGCGCGACCCGACGTCGCTCCCGACGGGCGCCGCGTGGTCTATGCGTCGTACCTCGGCCGGCAGTGGCACCAGCTATGGCTGACCGCGATGGACGGCAGCTCCGAGCCGTTTCCGCTGAGCTATGGCGAGTTCGACATTTCGGGGCCGCGCTGGTCGCCGGACGGCAGCCGGATCGCCTACGTCAGCAACGAGCAGGGCAACGTGGCGATCCGCGTACAGGAAGTCGTCGGCGGCAAGGTGACCGAACTCGAAATCGACGAGCGCCGCTACCTGCAGCCGATGGCGGAACTCCGGCTCGACGTCGTCGATGCGTCGGGTCGCTGGCAGCCGGCGCGGATCTCCGTCGTCGGCGCCGATGGTCGCAGCCATGCGCCCGTGGATGCCTGGGTGCATGCGGACGACGGCTTCGACCCCGCGAGTTCGCGCTTCGAGGCCAGTTACTTCCATGCGGCAGGCGCGACCGCCGTGACCGTCCCGGTCGGGCCGACGCTCGTCAGCGTCTGGCGCGGCCCCGAGTACGAGATCGAGCGACGCATGGTCAACGTCGCCGCCGGTCGCGACACGAGCCTCGACATCCTGGTCGAGCGCCTGCCGCTGCCGCCGGAGTGGCAGGCATGGGTGGGCGCCGACGTGCACGTGCACATGAATTACGGTGGCACCTACCGGAACACGCCGGATCGGCTCGTGCGCCAGGCGGAATCCGAGGACCTGGACATCGTTTTCAACTTGGTCGTCAACAAGGAGCAGCGCATTCCCGACGTGGCCTATTTTTCGCCGGATCCCGACGCGGCGTCGAGTTCGCGCGCGCTGCTGCTGCACGGCCAGGAATACCACACCAGCTTCTGGGGGCACATGGGCATGCTCGGGCTTGCGAGCCACCTGCTTCTGCCCGACTACTCGGCCTACCCGGGCGGGCCCGCGGCCAGCCTGTACCCGGACAACGCGACCGCGGCACGGCTTGCGCGCGAACAGGGCGCGCTGGTCGGCTACGTGCACCCGTTCCTCGAGCCGCCGGATCCGAGCGCTGACGAAGCGCTGACGAATTCGCTGCCCGTCAACGCGGCGCTCGGGCTCGTCGACTACTACGAGGTCATCGGCTTTGCCGACCACCGCGCCTCCGCCGAGGTCTGGTATCGCCTGTTGAACACCGGGCTGCGCATACCTGCCGCCGGCGGCACGGACGCGATGGCAAACTACGCGTCGCTGCGCGGGCCGGTCGGCCTCAATCGAACCTATGCCCGCACGACGGACCCGGGGGACAGCCCGGCCGCGAGGCGCGACGCCTGGCTCGATGCGCTGCGCTCCGGGGCGACGCTCGCGACCAACGGGCCGATACTGGGTCTCGAGGTCAACGGGCTGGCGCCCGGCGCCGAGATCGGCCCGGGTACGTTGAGCTACGCGGGCTACCTGCGCTCCGCGGTGCCAGTGGATCACCTCGAACTGGTGTTGAACGGCCGCGTGCTGCGGGAGTTCGAGCTGTCCGACGACGGCCGCAAGGCGGACATCGGCGGCGAACTACGCGTCGACGAAGGTGGCTGGCTGTTGCTCCGTGCGTGGAGCGACGAGGCGCATGCGCAGCTCTTCGACGTCTACCCGTACGCGACCACGAGCCCGGTGTACGTCAGCAACGGCGGCGCAAGGCACTGCGTGCCCGAGGCGGCGCAATACTTCGTCGCGTGGATCGAGCGGGTACGGGAGTCGGCCGCCGGGCATCCCGACTACTTCAGCGACGCGGAACGGGATACCGTGCTCGCGAACATCGACGCGGCGCAGGCCTGGTACCGGGCCTGCCTGTAAGCGGCGCTATTCGCGCACGATGACTTTCGCGCCTGACACGAATGCGGGAATCGCCTCGATCACGTCGGCGCGCTCGACGGCGCGCCAGCGTTCGATCCGGTCGTCGAGCGGGCGCAGTTCGCCGTACCAGGCGTAGCGTCGAGCCAGGTCGGCGGCGAGCTCTGCATTACTCTGCGCGGCGCTTTGCGCACGGCCGGCGAAATGGGACCGCGCTTCGTCGAGCTCCGCCTCACCGGGTGGCTCGGATGCCAGGCGCCCGAGCTCGGCCTCCAATACCTCGACCAGCGGCCCGAGCTTGGCGGGATCGACACCCGTGGCAAGGCTGATCCAGCCCTCGGTGCCGTCCGACCGGTAGTTTGCGTCGATGTAATAAGCGAGCCCCTGGCGCGAGATGGCGTTGTCGCCGAGCCGGCCGCCGTAGCCGTGGCTCAGGACGTAGAGGAGCAGGCGCCAGGCGTCGGCCTCCGCCGGCGGCGGCGCCGGAACGAGGTAGCCGAGCTGCGCCTGCGCGACCGGGACGCCGAGGCTTTCGGTCACGTCACCGCCCCGATAGTTGCCGGCGGTCCGAGCCGCCCCCGGTGCGCCCGGTGCCAGGTCGCCGAGGCTCCGCTCCAGCAGCGCGAGTGCCGCAACAGGCTCGAAGTCGCCCGCGATAACGGCAAACAGCGGCGCGGCGCGCTCGGCCTGTGCCGGCGCCGCCATCATTCGATCGAAAGCCTTTGCAAGACGCGTTTCCGGGTCCGCCGCGGGCTCGAAACGGTCCGGTTCCGGCGGGCCTGCGGCCGACAAAGTCTGGCGAAACCCGGTGAGCAGCGCCTCGAGGCCGGCAGGCCGGGTCTCGGCGGCCAGCGCGGGCAGGCCGGTGTGCGGGTCGACGGACAGGGCCTCGCCGGGAACGGCCGCACCCGCCGGTAGCTGCAGCCAGACGTAGACCGAACTCGACAGGTCGGACGGCTGCAGGATGACCGGGAGCCCCCCGCCGAGTGTCACGACCTGCGGCTCGCCGGCCGGGACCTCGTCCACCGGCGCGGCGGCTGGCCCTGGCGGCAGCGGCGATCCGTCCGCTGATGGCGGCGAGGGCAGGCGGCGCTCGCCGGGGACGTACCAGCCGATCGTGCGGCGCTCCGGCAGCAGGTAGCGCTCGGCTACGCGTTGCACGTCGCGGGGGTCGACGGCGTGCAGGCGCCCGGGGAGAGCCAGCAGCACATCGTAGGCGTCGAGGCCTTCGAAGAACGCCAGCTGGTGCGCCGCGTCTTCGGTCGTCGCAACGTCGAAAACGAGCTGGTCGCGCACCGCCTCGATGGCTGCATCGAGACGAGACTCGTCGACCGGCGCGGCGCGCAGACGCGCAACCCGCGCTTCTATGCCTGCTTCGATCTGTGCTTCGTCGGCACCGGGTGCGGCGCTGCCGCCGATCGTGAACACGTAGTCCTGGGCACTCGGCGGATACCAGGTCGTCAGCCCGTCGGCCGCGCCATGCAGCGCGCTGCCCGGTCTTACGGCCGTGCCCCAGTCGTTCTGCAGGAAGCTGATGCCGGAACTGCCTCCGAGGAGTTCCTGCAAAACGAGAAACGCGGCGAAATCCGGGCTCGATGCAGAGGGCGCCCGATAGGCGACCAGGAAGCGGGACTCTTCTGCCGGTCCCCTGAGGCGGATTCGCCTCTCGCCGTGCTGCACCGGTTCGACGGTGTGTGGCAGCGGTGTCGCGTCTTGCGCGGGCAGGTCTCCGAACAGCTCGGCGACCCGGGCGCGAACCGCGGATGCGTCCACGTCGCCGACGACCGCGAGCACGCCGTTCGCCGGCCGGTAGTGACGCCGGTAGAACTCGACGACGTCCTGGTGCCGCAGGTTCTCGATGTCGCTTTCCCAGCCGATCGTGTTGTTGCGATACGGATGCGCCTGGAAGGATGCGAACATGACGGCGTCGATCAGCATCGATGTGGGGTAGTTCTCGTACATGTGCATCTCGGCCAGCACGGCGCCGCGCTCGGCTTCCATGTCGTCGGCCGAGAGCGTCAGCCGGGCCATGCGATCGGCCTCGATGCGCAGCAGGAGGTCGAGTTCGTCGCGCGGCACGGTGGCGAAGTAGGTCGTCTGGTCGAGCCAGGTATAACCGTGCCACTCGCCACCCACCGCATAGATCGAGCTGACCAGGCCCGTGCCCGGGAATTGCTCCGACGAGCGGAATGCCATGTGCTCGAGGAAGTGCGCCAGCCCGGTAACGCCAGTGGTCTCGTCGCGTGCGCCGACGCGATACAGCATCTGGACGCTGACGACCGGGAAATTGCGGTCCTCGAGGACGATCAGCGTCAGGCCGTTGGGCAGGCGCTCGCGGCTCGCGTTGGCGAGATCGAGCGCCGCGCCGGCCCCCGTTGTTGCAAAGACCGAAACAAGCACCAGCAGCCGGGCAAGCCGGGCTGGCCGTAGAAAATTCCTGCCCTCGCTGGTTTGGCACTGCGGCATCGCGGATCCTTTGCGCGGGAAGAACGTCATGATGCGCGAACCCGGCGCCGATGCAAGCCGGTCGTGCGTGGACTGTGCCTTCCTGCCGGCATACACTCGCGCGTTCGTATCACTCGCTGGATCGTCCGAATGCGCCATATTTTGGGATCACTGCTTGCCGCCGTCCTGCTGACGGCCGCGCAGGTTGCCGTTGCCGACAACGCCGACTACGACAGGCTCGCGCAAGACATCCTGGCCGACCTCATTGCGGCGAATACCGCGCCCAGCGGCGGCGATGACATTCGTCCTGCCGTTGCCGGCCTTGTCGAGCGCCTGCGTGCGGGCGGCTTCGGTGACGGCGAGATCTTCGTGCTGCCGCATGCGGAAAAGCAGCCGAACCTGGTCATCCGTTACCGTAGCCCGAGTCCCGTTGCGCGCCCGGTCCTGCTGATGGCGCATCTCGATGTCGTCGAGGCGTTGCCCGAGGACTGGTCGGTCGACCCGTTCACGATGATCGAGCAGGACGGGTATTACTACGGGCGCGGTACGATCGACAACAAGGCAGGCGCCGCGATGCTGGTGTCGAATTTCATCCGGCTGCGGGCCGAGGGATTCGAGCCGAACCGCGACCTCGTGGTGATGCTGACGGCCGACGAGGAGACGACCGGCACCGGCGCCCAGATGCTGATTCGCGAGCATCGCGACCTGATCGACGCGGAATTCGCACTGAACACGGATGCGGGCATGGTCTTCCTGCGTGACGGCGTGCCGCGGGCGTTCATGCTGCAGACGAGCGAGAAGGTCTATGCGACGTTCGCGCTGACGGCGACCGACCCGGGTGGACACAGCTCGCGGCCGTTGCCCGATAATCCGATTGCACGGCTGGCGATGGCGCTGGTCGAACTCAATGCCTATCGCTACCCCGTGGATCTCAACGAGACGACCAGCGCGTTTTTCGAGCGCTGGTCCGCGCTCGCGCCGGATGGCGACATCCCGCTGATCCGCGGAGTCCTCGCCGACGATGCAATGCAGGTCGCCCGACTGGACTCCTATCCTTATTACAATGCCCTGGCGCGAACCACCTGTGTGGCCACGCAGATCACGGGCGGCCACGCCGAGAACGCGCTGCCGCAGACTGCGACAGCGACGGTCAATTGCCGCGTGCTGCCCCAGGCGTCGATCGAGGAAACGCGCGCGCAGATCGAGGCGTTCACCAGGCCCTACGGGCTGACGGTCACGCAGGTCGGCGCGATCACGCCCAGCCCGCCGTCGCCGCTCACGGAGGACGTCGTGAGCCCGATCACGGCGGTCGCGCAGTCAATCTGGCCGGACATCGTCGTGATCCCGGAGATGAGCACGGGCGCGACCGACGGACTCTTCGTGCGCAACGCCGATATCCCGGTCTACGGCATTTCGGCGATTGCCATCGATCCGGACGACAGCCGCATGCACGGCAAGGACGAGCGCATCCTGGTGCAGTCCTATGTCGATGCGACCGAGTACTGGTACCGGATCCTCAAGGTGCTGGCCGGCGACTAGTCTTCAGTAGCGTTTCCGTTCGCCGAGTTCGGCTTTCTGGCGCGCGACCATCGCGCGGACGTCGGCGAGCAACTGCTTCGCGTCGTAGACGATGCCGTCCTTGATCGTGTAGCGCACACCGCCGACCCGCTCGGGCTGGCCGGTCTCGTCATCGAGGCGTACGGCGCCGGTGCCATAGAGCACCTTCAGGTTCTCGAGCGGGTTCTCCTCCACGATCAGCAGGTCGGCGAGGAGGCCGGGGCGCACCACGCCGAAGCGAATGTCCTCTCCCCTGGGCTCGAACAGCGCTTCCGCGCCGTGCATGGTCGCCGCCCGGATGACTTCGAGCGGATGGAAGCCCGCCTCCTGCAGCATTTCCAGTTCGAGAATCGTGCCGAATCCGTACAGCTGGTAGATGAAGCCCGAGTCGGAGCCGACCGTGACGCGCCCGCCCATGTTCTTGTAGTCGTTTACGAACTGCATCCATACGCGGTAGAAATTCTTCCACGCAATCTCGTCGGCCGTCGTCCAGTAGAACCAGTAGGCGCCGTGGCTCTCCCGATTCGGAGTATAGAAGTCCCATTGCGCCGGGAGCGTGTACTCGTCGTGCCAGTCCGCATTACGGGTTCGCATGACGTCGCGGCCGGCGGAGTAGATCGTGAACGTGGGGTCGAGCGTCAGTCCCAGCTCACGGAACTCCGCGAGCGTCGCGCGCCATTTCTCCGATCCCTGGCCGGCGACGAGATTCCACTGCCGGGCCACCTGGCCGAAACGGTGCTGTTCGTTGTTGTAGTTCATGTCCACAGGCCAGGGCTGTACGTCGTGGTTCTCGTACATGGACTCGAACAGCCCATAGAAATGGGTGACGGTGCCGAGCCCCAGGCGAGCCGCATCGAGCGCGTTCATTTGCGCGACGCCCAGCTGGCCCAGGTGCGCCGTCGAGCCGAGGCCGTACTTCCGGGCTTCGTCGAGCAGTGCGCTCATGATGTCGGGCCGGTGCGAACCGAGTTTCAGCCCGTCGGCGCCCTCTTTTGCAACGTAGCGGACCCATTCGCGCGCCTGCTCCGGAGCCTGGATCTGCACGTCCTCGTATTTCCTGCCCTGGCCGAGCGTGTGGTAGGAGAAGATGCGCGGCGCGACGATCTCGTTCCTGCTGCTGCGTGCTTTCTCCGACAGCGAGAACTCCAGGTCGCCGCTGGGCACGCCCCGCACCGTCGTGATGCCGTGACCCAGCCACAGCTTGTAGCTGTACTCGGCCTCCGGCGCCTTGGTTTCGCCGCCCGTGTGCGTATGCATGTCGACGATGCCGGGCATCACAAAGGCGCCGTGCGCGTCGATCTCCCGCGTCGCGCCCTGCGGCCGCTTGTCATCCTTGATCGGCAGGCCCGGATAGCCGACCGACTTCACCTCGGCGATCCGGTTGCCCTCGACGACGATGTCCACCGGTCCGATCGGCGGCGCCCCGGTCCCGTCGATCAGCGTGGCGCCGCGGATGATGAGGCGCTCGAAGGGTCCCTCGCCTTCGCCCGCCTTGCGATCCGGCGCCGGGATCATCTGCGGTTCCTCGTCGGCGGCGAGCGCCGCTGCTCCGTGTGCCATGAGCAGGCACAGCGCCAGCCCGAGCCGGCCATCTGTCATTCGCATGCTTGTCCCCCTGGTGCAATCACCGGATCCGCGGCCGGGATCGGTCGCGCCGGCGAATTCTTCAGGGGGCATTCTAGCAGCCGGCGTTTACCCGGCGGCGCAGGATTCAGCGGCCGCCGCCGGCCGCGCGGGCGATGGTCAGCCCCGCATCCGCCGGACGGAAGATATCGAGGCCGGGCTCGTAAACGTCTGCCTCTACGTCGAACAGACCGAGCAGGCTGTGCGACACGTTGTCATGGGATACGGGGCTTGCCGCACGAGCCCTCAGGCGGCCCATGGACAGGCTGTGGTCCGCCGCGAAGCGTGTCGAAAGCCAGACGAGCATCGGGATCTCGGTCTGCTCGCGCGGGGCTATGCTGTATGGCCAGCCATGGAGGTAGACCCCGTTCTCGCCCAGCGACTCGCCGTGATCGGATACGTACAGCAGGAAAGAGTCGTATTCGTCCTCACGCGCCCGCAGTTCCCCGATCAGCGTGTGCAGCACGTAGTCGGTGTAGGCGATCGTGTTGTCGTAAGCGTTCACGACCTCTTCCTGCGAACACTCTTGCGGCGCCGCGCTCGTGCAGAAAGGGCGAAATCGAGCAAACCGGTCCGGGTACCTTGCGCTGTAGGCCGGCCCGTGACTGCCGATCATGTGCATGACCAGCAAGGCGTCGCCGCCGCCGTCGGCGAACTTCTCGATAAAGGGCACCAGGTCCTCGTCGTAGACCTGGTGCTCCAGTCTTTCGGCGGGGATCCGTTCGTTCAGATCGATGGTCGTGACGCGGCGGCAGACACCCTTGCAACCCGAGTTCGCGTCGATCCACGCGATATCCACACCGGCGGCGGCCAGCACGTCGAGCACGTTGAATTCCTGTTCCGCGGCGTCCGGGTCGAAGCCGTCGCGACCTTTCAGCGAGAACATGCAGGGTACGGAATAGGCGGTGGACGTGCCGCAGGCGACAGCGTGGCTGAAATTCACGACGCCGTCGCCTGCGAGGTAGGCATTCGTGTCTCTCGCGTAGCCGTTCATCGAGAAGTGGTCCGCCCGCGCCGTTTCGCCGACGACGAGCACGCCGACGACCCGCCGGTTCACCGCGTGCGACTGCGCCGCCGCGCTTTCGAATGCATGGAACTCGGATTTGCCGGCGGCGTAACTGTGCCTCGCGAGCCGCCCCGCCGACAGTATCGGAAATAGCGGTATTGCATGCACCCGCAGGTCGCGGTTCTCGCGCCAGAAATAGGACAGGTCGCGGAATGCAGGCGCAATGATGGCGGCCAGCACGACGATGGTCAGCACTGTGGTCACAGCCCGGTTGCGGATATCGACCAGCCAGCGCACCGGGCGTATGTCGACGAGCATGCAGAGCACGGCAGGCGGGAGGCAGAACAGCAGTACATAGCTGAACAGCGGCCAGGATGCGAGGTCCATGGCTTCCTGCCGGTTTCGTTCGCGTATCGTGTCGACGACGTTGCGCATCATCTCCGTATCGAAGATGACGCCGAGGCTCCTGTCGAAGTAGGACACCACGGCAAGCGTGACGGCGAAGACGATAACCAGAGGCTTGAGCAGCCGCCTGCCGCCAAGAATGGAAAGCAGCATGAGTTGCAGACCGACCAGCAGCACGACCGTCGTGCCGAGGATGATTGCGCCGTCGAGCGTCCGGACGTCGGTTCTCGATCCGATTTCACCCACCAGGTGCAGGTTGCCCGCGACGGCCAGGTAGCCGGCCGCCAGCAGTGCGAACAACCAGCCTGGCAACACGGCAAAGGGTTTTATCGGCATGTTCATTGAGGGTACCGGCGCCTGGTCAGCTGCATCGAGTTGATCGAGCCGGCCGGTATCGTGCCCGGACAACCCGTTTCGAGCCGTTGGATGGGTGGCCCGGCAGAATTCCTTCGCGACCCGCCGCATGTCCGGACTCGCTCCCGACGGTTCACGCATTTACGTGCTTGAACCGCGGGCGAGGCATCCTTGTCTCGCGCTCGCAGGGTGTTTTTCAACGCCCGGCCAGGGGGGCTTTCCCGCAGCCGTGTGCGGTGCGAGTATTGCCGTGCCCGACAGAACGGACCGGCAACGATGACGATGGCACGCTCAAATTCCGGATCAGGCGCAGGCCCGGCGCTGATCCTGCTGGCCATGCTGCCCGCAGGCTGCGGGGACGGGGCCGCACCCGTGCCCCTGCTCGAGGGCGTGGCGGACGTGGCAACTCATGCCGACGGGCGGCGCCCGATCGGCGAGCTGTACGCGGACTACCTGGGCCTGCTCGAGCAGGGATGGGCGCTGGACGTGATCGTCGAGTCCCGCCCGGCCGGAACGGAAGTCGCATTGCCGATCGTCGCGCTCCGCTCGCCGCAGGCGGGTCAGGCGGTCTGGCTGCTCTCCGGCATACACGGCGAGGAAACGGCGGGGCCGAACGCGATCGCCGCGGCCATGGCCGACATCGCCGAACTCGGCGCGCGTCATCCCGTGGTCCTCATGCCGCTGTTGAACCCGCAGGGCTATGCCCGCAACTGGCGTTACCTCAACGTGCCCGTCTATTCCGAGACGGTAGACGGCCAGAGCGTCGGCGACTCCTCGCACCTGCTGCCCGTCGAGCCGGGTTCGACCGAAAGCCGGGCGCCCCGGGCGTCCAGCCCGGAGGCGGCTGCGATAACAGCCTACGTGCTGCGGATGGCGGCCAGCTACCCGCCACGCTACAGCATCGACCTGCACGAGGACGACCTGATCGACGAGGGCTACGTTTACTCGCAGGGCATCGAGGGTCCGGCCGACCCGCTGGCGCTGCTGGCCGTCGACATCCTGAAGTCCAACGGCATTCCCCTCAAACTCGACGGCCAGACACGCTTCGGCGAGCCGATCGAGGGCGGCATCATCGGCCCGGTGACCGACAGCTCGATCGACGAGTTGATGAGCGCCGGCACGGTCCTGGTCGGCGGGCGGTCAATGCCGGGCCCGGCCGCAGGCACGGTGCTCGTGTTCGAAACGCCCGCCGCCGCGATAGCCTTCGAGCAACGGGTCGCCGCCCACCTCGCGCTGATCCGGCGGCTCGCCGGGTCCATGGCTACCGGCCCCTAGCAGCCAGTTTAGAAACGGGTTTCCCGGCGCGTTTCCGGCCGTCGGGCCCGTCCGCGGCCATCGTCAGCAGCCGACGGCAAATCGTCTGCCCGCCGGCGGCAGACCGTCAGGTGGGCCGCGCCACTCCCCGGCATCCTGACAGCGTCGGTCAAGCGCCATGTCGGCGAGCCGGCGCACAACTCTGGGGAGTGATACACATGGGTACGAAAACGAATTTCCTTTCTTTGGGTTTGGTCCTGCTGCTCGCAGCTTGTGGCGGTGGCGGCGGTGGCGGCGGGTCGGGCAGCCCGAACCCGCCGCCACCACCGCCGCCACCGCCACCGCCTGTCAACGCCATCCCGGCGGGCCACTGGTTCGGCACGCTGAGCAACGACACGAGCGCCGTCATCGAGGAGTACGTTGCGATGGTCGACGCCGGCGGTCGGTTCCGGCTGGTCTCGGTCGATTCCGCCGTGCAGATGTCAGGCAACTTCCTGGTCGACGTGAACGCATTCACGGGCGATGCCACTGCCTTCGCGGATACGGGCGCCGTGTGGCTGAGTGGCAGCCCGGCCACGACCGTGACACTGGAAGGTGGAGTAGTCCAGGGCGACGCATTTTCCGGCATCTGGACCGCGGCGTCCGGCGAGAGAGGCAGCTTCGCGTTCGTATACGACGGCACGTTTTACGAACGCGCCGGTACGCTGGACCAGCTGGCCGGATCCTGGATCTCATACGACGACTTCGGCAGCCCGTCGGTGACGTTTACGATCCTGGCCGACGGCAGCTTCACCGGGCAGAACACGCTCGGTTGCACATCCAGCGGCCAGTTCGCCGTCATCGACGAGGGCTTCAACCTGTTCGAGGTGCAGAGCACGATCATCGGCTGCGCAGTCGCCGGCGAGTATATCGGGCTCGCGTTTCTCGCCGACATCCTGGGGCCGAACGACGCCCTGGTATTCGCGGTCGACAACGGTTCGCGGGCGACCGTCCTGGGCTTCGAACGGTGATCCCGACGCCGGGGCCGCTTGCGGCCCCGGCGTCTTTGCGGCCGGTGACGATGCGGCCGGACGTGGCGATCCCGGTCGTCCTTCTTGCGCTGCCTGCCCGGACCTTGCCGGGCGCCAGATCGCCAACCGCAGCCTGGATGGCACCGGACCGCGCGAGCTGAGTCGCCGGCTCTGCCGGAGTTGCTCGCGCGAGATCTGCTGATCGATCAGCGGGCGTCGCGAGTAACGAGCTCCAGGCGCAGCTTTTCGCCGTCCTGGGCCAGCACGGCGTAGTCGGCACCCGTATCGGAGACGATCCAGCCGTCTACGTTACCGCCCGCGGCGACCCGCAGCGTACTGTCGTCGAGCCGGTCGCGGAGGATGACGATGCTGTCCTTGCCGACTTTGGCGACGCCGTTCAGTTGCCACTTTTCGCGGACCTTTTCGACCGGGACAGCCGGCGGCGGCTCCGGCAGCGGTTCGGCGGGGAGCGCTTCTGCCACGGGCAGCGGCGATTCCGATACGGCAAGCGGGACCGGTGGCGAGACCGGCGCGCCGCCAGGTGCCTGCAAGCCCCACCAGGCCGCCCCAGCGAGCACCGCGATCGAGGCGGCGGCGAGCCAGGGTACGGCAGGGCGGCGTCGCTGCGCCGGGCCTGCGGCGGCGGGCCGCAGCAGGTCCCGCGCGTTCAGTGGCTGCGCCAGTCTCGCTTCCAGCCAGTCCGTAATCGCCGCCCACTGTTCGAGGTCCTTGCCCACGCGCGCCTTCGGCATGTCGTGTATGCAGAGCCCCTTCGCGGCGGCCCAGGTGTAGTTCTGGCTGTCCCGCAGTACGCCGACGACCGCTATCGACAGGCGCGCCAGGAAGCGGCTCAGCTGCCGGTAGGCGAGCGTGCGTTCCCTGACTCGATTGGCGACGACGCCAAGGCGTCCGTTGCGGCGGCTCACCTGAGCGACCAGCAGCAGATCGGAAACGAGACGGGATGCAGCGTGTATGTCGAGATCCGACGGCAGCACCGGGACGAGAATGGCGTGGGCCCCGCAAGTGTAGTCAATCAGATCGCGGCCCGAGAGACCCGCAGGGGCATCGATTACCGCGACGTCGACGTCCCCGGGGACATCGATTGGTTCCCGGTGCAGGTCGGTAAGCCCGCAATGCAAGGCGGAGACGCCGCGCACCTGCGGCAGGTCGGACGCGCGATTATTGAGCCAGCGCGTGCTGGAGCCCTGCCTGTCCATGTCGACCAGCGCAACGCGCCGTCCGGTCGACGCGAGGTAGCCAGCGAGGTTGAAAGCCAGCGTCGTCTTGCCTGAACCGCCCTTGGGATTCAAAACCACAACGCGCCGCAGGTCCTGCACAGGATTGGTTTTCAGCATTAATTCAGTCCGGTTGCCCTACCGGAACCGCATAGGATTCACGGGTCATTGTACAAGCGTGGCCGAGATCTGCGACCTGATCGATCGGACGGTTTGGTTTGTCGATCACGGCCTGAATGCAACCAGCCGGTCCGTCGTTTCGCTGCCGCCAGCCTGCGCGGCGCCACCAATCACGTAAATTGCCTCGTCCGTGGCCAGGGCGCCGAGGCCGTGGCGCGGCACAGGCATCTCGTCGGCCAGGTTCCACGCATCCCGTTGCGGTTCGTACTCCCAGACCTCGGCATACACGCCGCTGGTCGCGCCGAAGTACTCGCCACCGAATACGTACATCCTGCCGTCGAGTGCGGCAGCAGCGATTCCGCCGGCGGCCTGTGGCAGGGGCGCCAGCTCGCTCCACGAGTCAGTCGCGAAATCGAACGCCTCGTGTACGGCGAGGTTGCCGCCGCGGACCGTGCGGCCACCCACGACATGCCACCGACCGTCCAGCAAGACGCCGGCCGCACTGTTGCGCGGTGTCGGCAGCGGCGCAGCCGGCTGCCACTGCCCGCTACCGGGGTCGAACACCTGGTGTAGCCCCGTGTCCCCCTGGTCCTCCCAGTCGGCATTGCGCTGGCCCAGTGGCTGGCGTCCGCCGGCGAGGTGGATGCGTCCCTGCCAGGCGATCGCGACCGTCTCCGATTGCGGCTCCGGCATCGCGTCGACGACGCGCCAACCCTCTGCCGTCAACCGCAGCACGTCCCGGCTCGCACTCCAGCGGCCGCCGTCAGCGGCCACGAAGCCTCCGAAAAGAAAGAGCTCGTCCGCATTCGCTACGAGATAAGCGTGATGGCGCGGCTCCGGCAGCGAGGGCGCGTCCGACCAGGCACTCGACTCCGGGTCGTAGACGATTACGCGGGTCGAGATGTTCTGCAATGCCGCGTCGACGTCCGGGCTCAATCCGCCGGCGACGTATATGCGCCCGCGATGCCATGCCGGATAGATCTCCTGCACGCGATAGGGCAGGGAAGGACGATCCTGCCAGGTGCCCGCTGTCGCCGTCCTCGGCAGCACTATCGCCGCCAGCAGGCCGCCACCCCCTCCCACAAAATCTCGCCTTCGCATGCGCATGCCCCCCCGGATGTCGCGTGTTATCGTCGCGAACGGTATGGAATTCCTGTGACCGCTGCGTTGGGGCAAAGTTTAGCCGGGCAATGACGACTCCCGAACTGCCTTACCGACTGGGCTTGCCGGCCTGGGCATTCCCCGCCTGGCGCGGCCGTTACTTCGAGGCGCAGCCATCGGCGCTCGCCGGCTACGCGTCGGTATTCAATACCGTCGAGGGCAACACGACCTTCTACCAGGTGCCCGCAAAGGATACGGTGGCCGCCTGGCGCGAGGCGGTGCAGGGCACGGACTTCCGTTTTTGCTTCAAGCTGCCGCGCACCGTAACGCACGATCGATCGCCCGATTTCAGTGACCTGGAGCGGTTTCTGTCCGCGGTCGAGCCGCTCGCTGACCACGTCGGGCCACTGCTCCTGCAGTTTCCGGCACGGGTAGGCCCGGAGCAGCTGGACGAGCTTCAGAAGCTGCTCACGCGCCTGCCCGCAGGTTTCGACAAGGTGCTGGAGTTCCGCCACCCGCGGCTGTTCAGCGAGCCCGAGCTGGTCGACGACCTGCTACAGGAGTTCGGCTGCGGGCGCGTCGTGCTCGACACGCGGCCGATCTACGCAGGCGACCGCCGGCATCCCGAGGTGATCGAGGCGCTGCACGAGAAGCCGGACCTGCCGGTACTGCAGGCGGTATACAACAGGCTGGAGTTCGTGCGTCTCGTGCTGCACCCGGACCGGCTCGAAGAAGGACGCTATATCGACGAGTGGGCCGATCGCATCGCGATGCGTATCGGGCAGGGCGTCAGCGCGTGGATGATGATCCACTGCCCGAACAACCTGCACTGCCCGGAGATGGCGCGCGCGTTCCACGCGGCGCTGGGCCGCAGGCTCGATGGCCTTCCGCCCTTGCCACCCTGGCCCGTCCCGCAGCAGGCGACACTGCTCTGATCTATCCGCGTTACCTGCCGCGAAAGGGCGCCATGAAGATGCGCTTGAATACTCGCGCGACGCGGTCGATCAGGATCGGCTTGTAGTACGCGGCGTCTTCGGGCGTCATATCGTCGAATTCACGCCGATACTTGTGCTTGAGCCACGCATTGAAATCGTGCTGCCACAGGAATCCGTGCAGCCAGTGGTTGAACGGGTGGAAGCCCGGCCGATAGATCTCCGCGACGCCGAAGTCGATGATCCAGGGACGTTCGCCATGCTGGACGAGAATATTCGACTTGCGCATCAGGTCGCCGTGCGCGACGCCGCGTTCGTGGATGGCCTCGATGATCCCGAACAGCCGTTCAAAGAAGCGGTCGCGCTCCTTCGGCGGACTGTCGCGGTAGGTCGGCGCGTCGACGTATTCGAGGGCCAGGTAGTGGCCGTCGAACAGGCCATAGCAGTGCGGTATCCCGTCGATTCCTTCGAGCCGCCGATAGGCGTGGTACTCGCGCCGCAGCATCGTGCGCCGCAGGAAAGCCGAGACAGGGTTGCCGTAAACGGCCTTGACCAGCACCGGCCGGCCACCGATCGTGCCGGCGTGAATGCTGCCCTGGTTTCCGGATTGCGAGATGATCCTGCCGCGTGCCACGATTTCGGCGACCGCGGCTGCATCGACTGCAGCGTCGCTCACAGCCGGGTGTGTATGTAGATGAACCACGCGAGCAGGAATGCGGCGATCAGCGGCTCCCAGTTCACGGTGAGACTCTTGCGGAAGGACCAGCGGTCTTCGCTGGTTGAGGGCCGGTTGCCGAAGCTCGGGACCAGTGCGTGCGTGTTCTGCATGTAGTCGTCGTACGCGGGCCCGAAGATTTGCCGGAGTTTGCGCTCTTCGTATTCGATCGCGGGCGGGTAATAGAAGAGGAAGAACGCCAGCGCAACGAGCGCCGTCCACCACAGCCCGGACGCTGCGACGAAACCATACAGGATCAGGATGTTGCCGACGTAGAGCGGATGCCGGACGTAGACGTATGGACCGCTCGTCGCGAGCTGCTTGTTCTTGGCGATCACGCCGGAGGCCCACAGCCGAACCGCCGTGCCCAGGGCGAAAAGCGCGGCGCCGACCCAGTAAAGCGCCTCGACCGGCTGCGCAACCCAGGCGAACAGGACGGCCAGCAGCATGCCCAGGATCTGTCGGGACGCCTCGTGGTAGCGGAGTTCCCGGATAACGTGAGCCAGGCCGGTCAGCGGCGGCAGCGAGTCGGTTCTGTGGGACATGCGCGAAGTCTTTCCTCGACTGGATACAGGCGCGAATGATACCGGAAACTCGCAGCCGGCAGCCAAAAACGGCGCCGGCCGCGAGCTCCCGGCCTCAGCGGACGGCCTCCGGCAGCCAGACGTGATCGACACCTTTCTGGCGGGCCCAGTCGTTGATCGGCGCGAGCAGGTCGGCTGAAATCGCCCGAAGCTCGCCCCGCCGCAGAGCCCATTGCGCCCGCAGGTCGGCCAGTCGCGTCATGGCGCCGTCTGTTACGGGCGCCCCGCTCCGGTCGATGACGTCCATCAGGTAGCGGAGCTGGCCGGCGAGCATCGTTTCCCAGGCGTCCTCGTCCTCGTAGGTCTCGTGCTTCGGCTGGTCGATCAGTGCCTCCCACTCGCCGATCGCTGCAATGGCCGGTGCCGCCGCGGCACCCAGTGCCGCATCGCCTGGGAATTCGGCGAGCAGCGCCTCGACCTGGCTGCGCGCCGTCCGGACGTCCTGCAACGCGCCGAGGATCTCGCTCAGCATGCCGCTGATCTCGGCCAGCCGTGCCACCCACTCGGCGCGCTGCGTGTCGCTCGCCGCGCCGCGCGGGTCCGGCGTCAGTGTGAAGCTCGCGCTCGCGCTTCGGTCGCCCGTTACGATGCGCGCCTCGTAGCGACCGGGTGCCACCGTGGGGCCACCGAAGCCGGCAAACAAAGCGATGTCGGGAATGCAGCGGATGCTCTCCGATCGCATGTCCCAGCCCCAGCGATTGAGACCCGCCTTGCGCGCCGGGTACTTGATTTCGAAAGGCCGGCGCGGATCCATGTTAGCGATGCGGCAACGGTCGTGATCGCTTTCCTCTGTCGTGTAGCTGCGCACGAGGCGTCCGTTGGCGTCACGGATCTCGATCGTCAGTGGCGCCTCCGTCTCTTCTTCCCTGAGGTAATAATAGAGCGGCACCTCGCTGGACGGGTTCTTGCCCTCGAAGTTTCCGCCGCCCGAGCTCATTCGCACCATTGGCACTTCGCCCGGGGAGTACAGGTGTAGCGCCTTGCTGCCGGTCTCGGCCGCCGCCTGCCGCAGGACGAACAGGTCGTCCAGCACCCAGAAGGCCCGGCCCTGCGTAGCGGCAATCAGGTTGTCGTGCTGCACGCGCAGATCCGTGACGGGGACGCGCGGCAGGTTCAGCTGCAGCGGCTGCCAGTCGGCCCCGTCATTGAACGAGACGAACGCGCCGGTCTCGGTGCCGGCATACAGCAGGCCCCGGCGCGCGGGATCTTCACGCACGACGCGGACGAACGCGTCCTCCGGCAGGCCGGCGTCGATGCGCCGCCAGCGCCTGCCGTAATCCGTCGTCTTGTAGATGTAGGGGCGAAAATCGTTGAGCTTGTACCCGGTCACCGCCGCGTAGGCCGTCGCCGGGTCGTGCGGGCTCAACTCGAGCGCGTTGATCATTGCCTCGCCGCGGTGTGGCGGCGACACGTTGTCCCAGGATTCGCCGGCGTTGCGCGTTACATGTATCAGCCCGTCGTCGCTGCCCACCCAGATCGTGCCGGCTTCTGCCGCCGACTCCACGATGTAGAAAATCGTGTTGTAGAATTCGGCGCCGACGTTTTCCGGCGTGAGTGGCCCGCCATTGCGGCCCTGTTTCTCCGGGTCATTGCGCGTCAGGTCGGGACTGATCTCCGTCCAGGTCGTTCCCCTGTCGGTGCTCTTCAGGAGCATCTGGGTGCCGAAGTAAATTATGCTCGGATCGTGAGGCGACACCGCGACCGGTGCGTTCCAGTTGGCCCGGTACTTCAGGTCGCGCGAATCCTTGCCATAGACCATTTCCGGGTACGGGATGATGACGCGGGTTACCTGCGTATCGCGGTCATACTCCGTCAGCGTACCGTTGATTGTCGTCGCATAGACCAGCCGCGGGTCGTCGGGATCGAACGCGATGTGCGCGCTCTCGCCGCCGCCGACGGCGAAATAGTCGGCCTCGCCGATACCGCCGCGGAAGGAGCTCGTGGCGATCGCGACCGTGCTGTTGTCCTGCTGGCCGCCGTAGATGCGATACGGGAAGTCGTTGTCCGCTACCACCCTGTAAAACTGCGCCGTCGGCTGGTTGTGAATGCTGGACCAGGTCTTGCCTCCGTCGAACGTTACGGTCGCACCGCCGTCGTTGCCGTTGATCATGATGCGGTTGTCACGTGGGTTGATCCAGTGATCGTGGTGATCGCCGTGCGGCGTATCGATCTTTTGCCAGGTCGCGCCCGCATCGATCGATTTCATCAGTGGCACGTTCAGCACCCACACCGTGTCCGGGTCGACAGGGTCCGCGGTGACATGGATGTAGTACCAGGCCCGTGTGTGCAGGACACGGTGCCCGTTGATCAGCTTCCAGGTCTTGCCCGCGTCGTCGCTGCGCCAGAGGCCGCCCTTTTCGGGCTCTGCCTCGATGAGCGCGTAGACGCGCTCGGGCATGCTCGCCGATACGTCCACGCCGATCTTGCCGACCATTTCGGGCAGCCCGCCTTCGAGCCGGGTCCAGGTATCGCCGCCGTCCGTCGTCTTGAAAATGCCGCCGTCGGTGCCGCCGGAGTGGATGAACCAGGGCTTGCGGCCGTGGTTCCACATTGCCGCATAAAGGATCCGGGGATTCGTCGGGTCCATCGACAGGTCGGACGCCCCGGTCGTGTCGCTGACCTTCAGGACATGCTGCCAGGACTTGCCGCCGTCGGTCGTGCGGAAAATACCGCGCTCCGCATTCGGACCCCAGATCTGACCCTGTGCGGCGATATACGCGACGTCCGGGTCGGCCGGGTGTACCTGGATACGCGCAATCTGGCCGGCCCGGTCGAGACCGATATGGGTCCAGGTCTTGCCGGCATCGGTCGAGCGGTACACGCCCTTGCCCTGGCTGGTCGTAACGCCACGGATCGGGGATTCGCCGGTGCCGACGTAGATCACGTTGTGGTCGGACTCGGCGACGGCGACAGCGCCGATCGTCCCGACGTCGATGTGGCCGTCCGAAATGTTCTCCCAGGTGGTGCCGGCGTTCTCGGTTTTCCAGACGCCGCCGCCGGTCGCACCCATGTAATAGAGCTGAGCGTTGTCGGCCACACCCGTGACCGTCGTTACGCGGCCGCCGCGGTAGGGTCCGACCAGGCGCCACTCGACCGCCGACAAGGTGTCCGGGTCGACGACTTCGTCTGCCGCGGCCGGCCCGCCTGCGCCGAGCATTGTGATCAGGACACCGAGGGCGACGAACGCCCGCTTGCCCGGGTATGTCTGCTTGTTCACGGTTCCAGCTCCTCGCTTCTATTTCGGTTTTTGGTCCGGCCGGGTGACAGATCGTGTATCGATCAGGGCCAGCGCATATGAAGTATCGGGTAGGGCTTGCCCATGCCGTCGAGCGCGTCTCTGCCCGTTACCCGGAAACCGATGCGCTCGTAAAAGCCGACGGCTTGTGCATTCTGCTCATTTACGTCGACGGTAAGCCCGGCGGGATAACGGCGTTTGGCCTCATCCATCAGCCGCCGCCCCGCGCCGCGGCCTCGCTGTACCGGATCGACGAACAGCGAATCGACGTTCGCATCCGTCATCCCCATGAAGCCGTAAGGCGCGTCGCTCGCATCGGTGACGACCAGGAACGCGGCGTTCGGCAGGTACTGGCCCAGCACGATGCCGGCGATCTCGTCCAGGTCGCTCGCGGACAGGAAGTCGTGGGTTGCGGCAACGGAGCGCTGCCAGATGTCGAACAGCAGCTCGATCTCGTCGTTTCTGGATGGTCTTATCTGCATGGATCGCGTTCTGGCCACCGCCGCGTGGCCATCAGTCCGGGAATTATGCGCGATGGGGGCGTTTGTCGACAGCCCCGCCCTGGTACCTGTCCGGCTATGCCTTATGCCATATCGGCATTGCCGCCGCGTTCTGTTGCGCCCAGCGCATCGAGTGCGGCGGCGATCGCCTCGGCTCGCGTGTGAAAGCGCGAGGTCTCCTTGATGACATCCAATACACCGATGCGTCCGAGCAGGCGAGCAACCGGCAGGCTCAGGCCGACCATGAATACGCGCTGCCCGCTCGCTTCCGCGCGCTGGATGATTTCTTCGAGGGCCAACGCGGCGCTGCCGTCGATTTCCGGCACATCGACCAGGTCGATGATCAGCACGTCGTGCTGTCCGACGGCCGAAATCTTGCGGGTCATTTCGATTGCTGCGCCGAAGCTGATCAGGCCCGACAGGTGCAGGACCAGTGCCCGGCCGCCGCAGCGTCGGAACAGGGTCGACTCCTCCGGCGTGAACAGCCTGGCGTGCTCGGGATCGGCTATGGCCCGGATAGATTCGATCTGAATATCGGCCGTTCGTTTCACGAAGGTCAGGCTCGCCAGTACGACGCCGACGGCGACGGCGGTCACCACGTCGACGAAGACGGATAGCACGAGCACCACGAGCATCAGCACCAGGTCGACGCGAGGCAGGCGGTGAATTCGCCTGAGGAAGCGCCAGTCGATCACGTCGATGCCGACCTTCAGGAGCACGCCGGCCAGCGCCGCGTGCGGCACATAGGCGACGGCCGGCCCGAGACCCAGCACGATGGCGAACAGCGCGACTGCATGGATCACGCCCGATAACGGCGTCCTGCCGCCCGCATTGACGTTGGTGAGTGTGCGGATCGTCGCGCCGGCCCCGGGGATTCCGCCGGCGAGGCCCGCGACGAGATTGCCGATGCCCTGGCCGACGAGTTCCCGGTCGGAATCGTGGAACGTGCGGGTGACGTTGTCCGCCACAAGCGACGTCAGCAGGCTGTCGATCGAGCCGAGTGCGGCGAGCACGGCGGCGGCGACCAGCATCCGGTTCAGGTCGGCGAAGTCGAATTGGGGCAGCCGGGGCGACGGCAGCCCGGACGGTATCGAGCCCAGCACCGGTGCGTCGGTCAGGGACAGGGCGAGGAGGCTTCCGACGACGAGCGCGACCAGGGGCGGAGGTATTACGCGGCCGATGCGCTTGGGCAGGCGCGTGCAAATGGCGAATGCAATGAGGCCGATGATCAGTGCGTGCAGGTTCGGGTTCAGGACCTGGGCCGGCAGCACCGTCAGCGCGTTGACAACGCTTTGCGGGCTTGCGTAGCCGACGAGCGGCTCGATCTGCATGATGATCAGTATGCAGCCGATGCCCGTCATGAAGCCCGACACCACGGGATAGGGCATCAGGTTGATGTAGCGGCCAATCTTCAGGTAGCCGAACAGGATCTGCATGGCGCCGGCCAGCATGACCACGGTGAAAGCCATCGCCGGGCGCTCGCCGAACTGCGTGAATACCGTGGCTGCGACGATCGTCATCGGGCCGGTCGGGCCCGAGATCTGGGAGGGCGTGCCGCCGAACAGAGCTGCGAAGAATCCGACGCAGATGGCACCGTACAGGCCGGCCACCGGGCCAGCCCCCGATGCGACGCCGAATGCGATTGCGAGGGGCAGGGCGACGACGGCCGCGGTCAGCCCGCCGAAGAAATCGCCGCGAAGATTCGAGAGGTTCAGCCTGTTCATGGCTGCTGGGATCGTGCCTGGTCGCTGCCGTGATCGCGAATGAACTGCAGCACGTCGCCGGCGATGGAGTCGTCGGCGGTGTTGAAGCTGTACATGATCGAATAGTGGTTGTGACCGGGCACCTGCTTGTGGCGCGGGCAGCGATTGTCCCGCTCGCAGACCGCCTGAATCAGGTCGACCGCTTCCTTCTGCATCGCCAGCCGGTCGTACTGTGCGTCGACGATGAACAGCGGCACGGCTCGCCCGTCGACATGCGCGGATGGCACCCGCGCGGGCCACAGCGACTCGTCATCGCCGTAATAGGCGGGCATCGAGTCCGAGCCGCTGCCCGAATACACGCCGGAGATCAGGACGGACCCGGCGAGCCCGTCTGCGCCGCCGGCCGGCTGCAGCGTTTCCATGAACGTGTACTGCGCGACGTGTGCGGCGCCGGCCGAGTGCCCCAGCAGGAATATTCGACCGGGATCGGCGTTGATGCGCCCGGCATTGTCGCGAATCCAACCGAGCACGGCTGCCAGGTCCTCGGCGCCCGATGGCCACTGGAATTCCGGGGCGAGCCGGTAGTTGACGTTGACGCCGACGATGCCGTGCCGGGAGAAGTAGTTCAGCACGTTGTCGAAGATCTCGCCGTCGCCCTTGTCGCCGCGCACGAAGGCGCCGCCGTGCACGAACACGAGCACCGGAGCCGGGTCCTCGGTCGGTTCCAGCGTCCGGTGCACGTCGAGGCGCTGCTGCGGGTGTTCGCCATAGGCGATGTCGCGCTCGACTTCCGGTTGCGGGAATCCCGCTTCGCGCAGGTGCTGCTTGTAGATCGCTCGCAGTCCGCCGATCTGGCTGTCGGCGAACGTGTCGCCGTAACGCTCTATCTCGGCGTTTGCCACGGGCGTGTCGGCGGTCGCCGCCACCGCCATCGGCATGGCGAGGAAGCAAAGCAGGATGAAAATGGCCAACTTCGCTGCACTTGCGGACATGTTTGGAACCGGCCGTTTCGGAGTCGACGCGCAGTATGCCACAAGGCCTTTACGGCCGCGTCGCGGCGTTCAGCCCAGCGTCGCCCGGAATAGCCGCAGCCAGTTGGCGCCGAGCAGGCGCTCGAGATTGCTCTCCGTCCAGCCGCGGCGCTCGAGTACTGCGACCAGGTTGCGGAACCTGTCCGGCGTATCGACCTCCGGTATCCAGGGCGGCCAGCGCAACTCGTAGTTCGGCTTGAAAGCCTCGACGCGCGGCTCGTACCAGTTCTCTCGCGTCGCCCAGGGCGAGATTCCCTGCGGCGGAAAATCCGAGGCCAGCCCGACGTGCTCGTGTCCGACTACCGATACCGCGTGTTCGACGTGGTCGGCGTAATCTTCGATCGTCGTCTCGCCTCCCGGGTCGGGGCCGATGAAGTAGCCGAGCGCGATCATGCCGATGACGCCTCCCTTGTCCGCGCACGCGCGCATCTGGGCGTCGGTCTTGGCGCGCGGGTGACCGGGCCGCAATGCATCGCACATGGTGTGCGTGATCGCGACCGGCTGCTCGGAAAACGCGATGCCGTCGAGCGTGGTCTGGCGGCCGCAATGTGACAGGTCGATCATCACGCCGAGCCGGTTCATGCGCTCGACGACCTCGAGCCCGAAATCCGACAGGCCGGCATCGGTGCGTTCGAGGCAGCCGTCGCCGAGGCGATTGCGGAAATTGTAGGTGAGCTGGAAGCTCCGCATGCCGAGCGCATGCAGTGCGTCGATGTTGTTCAGCTTGCCTTCGAGCATCGTGGCGTTCTGGAAATTCATCAATACGGCAGTTCTGCCGCTTTCGGCCGCACGTTCGATGTCGGTCGCGGACAGCGCGAGCAGCAGTCGATCGGGTCGCGCGGCGACTCGCTCGCGCCACCCCACCAGTGCGTCGATGGCCGTCTGCAGGTCAGCATTCGGCAGGCTCTCGACGATGCCCGCATAACGCGCCTGCCGCAGCGCATCGAGGTCCGCGTCGCCCCAGTCGCGGCTGAAGCAGAGAGCATCGACGACCAGCGCCCGGTCGTAGACGCCGGTCGCCGCGAAAGGCCCGGCCGACGGCAGCAGCGAGCCGGCCGCCATTGCCGCCGCCGACGCGAGTACCTCGCGCCGGGTGGTGCGCCCGGTTGCGGCCGGGGTCGCGTCGCGGTCGATCCGCCGCCTGTTCGTTGGTGGTGTCATTCGGGTCTCCTGAGCGGCTTGCCGGCAAGTACGCCGGTGGCCCGGCCATCGCGGATCGCAAACTCGCCATTGACCAGCACGTGCACGGCGCCCGTGGCGAAGCGGCGCGGCTCCTCGTAGGTAGCCCGGTCCCGGTAAATGGTCGGGTCGATGATCGCGACGTCTGCGGCGTACCCCTCGCGCAGGTAGCCGCGGTCGGGCAGGCGGTAGAAATCCGCCGCGAGGCCGGAAAAACTGCGAATCACGAATTCCGGCCGGAGCAGGGGTTCGTCGAAGACGAACAGCCGCATTTTCATCGGGAACGCGCCGTAAGCTCGCGGGTGTGTGATCGGCTGGTCGGGCTGCGGCGTCCGCCCGTCGGTGCAGGTCATCATCCACGACTCCTGTGCCAGCCGCCGCGTGTTCGCGTGATCGTAGAGTTCTCGGTTCATCACCGACGCGTTGCCGTCCCGCAGCAGCGACTGCACCGCCGCCGCCGGCTCGAGTTCGCGCTCGCGAGCGACGTCCGCCAGCGTCTTGCCGTTCAGCTCGGGCCTGGGGTCGGCGAATACGATGCGCTCGGCTCCGCCGCGGATGTCCAGCATTGCACGGGTAGCGGCGAGAATCTCGGCCGATGTTGCAGGGTCGTCGAATCGCTGCCGCATCGCCTCCTGGCCGCCCGCAGCGGCCCAGTCCGGGATCGTGTACGAGCGAAGGTTGCTCTGCGTCGCGTCGTAGGGGTGCTGCGCTGCCCACACGTCTATGCCCTGGGCCCTGGCGTCGTTGATGTATTTTGCTGCCGCGTCGCCCCGGCCGTAGTTGTGGGCGCCTTGCAGGTTGTAATGGCTGAATATCGCACGCAACCCGGATTCGCGCGCGATACGGATGCCTTCCCGAACGGACGCGTCATAGCCGACGCCTTCGTGCACGGCGCCGAGATCCCGGTCGTGCGTATCGTAGATAGCGCCTTCGTACCCGGCGGCGATGCGGGCCAGTTCGATGATCTCTTCCGTCGACGCGTAGCTGCCGGGCACGTAGAACAGCCCGGTCGACAGGCCGAATGCTCCTTCGTCCATGCCTTTCCGGACCAGCGCCCGCATGGTTTCCATTTCGGCCTCGTCCGGAGCCCGGTTTTCGAGGCCCATCACGGCCTCGCGGACGGCGCCGTGCCCGACGAACAGCAGGCCGTTTACGCCGATGCCGCTGTCCGCCCAGCGATCGAGCGTCGCGGCGACCTCGTAGTCGCCGTCGCCGTCGAGGCCGAGCACGACCGACGTGATGCCCTGGTACAGGAAAGGAAGCCCGTCCCGGCCGTAGTCGCGGTCGAGTTCGGCATGGCTGTGGGCATCGATGAAGCCGGGCGCGATCCACAGGCCGCTCGCATCCAGTGTCTCCTGCGCGCTCAGACCTGGACGCGAGCCGTCACCGATGAATACGATCCGGTCTCCCCGGATACCGACGTCCGCGAAGACCGGGGCGGCGCCGGAGCCGTCGTAGACCTGGCCGCCCGTTAACAACAGGTCGACGGTCAGGGCCGGCAGCCCGGTGGCGGCATCCTGCCGCGAACAGGCGGCCGCGGCGAGCAGCAGGACGAGTGTTGGGATCCGTAACCGGGCAGACATCCAGGGCCTCCGTGGTTTGCCCGATTATTGCAGATGCCGGGTCTTTCGCCAGCACGCTCGCCCGGTCCGGCGCCGCGTCGGGATCACTCGCCCGCCGTTGCGCCGCCGGTCTCCGGGAGGTGCAGGCCTGCCAGGGCCGCCTCGGTGTCGACGACCAGCACGTGTTCCCCGTCGACGTCGCTGTAGTCGATTTCGACGCGCCGGGGTGACGGCCCCAGCGCGAAGAACAGGTCCATCCCGCGGGCCTTGCCGACGTCGATCGTGAGCGGCAGGTCGGTGTGGCGGGCCTGGATCTCTTTCGCGACCTTGCTGTTGTTGGCACCCTTGACGATGCCGCCCACGGCCAGCGCCGGGCCGATGAGCAACCCGCCGGCGACACCGGCCGCGAGGCCCGCGCCCCCGTATACGATGGCGGAGCCGGCGCCGACTGCTGCCACCGTCGCGGCGGTGCCGGCGACCGCCAGTGCCCGGCCGGACATGCCCGCCCGTACCTCGACTCCCTGGCCCTTGTAGCGCTTCGTCGTCTGCCGGCTCGCCTTTATCAGGCGCTTGCGGTCGTCGTCTGCGGCGACTGGCGTCTCCAGCGAGTCGATGACCCGCACGGCCGTAATCGTGAGCGTCGAGTCGGACCTGTTGCGGACCGACAGCAGGTACTCGTCCCAGTCCGCGTTTTTTGCCCAGGTCCCGGGGCCGTCCCGGAAGATTACCCAGTCGACACTGGCTTCCAGCCGCCCGTCGGCGGCGGCGGCCAGGGCGGCCGACGGCGTGAACTGGACCGGCTCCTTGAGGACCTTCGAGCCCCCGCAGCCGGCCAGCGCGAGGCACAGGATCATTGCGGGGATCAGCACGGACGGGCGGACGATGTTGCGCATGGTTGTCTCCAGGGACAGGTGCTGCTGCAGAAGGGTCCAGCATAGGAGCGTCCCCCGCGCCCGACCTGAACTTCGCCTGACGATAGCCCGCCGGGGAACCGATGGTTTGGCCGGCGAAGGATTTCGGCCGGCCAGGCCATCCAACGGCTGAATCCAGGCAACGACCGCGGGGACTCCCAAATGCGTATCACCATATTACTGGCCGTGCTGGTCATCGCGGGTTGCGGCGTCACAGGGCAACTCGCCAGGAACACCGAGACCAGGGACTTCTACCTCGATCCCCTCGCGCTGCAGCAGGAGGGCCTCGGGTTCCTTACCCCGATCTCCGCCACCGGACAGGAAGCGGATCGCGTCGGCCTCGCCATCGCCTTCGCCGAGCGGGTGGCCGACGAACGCGCGGACCTGCACGTCCTGCGGCTTGCCGAAGTGCTGTCGGCGGTCAACCAGGCAGGCCTGTCCGACGAATACAAGACGATGATGGACGATTACCAGGCGACCGGGATCCTCGAGCGGGACACACTCCGGCAGATCGGCGAAGCCAGCGGCGCGCGCTACCTCGGCTTGCTCAATCTCGCCCGCTTCTCGCAGGGCTCCAACAAGCGATTCTCGATCGGCGGCCTGCGCCTGATGGATACGAAGGAGGCTGCGCTGCGCCTGTCCTGGCAGATCTGGGACAGCCGAACCGGAGCGATCGCGTGGGAGGGCAGCGACGAGATCAATTACGCTTACGACACGGGCCGCGAACGCCCGGTCAATTTCGGCTACGTGGCGGCGCAAGCGGCTACGAACATGCTGGCCGAGTTCCCGACGCTCGCGGACAAGGCCCAGCCGGCGATGGCGAATCTGTCTGCAGGCCGGTAAAAGCGGGCCGTTCAGAACGACCAGACCACACCGAGTGATGGGACCAGCGGCAGCCAGTACCCGTCGTCGCTTTCCAGCACCGGGTTGCCCTCAGGGTCCTGGCCCAGCGAGTACTCGGTGCAGCAGGGATTCTGGCGATTGTAGAGGTTCGTGATTTCGAGAAATGCCGTCAGTTCTCCCTTCGGTACGGTAATACGCCGGCTGACCCGGATGTCGAGCGTATGAAATTGCGCGTGCTGCAGGCTGTTGCGCTGCGTCGTCGATAAGCTCAGTTCGGTCGTGCCGTCCGGGTTCGCGATCGACTCCGGGAGCAAAAGCGTCTTGGGCCAGCCGCTGTGCAGCACGCCGGCGGCGCTGAAACTCCATGCTTTCCAGTCCCAGTTCAGGCCGGCCTTCAGCGCATGTTCCTGGTGCCAGCTGCGCGGGACCGTGCCTTCGGGAAGGTTGTCCTGGATCTGCGACCAGCTGTAACTGACCCACCACAGGAGATCCCTGCGCTCGCCGCTGAACATCAGTTCCGCCCCCCGGGCGATCGCCGTACGGGCGTCGATGCGAACCCGGTCGATCTGCAGCTCGGGAATCAGCACCAGCGGGTCGAACACGTTTTCGAAGCGGGGCATCAGCGAGTGATACTTCTTCTGGTACCACTCGAGCCGGACATCCGGCCCCGCGTCGAGACTGTGCGACAGGCTGGCCACAAGGTGACGGGCGCGCTGTGCAGGGAAATACTGGTCCAGTCCGTCGCCGACCTGTAGCTCATTGATTTCCTGCGCCTGGTAGAACTGCCCGAATCCGAGCCGCAGCTCGGTCTTTTGGCCGATGCGATACAGCAGGTTGAGGCGCGGGCTTACCTGGGTATCGTCGTCGGAGGTGGTATAGGTCTGCTGGTCCCAGCGCAGGCCGGCGTCGAACACGAGACGATCGACGGGTCGCCAGCGCGCCTCGGCGTACAGCGCGTACTGTTCGCCCTCCGGCTCTGCCGCGATGTCGCGCGTCGTCAGCGGCTGGTTGTCGAGTATGGTGTCGAAAGGCGGGAGTATCTCGAGCTGCGAGGAATACGCGTACTCCGCTTCCAGCCGCTTCAGGTCGAACCCGGCGCGCAGTAACCAGGTTCCGCTCGCATCGAATTGCCAGTGCTGATTCAGCGACAGAGCGGTGAAATCCCGCCGGTCGTCGACACGACCGTTGCTGACGTCCGGAACCAGGACGATGCCCCTGCGGTTGTTGTGAATCTCGGTGACAGACAGCGTGGTCTCGCTCGACAGCCTGTCCGTCCAGTCGGTTCCGGCCTTGAGCCAGGCGATCGCGTTGCGGTAGTTCGCGCCTGCTTCTTCGCGCTTGTCCGACGTCGCCAGCGAGATCTTGTCGTACGAATACAGCAGGTTGGCGCTGAGATAAGTCCTGTCGCCGAGCTGCCAGCCGATATGCGCGAGCGAGTCCTGGTAGAGGGGCGAGCCGAGGTCCGGATTCACCGCATCGGCGATCAGGTCGAGGTTCCCGCGCCGCGCCGATACCATCCAGTCGCCGCGATTCCCGGCGCCGAAGCGCCCCATTGATAACGCCGAGGTATTGAACAGGCTCAGGCCGAGCTCGGTGTAGGTCCCCGTCGGCGGCTCGCGCAGGCTGATGTCGACAACGCCGCTCATCCGGTCCCCATAGCGCGCCGGGTACCCGGCCGAATAGAAGTCGATGCCGGCGATGACGCCCTGCTCGACGATCGTCGCTATCGAATGAAAATCCTTCAGGTGATAGGGCTCGTAGAGCCGGAGCCCATCGAGCAGGAAGAGCTGTTCGTTTTCCGCCCCACCGCGTACGTGATGGCGCGTGGATACGCCGCCGCTGGTCGTCCCCGGCAGGCGGACTACAGCGCGGACCGCCTCGTCGGCGAGATGCGGCAGCTTCGTGGTGAGCTCGCGATCGAGGAACGTATGTGCGGCCGGCGTCGCGTACCGCAGCTGGTACCGGCTCGAAGTGACGATGATCTCGGGGAGCGGCTCGGGCAACCTGGCGAGGCGAAACTCGACCGCTACCGGGTCGCCCGGCACCGCCTCCAATGCTCTTTCGGCGGGGACGCCGTAGCCGCCCAGCCTGACCGACACGAGGCGGGTGCCCATCTCGACATCCGCGCCGAGGGTGCCCGCGATGTCGGTCGTGCCCGCGCTCGCGCCGTCGATAAGGACCTCGGCGCCAGCGAGTGCCTGCCCGAACATCGCGTCGCGCACAGTGACTCGCAGAGTCACGCGCGCGTAGGCCTCCCCCCGTCGGATCAACAGGCTTCCGGCCGGTCCCGAGTCCAGAGTGAGCCCGTAAGCGGCGAGCATATTGCGCAGCGAGTCAATCGGCGCGCTTTGGTCCGGCTCGGCGCGTATCGTGAATTCGTCGCGCACCAGGTCGCTGCTGTATATGATCGTGAAACCTTCGGTGCGCAGGGACTCGACATAGTCTCGCAGCGGTTTGCCGACCCACAGCGATTGCGCCGCGGCCGGCAGGCCGATGATCAGGACAAGCGAGACGATACGGGCGAGCGGCGCCGGACTGTGCATCCGGCGATTCTAGCAGGCCGCGGTGTCACCCGATCGAGGCCGCCCGTAACGCAGACCTCAGGCCGGTCGGCCAGCGGTATGCCGCCGTTCAGCGCGTGATGACGATGCGCTGTTCGTCGATCCGGTAACGGAAGCCGGTCGTCGACAGCACGGACTCCGCGGCTTCGTCCGGCGTGAAGTCGGTCACCGATCCGTGCAGGACCGTGCGCATGGCCTCCATGCGCAGGTCGTCATCTTCGAAGACGAGTTCCCTCGCCGTTTCGCGCGCCGCCCACTTGAGGAAGTCGAGGAGCGAGGCGCTCTCGATGTCGAAGGCGGGTGCCAGGGCAACGGCCCAGCCCCAGCTGGGATCGCGCACGGACACGCGCTCCATCGTCACGTCCTGGCCCGGACGCAGCACGAGGCGCTCGCCGACATCGGCGATGCGGGCAGACGGCTGGTCCTGCTGGTCGATGACGTTCACCCGGCCCTCGCGGACGGCAACGCTCATCGCGTCCCCGGAGTAGCGGACCGAAAACTGCGTGCCGACATCCGTTGCCGAGCCGATTGGAGTGTCTATGCTCATATGGCGATCGAGGTAAGCGCGCTCCCCCGAATCCGCATAGATCTCGCCAGCAGCGATGCTGATCGCGTCGGCAGCCTTCAAAGTGAATTCCGTGCCGGACGCGACGCGCAGGGATACACCGTCGGACGTCGTGATGCTGAGGCCCTGGCCCGGTCCCGTTCGCAGCGTAGCGCCGCGATGCACCGGGTCGCCGACCGCGAGCCCGGCGGCCGGCCCCGTGACCCGGCTGATCGTGCCCACCGCAACGAGCGGGGCGACCGGCTCTCGTTGCAGGAGGCCGACCGCCACTATCACGCTGGCTGCGAGCGCCAACGGCAAGGTCCAGCGTGCCAGGTTTCGGCGCCGGGTCGAGAGTTCCCATTCGCTCCGCACCGCGCCGTAGACTCGTCGTTCGACGTCCGCCGGTATTGCGGCGCGCGGCCCGGCAAGATGCATAAGCCTGGCGACCGTCTGGTCGTCATTCTGTTGCTCTTCAATCCTGTCCTTATCGCTCATCGTCTCTGTCCGATAAATTCGTCAGTCGCCCGGCATCGCTCAGTCGAGCAGGAAATCCGGTTCGAAGTCCCACAGCGAACGGAAGCCTTCCTTGAATGCCGCCCGGGCGCGGCTCAGGACCGATTCCGCGGCCTTGCCGCTGATCTCGAGTTCCGCTCCAATTTCCTCCACGCTGCATCCCTGTATGTATTTCATCTCGAGCGCCGTCGCGTACTTCGCCGGCAGGTATTCGAGCGTCACTCGGACGAACCGGGCCAGTTCCTCGCCGCTGTGCAGGGTCTCCGGCGTTTCGCCGTCCGACGCCAGGGATTCAAGGGCCGCCTGTACTGCCGGGTTGTCCTCCAGCGGCACATGCCGCTCGGCTTCCACTCCGCGTTGCCGGAACACGGCCGCCATCTCGTTCCGGCAGATCTGGCAGAGCCAGGTAAACAGCAGCGCCTCGCCGCGGTACTTGCCGACCTTGCGCATGGCCAGCACCATCGTCCGCTGCACGATCTCCTCGGCCAGGCTCTCGTCGCTGCCGATGCGCGACAGCGTGAACCGGTACAGGCGCGGGAAATATTCGCGAAAGAAAGCATCGAACGCCTTCGGGTCGCCCGCGGCCACTCGCCGCGCCAGGTCCCGGTCCTCTCCGAGCTGAGAAAAATCAGTCATTTCCAGCCAGCAACGTTGCTTTGACCCGTTAGATGCCCGGCGTGGCGAAATCCTTCGCCACCCCCGGGGGAATAGTCTGTGCGCCTCAATCGGGCAGCCGGTCGAGGGCCAGCAGCATCTGCAGAAGCACGTTCGCGCCATTGGTAATGGCGGCCGGGCTCGTGAATTCGAGCGGCGAGTGGCTGACGCCGTCCACGCTCGGCACGAAAATCATGCCGATCGGGCACAGCGGTGCCAGGCTCTGGGCGTCGTGGCCGGCGCCGCTCGGCAGCCGCAGGCTCGTAAGCCCCAGGCTGGTCGCCGCATCTTCGACGAGGTCCTGCAGGCGCTGATCGGTCAAGGCAGCCGGGGACTCGTAGAACTGCTCGAAGGAGAAGCGGGTGCCTGTCGCTGCGCCGAGCGCCTCGCCGGCCGCGCGGATCCGGTCGAACAGCCGTTCGATCTTGCCCATGTCCAGGTCCCTGATCTCGACGCTGAGCGTCACCAGTCCGGGAATCACGTTGGGTGCGCCTGGATGCACCTGCAGGCGGCCGACAGTGCCGACCTGGCGCCCCGGCTCGTCGGCGATGATGTTGCGCAGGGTCGTGACGAATTGCGCCGCGGCCACGAGGGCGTCCTGGCGCTGGTCCATCGGTGTCGTGCCGGCGTGATTCGCGAAGCCCTCGATCGTCACGTTCCAGCGCCGAATACCGACGATGCCCTCGACGACCCCGATTTCGACGGCGTCGCGGTGCAGGATCGCCCCCTGTTCGACGTGCAGCTCGACATAGGCAGCGATCTCGCCCGGCGTGCGCCGGCCGTCGGCCAGTCGGTCCGGGTCGCCTCCCAGGAAGCGGATCCCGTCGCCGATACTCCGCTCGCCGAGGCTCGGCAGGTCGAATTCGGCCGCCGTGACCGAGCCGTTCAGGGCGCGGCTGCCGTTCTTGCCTCCCTCCTCGTTGGTCCAGACGACGATCTCGAGCGGGTGCCGGAGGCTCACGCCCGCATCATGCAGAGCCCGCGCTACCTCGATCGCGCCCATGACACCGACCACGCCGTCGTAGTGGCCGCCGTTCGGTACCGTGTCGATGTGTGAGCCCGCCATGAGCGGCGCGAGCCCCGGCACGCTGCCTTCGCGTCGGCCGACCAGGTTGCCGGCGACGTCGATCCGCGCGGTGAGGCCCGCTGCAGTCATGAGGCCGGCGACGTGGTCGAGGGCTGCCCGGTTCGCCTCCGAGTAGGCGACCCGCGCGGAAGCCCCGTCCGGGGTTGCGCCGAAGGCTTTCATCTCCGCCATGCTCGCGTTGAGACGCGCGCCATCGACCGACAGCGGCGGGGCGGCCGACACCGCGGCGGAGAGCAGGATCAGGAGGGCGGCTGGCGAGATAGTCATGGCGGGGCAAACTCCGGGGTCGACCGACCAAGGTTGGCATGAATGACCAACTGCGTCACCCCGTTGCCGGACGCCGCAGCGTGATAGCGGTATGCGCTTATAGGCGGCTGCAGCGGCCGGGCCCAGAATGGCCCTGACGATTCGGCTGGCAGCGGGGTGACCGGCGGTGCAGCGCAGGACCCAGCTTCATATCTGGTACGTGTTCCTGGCCCTGGTCGGGGTCATGTGGTTCCAGGCCTGGTGGGCGGAAACGCGCCAGGTCGAGGTGATCCCGTACAGCCAGTTCGAGGAACTGCTGGCCGATGGCGCGATCGAGGAGCTGAGCATCCGCGAGCAGTACCTCGAGGGAAAGCTCAGGTCGCCGCTCGTCGGCGGTCGCGACCGCTTCGTCACGAACCGTGTCGATCCCGAGCTCGCCGAACGCCTGCGCGAGCACGACGTGACCTTCACCGGCGTCAAGGAGGACACGCTGTTCCGCGAGATACTCGCGTGGCTGCTGCCGGTCGCATTCTTCCTCGCCATCTGGATGTTCGTGTTTCGGCGCTTCGCCGATCGCCAGGGTCTCGGCGGGCTTACTGCCATCGGCAAGAGCAAGGCGAAGGTCTACGTCGAAACGGACACCGGCGTCACCTTCGACGACGTGGCGGGCGTGGACGAGGCAAAGGAAGAACTCCAGGAGATCATCAATTTCCTCAAGGATCCGGAGCTCTATGGCCGGCTCGGTGCGCACATCCCCAAGGGCACGCTGCTGGTCGGTCCTCCCGGCACGGGCAAGACCTTGCTGGCGCGGGCGGTCGCGGGCGAGGCCGGCGTGCCGTTCTTCTCGATCAGCGGTTCCGAGTTCGTCGAGATGTTCGTCGGCGTCGGCGCTGCCCGGGTGCGCGATCTCTTCGACCAGGCAGCGCAGGCGGCTCCCTGCATCATTTTCATCGACGAGCTCGACGCGCTCGGGCGGGCGCGCGGCGTAGGCCCGCTGATGGGCGGGCACGACGAAAAGGAGCAGACGCTGAACCAGTTGCTGTCCGAGATGGATGGCTTCGACCCGCAACGCGGCATCGTGATACTGGCGGCGACAAACCGTCCCGAGATCCTGGATCCGGCGCTGCTGCGCGCGGGACGTTTCGACCGCCAGGTGCTGGTCGACCGGCCCGAACGCACCGGGCGGGAAGCCATTCTCAAGGTGCACATAAAGAAGGTGAAGCTCGCCGCCGACGTCGACATCGGGGCCCTCGCCTCACTGACGCCCGGTTTCTCCGGCGCCGACCTCGCGAACCTCGTCAACGAGGCAGCACTGCTCGCCACCCGCCGAGGCGGCGACGAGGTCACGATGAACGACTTTACGAACGCGATCGAGCGCATCGTCGCCGGCCTCGAGAAAAAGAGCCGGGTGATGAGCGAGAAGGAGCGCCGCATCGTGGCGCACCACGAGATGGGCCACGCACTGGTCGCGATGGCGCTGCCTGGGACGGACCCGGTGCACAAGGTATCGATCATCCCGCGGGGCATCGGGTCGCTGGGTTATACGATCCAGCGACCGACCGAGGACCGTTACCTGATGACGCAGCAGGAACTGGAGAACAAGATGGCCGTGCTGCTCGGCGGGCGTGCGGCCGAGATACTCGTGTTCGACGAAATTTCGACGGGCGCCACCGACGATCTCGGCAAGGCGACCGACATCGCGCGCAACATCGTCACTCGCTTCGGCATGCACGGCAAGCTCGGGCAGATGACCTACGAGGAGCCGCGCCACGCATTCCTGGGCGAGGGCGTGCTCGGCGCAATGCCGCGCAATTACAGCGAGGAAACGGCGCGCGAGATCGACTGCGCGATTCGTGAAATCACGACGGCCGCACGCGAGAAGGCGTTGACGATACTGAGGGCGAACCGCTCTCAGCTCGACGAGGGGGCGCGGCTATTGCTGGAGAAAGAGGTGCTGCAGGCCGAAGAAATTCCCCGGCCCGAGCCCCTCGCCTGACAGTCGTGATCTGAGCCGGCCGCCTACTGCAGCGTGCCGCGCAGTTCGCCCCCGCGGGAGTCCCCCTGCGTCCCGGTCGGCGTATTCGGATCGAGATCGTCGGTATGGATGACGACCGACGCGCGGCCAGCCGCGATCGCCTCCACGAGGCCGGTAATTGTATTCGGGCTGACCAGGTCGGCGTCCGTGATGATGTAACCGCGCGCGAAGCTGCCGTTGATCGTCTCCGTAACGGTGCCGGCTGCCGGCGGTCCGCCGGTGAACCAGAAGACGATCGGGCCGGCGGGGTCGGTCACCTGCACCGGCGCCGCTGACGTCGTGTTCACGTGGATGTGTGCCATGAGCACGTTGAATATGCCGGCAACTTCGACCTGGAAGTAGATCGCCGTGCCGCCGTCGATGACCTCGACGCGCGCCTGCCCGGTTGCGCTGGTCGGTACCGGCACTCCGCCGGCGTTATAGCCTTCGAGATGCGTGTCGAATCGCATCGGCCTGTCCGCGAACGCGGTCGCAGCGACGCAGGTGCCCGCCGTCGCTAGCAGCAACTTTCTGAACATTGCGTATTCCCCCCCAAGGACTGGTTGAACGTCCTCCGCGGGATCACTCTACGCCGATTTACGCCGACTGCAAATGCGAGTCATTCGTATAACAAAGGGCGGGCCGGATGACCGGGCGTGACGCGACGCCGACCATCCGGGCCCGCTGGCCGTTTTAACCTAATGCCCCGGACCACGGCACTCCAGCGCCGTGTTGAACAGGTCGACGACCGGGTCGCCATTCACCTGGACGATGCGGAAGGTCTGGATCAGCTGCGTGTGTGACCCGTCCGGACCCGGATCGATGAAGTTGGCCCGGATGCTGAAGAACCAGTTCGCAGTGGACCCGTCACCGGGCGCCTGCGCGACCTCGATGACCGAGTCGATGAGCCTGTACTCGTGTCCGCTGGTCCGCCCGATACCGGTCAGGTTCCAGCCGCGCACGAGAAAGCCGCTGTCGCCCAGACTGACCCCGCCGGGCTGACCGGGCGCGTCCGGAAAGCCGTCGTCCTTGAGGACGACATGGATCTCGCCGCTTCCGTCGATGAATTCGCCCTCGCCGCCCAGCGCACAGGCGGAATAGAACACCGGGTTGATCGTGCGGCTGATCGCCAGTGCGCGCTCCGCGTGGGCGCTGCCCGCTGCGAGCATCGCCGTGCACAGCACAATGCTGCTCGTGAATTTTCGAATATTCATTACTTACCTCCGTACTCAGGCTGCGTGAATGCTGACAGGGCGGCCCCTGCCACGCCGGACACCCATGTCCGACGGGGCAGATATTGCGGAACAGCGCCCGATCGGCCCTGACGAAACGCAGACCTGGTCGTGACGATTGTCTGAAGGTTGCCCGGCCGTCGATTACGCAGGGCAAAAAAAACGGCAGCGCGAGCGCGAGGTCGGGGCCTCCACGCCCGGCTGCCGGGAGCGAGCGCGGTTCAGGCGGAGCCGGGCTTTCGAACCTTGCAGGTACTCATGCCGAACAAGGTATAAGCCGGGCACCAGCCCATGAGACCGGTTGCGACAGGCACGATACCGATCCAGCCCCAGGGTGTCTGGGGGCCGATGAAAACGAGGCTCAGCAGGATCAGGCCCACGCCGACGCGGACGGCGCGATCGGCAGTGCCTTCATTGCGGGAAAACATGGCGCAGCTCCTTCTCGGGGAGAGTCGAACGTCGAGTTGCGGCCATTCTGGCGCGACCGGCGCGGCCGCGTCAGTGACTGAGTCACCCGGAAGCGGAATCGCGGATGGCAGCAAGCTTCCCGGGGTCCCGGACACCGATCTTGCCCCGGCCGAGTTCGATCAGGCCGTCGGTCTCGAAGCGTTTCAGGTGGCGGGATACCACCTCGCGCGCGGTGCCGAGCTCGAATGCGAGTTCCTGGTGCGTTGCCGTCGTCGCCCTGCCGGCCTCGTGGTCACGCAGCAGCGCCTCGGCGAGCTGCTGGTCGATCGGTGCAAACGTCACCGTGTCGATGCGCTGGATCATGTCGGCCAGCCTGTGCGAAAAACCGTCGAAAACGAAACGACGGAACTCGGGCGACGCGTCCATCGTGCGGTCGAAGCGTGCCCTGCTGATCGCGAGGGCCCTGACCGGCGCCTCCGTGACGGCCTGGGCCGGGTAAGGCTCGTTGCCGATCAGGCAGGAGGTCGTCAGGATGCACGAGTCGCCGCCGCCGATACGATACAGCGTCACCTCGCGCCCGGTGCTGGAGGTCAGGAAGACGCGCACGGCGCCCTCGATGAGCAGCAGGAAATTGTCGCAGGACGACCCGCTGTGGAAAACGGGGGAATTCGCCGGCAGTTCGACAATCTGCGCTTCGTCCAGCAACTGCCTGATCGCCGGGTCCCGGCTCGCCGTCAATCCCGGCCACCAGCGGACCGGGCTCGCGCCCTGATCGTTCATGGTTCCCTCGCCCCGAAGAGGAATGCCCGCCGATTATACGCCGGATCAGGTCCGGATCCGCGCTCCGCCGGGCATAATGCTCAGCGGACGACCCGGCCGTCCTTGATTACGCGCGCAACGTTTCGCATGGCGCCGATGTCCATCAGCGGGTCGCCGTCGACGACGATGATGTCCGCGAGCTTGCCCTCGGCGATGGCGCCCAGGTCGCGCTGCCGCAGTATCCGCGCGGCCTCGCTGGTCCCCGCCATTATCGCTTCCATCTCGGTGAGTCCGACTTCGCGGACGAGGAAGTACATTTCGCGCCAGGCGGCCGCGAAGTGCGGGTTGCCCCGGGTACCCGAGTCGCTCGCCAGGATGAAGTTGCCGCCGGCGGCGTGGAGCTGCCGCAGCTTTGCAATCTTGCCGTCCCGGCCCAGCACGGCGCGGCCGAACAGCGGGTGGCGCTGCAGGTTTTCGTAGGACGCCATGATGTCCTCGTACAGGTCGGCGGGAACGTAGCGCCGCCAGTCCGGGTGATCGAGAAACTCGGGATTCAGATAGAGCTGCCGTATGCCTTCCTCGGCAATGATCGTCGGCGCCAGGTATACGTCCTGCTCGATGATCATGTCGACGATGTCGTCCGGGTACGCAGGCTGCCGTCCCTCGCCGACGTGCTCGATCGTGTCGCCACTGCCGAGCCCGGCTTCGAGGGCGGTGCGCAGGGCGTGCTGGCTGAACAGATGCGTGGCAACCGGCATGCCGAGCCGATGCGCTTCGTCATAGATGGCTTGCAGTTCCTCGAAAGACAATTCCTCGTCCTGTGTCTTGATGAGGTCGACCCCCATCTCGACCAGCTGCCTCACCTTGTCGCGCGCGTCGCGCGGGTTTTCGACGACCCAGGTGTCCACGAAGTCCTTCGACACGAACGGCGTCGTCGACTTCCGCAGGAACGGGCCGGCTATGAAGGGGCGCGGGCCCTGCATGCGGCCGGAATTTATTTCCTCGCGCAGCCAGAAGGCATTGGAGATGTCGGTGCCCAGGTCTCGAACCGAGGTCACGCCGGAATGCAGCATGATCTTCGCGGCTGCCGGGATGATGTCGGAGCGCATTCGGTTTTCGTAGTTCGAGAACCAGTGCGGGTAATCGCCGTGACCGATGATGTCGAAGTGCACATGCAGGTCTATGAGTCCCGGCATTACGGTCATGCCGTTTGCGTCAACGACCGGCACGGCGTCCGGTATCGCGAGTTCGCCTTCGAGCCCGATCGCGGCAATGCGATCGCCCGCAACGAGGATCACGCTGTCCGGCAGCGGCGTGCCGCCGTAGCCGTCGATGAGGCGGCCGCCCGCGATCGCGAGCGTTATCCCGTCGTCGGCGGCAACCACGGGCAGGGTCGAGGCGCAAAGCAGAACGCCGACCAGTCTCGTCAATATCGTCTTCATCGTTTCTCCCCGCCGCGGCGAACGGTGTCCTCTGCAGGCGGCAGCCGATACTAACGCCGGCAGCCCAGCCTGTCCCGCAATGGACACGAGCTAATCAGGGTATCGCGCGCACCGTACCCTCGCGCCGGCTGTCGGCCGCGCCCTCGAGCCCGTCTGGACGCACGACGATCAGGTGCAGGCCGGAATTCTCGCCCTGGCTCTCCTGCACGTTATAGCCGCGCTCCGCCAGGCCTGTAGCCAGCTCCTTGCCTGTCCCGCTCGCGGCGTCGGTTTCCACGCGCACGACATCGCCGCGCGCGATGATGTTCGGGAAGTCGGCCGCGTCCTGTGCCGGGAGACCCCAGTCGAATACGCCGAGTATGCTCTTGGCGACGTAGGCCACGATCGAGTTGCCCCCGGGTGAGCCGGTCACCATGCGGAGTTCGCCATCGGCGGCGAAGACCATCGTCGGCGACATCGATGAGCGCGGCCGCTTGCCTGGCTCGATCACGTTGGCGACCGTCCTGCCATTCTCCACAGGCGCAAAAGCGAAATCGCTCATCTCGTTGTTCAGCAGGAAACCGCGCACCCAGCGCAGCGAGCCGAAGGGCGCCCCGACGGATGCGGTCATCGATACCGCGTTGCCCTCGGCATCCACGATGGAAAAGTGCGACGTCCCCGCCATTTCCCGGGTCGTGTCCCGGGCATGGCGATCGAAGTAAGCGCTGCCGTCAATGACGGCGGCGGGGTCGCCGGGTTCGGGCGCGGCGTCCGGCGCGAAGCGCTGCGTTGCCCGAAGATCCAGGTACCTGGCGTCGATCAGTGCCGCGAGCGGGACGTCGACGTAATCGGCATCGGCCAGGTACTGGTCCCGGTCGGCATACGCGAGCCGCTGCGCGTCGACGAACAACCGCACCTTGTCGGCCAGTTCGGTGGCCGCCGCACCGCCCAGCCGGTCGTACAGCCCGGCGATCATTATCTGCGCGACCCCGGACGAGGGCGGTGGCGCGGAGCAGACTCTGAGCTCACGGAACGGGCCGCATACGGCATCCCGGACGACCACCTCGTAGGCCTCGACGTCAGCGAGCGTCATCTGCCCTCCGAGCGGCGCACGACCCGCGCGCTCCACGATCGCCGCGCCGATTTCGCCCGAGTAGAAGGCCGCAGCGCCCTCGGCGGCAATCCGTGCAAGCGTCGCCGCGTACTCGGGGTTATCGCGTCGGAAACCGACGGGCAGCGCTTCGCCGCCGGGATAGAAATAGGCGGCAACGGCGGGCGCATTGGCGGCGTCGATCATCGGTGCAAGCCGCGTCAGCCAGTTGCTGAGCTTCGCCGAGACCTCGAAGCCCTCGTTCGCCAGGCGAATGGCTGGCTCGAGGATCTCCGCCCAGGGCAGCCTGCCGTGGGCGCGGTGTGCTTCTTCGTAGAGCGCAACGGTACCGGGCACGGCCACCGACAACCCGGTCTGCCATGCGTCGCGGAAGCCCATCGGCTGGCCGTCGCGCATGAACATGTCGGCGCTTGCGCCGGCAGGCGCTTTTTCGCGCCCGTCGTAGAAGACCAGCGAATTCGATTTACGTTCGTAGACCAGCATGAACGCGCTGCCGCCGAGTCCAGAGCTTTCCGGCTCCACCAGACCCAGCACCGTGTGCGCCGCGATCGCCGCATCGACCGCGTGACCGCCGCGAGCGAGGACCGCGGCCGCTGCATCGACCGCGTGCGCGTTGGCCGCCGAAACCATCGCGCCGCGCGTCCATGGTGCGACGGGCGTCGTCTTGCCACCGCTCGCCACCGGCGTCGGTGCCGCCTGCTCGTCGATGCCTGCCCCGGAAGAGCAGGCGGTCAGCAGGAATAGCAGGGTCCAGTGCAGTGGGGCTCGGTTCATGACTCTCTCGGGTCTGGCGGGCGAGCGGCCAATATACCGGATTCGCGGCAGGCCGTTCCGGCGCCTTTACGCGCCGCCGCCCGGTGGCGGACACTCGGGTTTCGGGATGGCGAGGCGACGGAAGAATGACACGAGACGGCCGGGCACCAGGATTGACCGATGCGCAGCTGCGTGCCTTTATCGACGTGGAGCGACTGCCAGCGGAATTTGGCCGGAGCATCGACGAGCATTTCCTGCCGCTCGCGGAGTGGATCGCGGCGCAGCACCAGGCGCATCGAACGCTCGTCGTCGGCATCAGCGGGGCGCAGGGCACGGGCAAGTCGACGCTGGCCGGTTTGCTGGAGCGCGCGCTCGGCGCCGCCGGACTCCGTGTCGCATCCCTGTCGCTGGACGATTTCTACCTGCCCCGATCCGAGCGCCAGGAGCTCGCGGCGAACGTGCACCCGTTGCTGGCAACGCGCGGCGTGCCGGGCACGCACGATGTCGCGCTGCTCCTGTCCGTGATCGACAGGCTGGCTTCGGCCGACACCAGCCTGCAGGTGCCGCGTTTCGACAAGGCGCTGGACGATCGGGTGCCGGTCGGCGAGTGGCGCATCCTGCGGGGACCGGCAGACGTCGTGCTGCTCGAGGGCTGGTGTATCGGCAGCGTCGCCGAGGCAGCCCCCGCACTGGCCAAGCCGGTCAATGCGCTGGAGGCAGACGAAGACCCGGACGGGACCTGGCGGCGCTGGGTGAACGATCGGTTGGCAGGAGACTATGCCCGCCTCAACTCGAAACTGGACCGGCTCGTTTATCTCGCGGCGCCGGACTTCGAGGCCGTGTACCGCTGGCGCCTGGAACAGGAAGACAAGCTCCGCACAACGACAGCAGGTCGCAGCGCCCGGCTGATGGGCCCGGAGGAGCTGCGCCGTTTCCTGATGCACTACGAGCGCATAACTCGTGCGAACGCGACGGTCCTGCCGGTGATCGCCGACGCCGTGCTGGAATTCGACGAGCGCCACCGCTGCGCCAGGAGCCGGCTCGGGCGGCGTGCAACGGGCGCTTGAATAGACGCGCTGCGCTGTTCATAGTGCCGGTTCCCGGCGCCGGGGCAGAGCCAGGCGCCGCCCAGGTTCCGGCGTTTCGCGAGCAACAGACATGTCCCTGAAACTCAGTTCCCGCCACGGTTGGGTAAAGCGATCCGAGTTGCGCTCGATGAGTGTCGAGTGCGAGAAAGTCGGTGGTGTAAACCTGTCGCAGGGCGTGTGCGACCTCGCCGCGCCGGAACCGGTGCGACTCGCCGCGAAGGCCGCCATCGACGGGGGGAACAATTCCTACTCACGCCACGACGGCACAAAGGCGCTGCGCGAAGCGGTCGCCGGGCAGTACAGGCGTCGGACGGGTCTCGGTTTCGATCCCGAGACCGAGGTCGTCGTCAGCGCCGGGGCGACCGGCGCGCTTTACTGCGCGTGCCTCGCATTGCTCGAACCGGGCGACGAGGTAATCCTGTTCGAGCCGTATTACAGCTATCACCGCAGCACGCTTATCGCTACCGGCGCTGTGCCGGTCTTCGTGCCGGGCCGTGCGCCCGACTGGTCGTTCTCGATGGAGGATCTCCAGGCCAGGATCACGCCGCGCACCCGGGCGCTGATACTGAACACGCCATCCAACCCGTCCGGCCGCGTCTGGTCGTGCGACGAGATAGCGGCGGTGGCCGATCTCTGCCGGCAGCATGGTCTGTTCGTGTTCACGGACGAAATCTACGAACATTTCGTCTACGACGGGCACGAGCACATCGTTCCGGCAACGCTACCGGACATGCGCGAGCGTACGATCACGATTTCGGGCCTGTCGAAGACCTTCAGCATCACCGGCTGGCGCATCGGCTACTGTCTTGCTGAGGCCCGATGGGCCGAGGCGATCGCGAATTTCAACGATCTCGTCTACGTGTGCGCGCCGACGCCGTTGCAGATGGGCGCAGCCGCCGGACTGAACGAGCTCGATGATACCTATTTCATCGAGCTGGCGGCCAAGTACCGCAAGAAGCGCGACCTGCTGTGCTCGACTCTGACCGATGTCGGGCTGACGCCCTGTATACCGCAGGGCGCCTACTACGTCCTGGCCGACGTCTCCTCGCTGCCCGGTGCGAGCAGCACCGAGCGTGCGATGTTTCTCCTGCGCGAGACGGGCGTGGCGGTGGTTCCCGGCAAGTCGTTCTTCACCGGGCCGGAAGGTGAGGGTATCGCGCGCTTCTGCTTTGCGAAGGAAGACGAGGTCATCGAGGAAGCCTGCCGGCGGCTCCACAAGCTGCCGCGTTGACGCCGGCGCCGGGAGCCGCGGCTGGCGCCAGCTTCGGCGCGCCGTTATCGTTGGTTCCGTGGCCATGTTCACACATATCGTGCGGTCGTTGCGGCTCGCCGTAACCTGGTGGTCCCTCGGGCTGTTCCTGGTGCCGGTCACTTCGGCAGGCGCCGAGCTCAGGGTCGCGGCTGCCAGCAACTTCGGGGCGGCGCTCGCTGAACTCGCGGCGGATTTCGAATCGCGGACGGGGCACCGGCTGCGCGTCAGCCTCGCGTCGACCGGCAAGCTCTATGCGCAGGTCGTCAACGGCGCGCCCTTCGACGTGCTGCTGGCCGCCGACGCGGAGCGGCCGGAGCTGCTCGAGCGGAGCGGCACGGGCGTGCCGGGAACGCGCTTCACCTACGCGGTCGGCGCGCTGGTCCTGTGGTCGCGGGATCCGTCGCTGGCCGGCGGCGACTGCCGGGAGGCACTGTCGGCAACGGCCATCGGGCACATCGCGCTCGCAAATCCGGAAACCGCTCCCTATGGCGCCGCGGCGCGAGACTACCTGCGCCGGGCCGGCCTGTGGACTGACGTCGAGGCCCGGCTCGTATACGGTGAAAACATCGCGCAGACCCTGCAGTTCGTCGCATCGGGCAACGCACGCGCCGGCTTCATCGCCGCGGCGCAGGCACTGGACCCGCGCCTGCCCGGCGCAACCTGCCGCTGGGAGGTGCCCGCGGAACTGCATGAGCCGCTGGAGCAGCAGGCTCTGCTGCTGCAGCATGCCGAGGACGAGCCGGCGGCGGCCGAGTTCCTCGCCTACCTGCGGGCCGACGCGGCGCGGGACATCATTGCGCGCCACGGCTACCTGCTGCCGGCGCGCTGAGCGAGAGCGCGCATGAATGCCTCAGACGAATTTTCTGCGTTATGGCTGTCTGTACAGCTCGCGGCCATTACGACCGTTCTGCTGATCCTGATCGCGACGCCCCTGGCCTGGTGGCTGTCCGGGACGCGGTCCCGCGCGAGGCCGGTCATCGAGGCGACCGTCGCCCTGCCCATCGTGCTGCCGCCGACGGTCCTCGGCTTCTACCTGCTCGTGCTGCTGGGCCCGTACGGCGCAATCGGCCGCTGGTGGGTCGAGCTGACCGGCGATACGCTGAGCTTTTCTTTCACCGGTCTGGTGATTGCGTCCTGTGTATACAGCCTGCCGTTCGCCGTGCAACCGCTGCAGCACGCGTTCGAAGCGCTCGGCAGGCGCGAGATCGAGGCGGCTCGCACGCTCGGCGCGACGCCACTCGACGCTTTCTTCTCGGTGGCGGTGCCGCAGTCCGCGCGCGGCTTTCTGAATGCCATCGTGCTGAGTTTCGCCCATACGCTCGGTGAGTTCGGGGTCGTCCTCATGGTGGGCGGCAATATCCCGGGCGAAACCCGCACGATTTCGATTGCCATCTACGACCGGGTCGAATCGCTCGACTACACGGCGGCGCACACGCTGTCCGCGACACTGCTCGTATTCGCGTTCGCCGCGATGCTGGCCATGTACCTCGTCAATTACCGGGGCCGGCGCAATGCCTGACGCGCTCCCGGTCGAATTGCGTTACGCGCTGAGCCGCCCGGAGTTTGCGCTCGACGTGGAATTGGTGCTGCCGGCGACCGGTATCACCGGGCTGTTCGGGCCATCGGGCGCCGGCAAGACGACGCTGCTCCGTTGCATCGCGGGCCTCGAGCGCGCTGCCACGGCCAGGCTGTCCGTCGACGGCGAACTCTGGCAAGGCGGCGAAGCCGTCCGCCCGATTCACGAGCGTCGTATCGGCTACGTGTTCCAGGAGCCGCGGCTGTTCGGACATCTCGATGTGCGGCGCAACCTGGAATACGGTGCTCGCCGCAGCCGGGACAGCCGCGGCAGTGTCGATTTCGACGGCGTCGTCGACCTGCTCGGACTCCGCGGCCTGCTGCGCCGCCAGCCCGTGGCTCTATCGGGCGGCGAGGCGCAGCGCGTGGCCATCGGGCGCGCGCTGCTGCGCCGCCCGCGGCTGGTGCTCATGGACGAACCCCTGGCGGCGCTGGATCGCGCCCGCAAGGACGAGATACTGCCGTTTCTCGACCGGCTCCACGCCGAACTCGAATTGCCGATTGTTTACGTCAGTCACAACGTCGAGGAGATCTGCCGGCTCTGCGATCATCTCGTCGTCATGGAAGCCGGTAAGGTCCTCGCAACCGGCGATTTGCAGAGTGTGCTGGTGCAAGCCGGCCTGCCGGGCCTCGGCGGCGACGAGGCGGGATCCGTCATCACCGGCCGGCTGGCTGGTCACGACGCAGCCTACGACATCACGCGGCTGGAGTATTCGGGCGGCGTGCTGCAGGTGCCGGGCCGTTTCGACGCGACAGGATCGACCGTGCGCGTACGCATACGTGCAAGCGACGTCAGCCTGACGCGCGAGCGCCCGCGCCAGACGACGATACTCAACGTGGTCGACGCCTCGATCGAACATATCGCGGAACAGGGGCCTATGCGCCTTCTGCGGCTCCGGCTCGGCGACGACCGGCTGCTGGCGCGAATCACCCATCGCTCCTGCGACGAGTTGCAACTACGCGAGGGCGAGACCGTGCTTGCTCAGATCAAGGCCGTGGCTATCCGGAACACGCCGCAACACTGACGAGACTGCAGCGAACGGCACTCGGGCTTGCAGCCGGCCCAACAGGGACCGGCCACGAGCCGGCGCGTAATCAGTTGCGTCTCATCGGCGAAATGTGGGTGCGAACGATTTTCCACGACGATCGTTAATCGAAACGACCACGCACGACATTGTTCGTCGGCACCAGAGTCGCGCCCGGATCGAGCAGGCTGTAATCCAGGAATTCCAGCGTCTTGTCGAGCGAACCGTGATTCTCGTCGAATACCTTGCGGGCCGCGCTTGCCGCTCTCTCGCGCAGGGACTGATCGTCCAGGTAAGCCTCGACGGTCGGTGCAAGCTGGTCTGCACCGCTGATCTGGCAGGCTGCCCCGTGCACGAGTGCGATCGTGCTCGACTGCTCGAAATTGAACATGTGCGGCCCGAAGATAGCCGGTACACCGACGGCCATGGCCTCGACGAGGTTCTGGCCGCCATGCGGAATCAGGCTGCCGCCGATGAAGGCGACGTCGGAAGCGGCATACAGGTAGAGGAGTTCACCCATCGTGTCTCCGACCAACACGTCCGTGTCGATCGGCAGGTTTCCCGGCTGCTCGCTGCGCAGGGCGACGCGAAGTCCACCGCGGCGGCACAGTCGTGCAACGTGCGAGAATCGCTCCGGGTGCCGCGGCACGAGCACGAGCAGCGCCGTCGGGTGGCGGTGGCGAATATCGGCGAATGCCTCCAGCACCGCCTGCTCTTCGCCTTCGTGCGTGCTGGCTGCAATCCAGACCTTCCGTTCGCTCCCCCACAGGGCGCGCAGTCGCCGGCCGGCGACCTCGATGCCATCCGGGAGGCGGATGTCGAACTTGAGGTTCCCGGTCAGCCGGATCACGGCGGGGTCGACCCCGAGATTCAGCAGGCGTTCCGCGTCGCGGTCCGACTGCACCGCCATCATCCGTACGCAGGAGAGCATTCGTTGCGTGAATCGCGGCGCAATGCTGTAGCCCTTGAAGGATTTCGGCGAGACGCGGACGTTGACGAGCAACAACGGGATGCCGTGCTCATGGCAGATCCGAAAAATGTTCGGCCAGAACTCGGTTTCGACGATGAACGCGTAATCCGGGCGGTAACGGGCCAGGAATCGTTGTACCGCGCCGGGCAGGTCGTAAGGGACGTAGCAGTGCATGACCCGGTCGCCGAGGAGTTGCTGGACCTGTTCCGAGCCCGTGGGCGTCATCGTCGTAACGAGGACGCGATGGCCGGGAAAGCGCTCCATCAGCGCTTCGATCAGGCGGACGCTGGTTCGTACCTCACCGACCGAAACCGCGTGCACCCAGATGACAGGCTCGCCGTTCGCATGCGGGCCGAAACCGAAACGCTCCGGCCACCGCCGCAGGTAAGGGCGATAACGCAGGCCGCGCCAGACGAGGTGGCACAGCGCCCACGGCACCAGCAGGTACAGCGCAGCCGAGTAGAGCCGGTTCCTGCTCCTGGCCATGGCCCGATGCTCAGCCAGGATGGCTGACGATACTGCCGCCCACGTCCGCGTAGCGGCCGGTCCGAACCTGCTGGCGCGCGGCAAAATACGAGGCGTAGTCGGCATCGCTCGCCGCGCGTGATGCGACAACGGCGTCGAACTGACCCGTGAGCCCCAGCATAAGCTCGCACACCTCGCGTACGGCGTGAGCGCCGCCGGTCGACGCGGTCAGGTAGTCGCGCAAACCGTTGCGGGCCACGTAGTCGACGAACAGCGGGCTCGAATCGCGCCGGACCTGGAAGCGCACGCCGCAGACGGCCGCGACCGACAGGTCGTTGATGTCGTCCCAGACACAGGCAATTTCGTCGGGTTTCAGCCCGTCACGCTCGCACAGATGCTCGACGATCGCGCGCTTGTCCCGGATACCCAGGTATACCTCCGAGAAATGTTCGCGCTCGGCGAACTCGAGGGCGTTCTCGTTGTTCGCGCCGCTGATTATGGCTGCGAAGGGCAGCGAACCGTGCATGCGCCAGAGGCCGTAGCGCAGCATGTTCGTCCCCATCGAATCCGGCTCGTCAAACCGGCTGGCCTGCCCGTTGCCCTTGCTGCCCGAATTGAAAACACCGTCCCAGTCGAACAGCAGCGCGCGGCAGCGACCGGCGCGGGACGCCAGTTCGCGAGGCGCACAGCCGAACTCACCGCCGATCGCCTCGAAGGCGACAGCGATCTTGCCGAATGGTTGCGTGCCGCCGACGGCCATTGGAACTGGCTATCAGTGCCCGATGATCCCGAGTTTCACGATGTCCTGTATATCGAGGACGCCGATTGGTTTGCCATCTTCGACGACGATGATCGAGTCGATCTGGCTCTTCTCGAACCTGGCCATCGCGTCGAAGAGCAGTGCGTCTGACGAGATCGTAATCGGGTTCTCGGTATAACCGAGATCGGCGAGAGTCTGGCCGATGACCTTGCTGCCGTCCTGCTGCAGGCGGCGACGCAGATCGCCGTCCGTGAACACGCCGATCGCTTCGCCCTTGGCGCCGACGATCGTCACCGTTCCGAGCGCAGACTCGGTCATCTTTACCATCGCGTCCGTAACGGAAGCCGATGGCTTGACCAGCGGATTGCTGGCTCTGATCACCTGGCCGACGCGCACCGTCATCAACTGCGTATGCTCCACGAACTGGTTGGTGCCGACCGTGGTCAGCGCATTGCTCGTCAGCCGCTTCATGACGCCCCAGGGCATCGTGCAGACGTGCACGCCTGCCAGGAGCGCGGTGCGCACGTGTTCCGGATGCCGCACCGAGGAGAACATGACCTTGGAGGGATAATCGTACCGGTCGATCACGTCGACGCACTGCTCGTATAGCGCCAGGGCGTCGTGGCCTTCGTCCTGCAGGCGGCCGGCGAGCGGGCAGACGAAAGCGGCGCCTGCGGCCATCGCCATGTAGGCCTGGTTCAGGGTGTAAATCAGGTGCACGTTGACGCGGTGTCCCTCGTCAGCGAGCGTCTTGCAGGCCTGCACGCCGTGATTCGACACCGGGATCTTGAATACCGGCTCGCGCTCGAGCGGCAGCTCCAGCAGCCGGTGAGCCTCGTCTACGATCTCCTGGTAGGTATTGCCGAGCGCCTCGACCTGGAGCTCGGGGACCATCTTCGACAACCTTACGATCGCGCCGTCGACGTCCGTGATGCCGTGCCGGTGCATGAAGGTCGGCGTCGTCGTCAGCCCCTTCACGAAACCGAGTTTGAACGCCTCTTCGATCTCCTCGAAGTTGACTGAGTCGAGATAAAGATCCATGCCTGGTCCTCGTTGATTAGGTAAGTGTCGGCCTGACGAGCTGGTGCAGCTCCATCAGCGGCTTCAGGAATTCCTCGAGATCGTCCAGGTAATACTGGCTTGCCGCATCGCACAGCGCCTCGGGAGGATTGGGATGCGTCTCGACGAAGATGCCGTCGACGCCGGCAGCTACGCCGGCGCGGGCCAGCACCTTCAGGTACTGGCGCGTCCCGCCCCGCGGATCCTTGCTCGGTATGCCGTATTTCCGGATCGTGTGCGTGATGTCGAAGATCACCGGGTAACCGATCTCGCGCATCATGAAGAAGCTGCGCGGGTCGACGATAAGGTCGTTGTAACCGAAGGTGTAGCCACGCTCGGTGAGGAGTATCCGGTCATTGCCGCTGGCTTCGACCTTCTTTACCGGCTTCGCCATGTTGTCCGGTGCGATGAACTGGCCGTGCTTCAGGTTAACGACCTTGCCGGTCTTCGCGGCAGCCACGACGAGTTCGGACTGCATGCACAGGTACGCGGGTATCTGCACGATATCGACCACCTCGCCGGCCGCAGCGGCCTGTGTCGGGTAGTGGATGTCGGTGAGGAGCGGCAGGTCGAATGCCGACTTGATCTTCGCGAGGACCTTGAGCCCTTCCTCGAGACCCGGTCCCTGGAAGTAATCCAGCGAGCTGCGATTGTCCTTGCTGAACGAAGACTTGAAGACGACCGGGAGCTTCAGGCGCTCCGACATCTCCTTGAGGCGCTCCGCGGTCTTCATCATCAGCGGCTCGGCCTCGATGACGCAGGGCCCCGAGATCAGGAACAGATCTTCGGATCCGCAGTCGATTCCCGCCACGTCGACGTGTTTGACGGCTGTCATGATTTACCCACAGGTCCGGTGGAAAGGGCGCCATTGTCCGCTGCCGGGCTGCCTGCGGCAAGCCTGCGCGGCGGCCCCGGCTTCACGCGCTTCGTCTGAGCCGTTCCCGCCGGGCGAACGGCTGGTCGATGCTCCCTGCGATCAGGGCATGGTTGCGGTCGGTTGCGCCGCGCCTGGCGAGGATCAGTTGCCGGGCGCGGTCGCCGAGCGCGCGGGCACTGCCCGGTTCTGCCAGCAGCGAACCCAGGGCACGGTACAGCTCTTCGCGGTCCCGGACCATGATGCCGGCGCTGTCCTCGAGCAGGTCGTGGACGGTCTCCTTGAAGCTGAAATTGTGCGGCCCGAAGAGTACGGCGACGCCGAGGATGCCGGGCTCCATCAGGTTATGTCCGCCCTTGTTACTGCCGCGGTAAAGCAGGCTGCCACCGACAAACGCGATGTCGGACATTGCGTAGAACTGCTTCAGCTCGCCCATCGAGTCGACCACGAGCGCCGCATCCGCGGGCAGCCGGGCGGAACCGTCGTCCAGGGCGCTCTTGCGGACGGAATCTATCCCGCAGTTCGCCAGAGCAGCCCGCATGCGTTCGGCTTCGGCCGGGTAGCGGGGCACGATGACGAGCCGGAAGCGGTGGCCATCGGCCGCCAGGCTGCCGGCGGCCCAGGCCAGTGCCGCGTCTTCCCCGGCGTGCAGGCTGCCTCCAATGATGACGGCGGTGGCGTCGTCGATGCGGTAACGGTGGCGCAGGGCGGTGCGCAGCGCGGCCGGGTCGTCTGCGCTCGCCAGGTCATACTTCATATTGCCGGTCACGTGGATTGCGCTGTCCGGCACGCCGAGACCACGGAACCGGGCGGCGTGCTCGTCGGTCTGGGCGGCGACCAGGGTGAGTTTGCAGAGCGCGGGCGACACGAGCCCGAGTCTCCGGTGCAGCCGGTACGACTTTTCCGACATCTTCGCGTTCAGCAGGCACACCGGTACGCCTCGCCCCGCAGCCGACAGGATCAGGTTCGGCCAGAGCTCCGATTCGACCAGCAACAGGAGTCGTGGCCGGAAGCGCTTCAGCGCACGCCGGATCAGCGGCGAGAACTCCGGCGGCAGGAAGACGACCCGGTGCCGCGAAAAGGCCTTGAGCGCCGCGGCGTAACCCGAAATCGCGAATGCGGAGACGACGATCGGAACGCCGGGATGCTCGCGCTCGATCGTGGCGACCAGCGGCCGCAGCAGGTCGACTTCGCCGGCCGAGGATCCGTGCAGCCAGACGGACCTGTCGAGCGGCGGGCCGAGGCCCGGCGACCGCAGCCTGGCCAGCACGGCCGACCGCAAATTGGGTCGAAGCAGCAGCGCGGCAAGCCACATGGGCAGGAGCCCGAGGAACAACAGCAGGAACAGCAGGTCATACAGCACGATCAAGAGCCGGCACCCCCGCATCCAGATCCGGCGTCGCAGAAATCCACTGCAACGCAGGCAGGATAGCAGCGAGCTGTCGGCCAGCACAGCGCGGCGTAATTGTCACGCGCACTTTGCCTGCCGGGAAGGAGTAGGATCCGGCGGCAGGAAAGGTCTTGAATGACAAAAACGACTTTGATAAAAAATGCGGCCGCGCCGGCACCCGGCCGGCGAACAGAGCAAATCCAGATGATAGAAATTGACGGTCTTACAAAGCGGTACGGCCGCCATACGGTAGTCGACGGACTGAGTTTCAGCTGCGGCGCCGGGGAGGTCCTGGGTTTCCTGGGTCCAAATGGCGCCGGCAAGTCCACGACGATGAAGATGCTGACCGGCTTCGTCGCCCCGACGGCAGGCAGCGCGAGCGTCTGCGGCCATGACGTGCAGAGCGACTCGCTAGAGGCGCGGCGCCGCATCGGCTACCTGCCGGAGGGCGCGCCCAGCTATGCCGAGATGACGCCCGCTGCGTTTCTCGAGTTCATCGCCGACGTGCGCGAGCTCGGCGGCGCCCTGCGCAAGCGCCGGCTCGACGAGGTCGTCGAGCGGCTGCATCTCGGGCCGGTGCTGCAGCAGTCGATCGACACGCTGTCCAAGGGCTTCAAGCGGCGCGTCGGGCTCGCGCAGGCGATTCTCCACGATCCCGAGGTGTTGATCCTGGACGAGCCGACCGACGGCCTCGACCCGAACCAGAAACACGAGGTGCGCGAGCTGATCAGGTCGATGGCCGAAGACAAGCTGATCGTGATCTCGACTCACATCCTCGAAGAGGTCGAGGCGGTCTGCAGCCGGGCAATCATCATCGCCAATGGCCGCATACTGGCCGACGACACGCCGGAGCACCTGGCCGCCCGGTCGCGTTATCACAACGCGGTCCGGGTCACGCTGGGCGAGGGCGCCGACCTCGACGCGGCCCGGGCCGCAATCGGGCAACTCGGTTCGGTCAGTGGCACCGAGGCCGACCGGAAGCTGCGCAGCATCACCGCGCTCGCGGCGGATGGCGGACAGGGTGCCGCCGCATGGCGCGACGTGTCGGACCTGGCGGCAGCTGAAGGCTGGGCGGTTGCCGGGCTGCAGCTCGAGGCGGGACGTCTCGACGAGGTTTTCCGCCAGATCACCGAGGGAGCCGCGACATGAACATCGTTGCCGCACTGTTTCGACGCGAGCTGAAGAGCTATTTCGCGACGCCGGTCGCGTACGTATTCATCGTGATCTTCCTCGTCCTGATGGGTACGTTTACGTTCTACCTCGGCGGCTTCTACGAGCGAGGCCAGGCGGACCTGCGGCCCTTCTTCAATTTCCATCCCTGGCTGTACCTGTTCCTGGTGCCGGCGCTGTCGATGCGCTTGTGGGCCGAGGAACGGAAGTCGGGTTCGATCGAGCTCCTGATGACGCTGCCGATAACGCCCTGGCAGGCGGTACTCGGGAAGTATCTCGCGGCGTGGGCATTTACCGGCCTCGCGCTTGCGCTGACCTTCCCGGTCTGGATAACCGTCAATTACCTCGGCGACCCCGACAACGGTGCGATCCTGACCGCCTACATCGGCAGCCTGCTGATGGCGGGCGGTTTCCTCGCGATCGGCTCCTGCCTGTCGGCGTTCACGCGCAACCAGGTGATCGCGTTCGTAATCTCTGTCGTCGTCTGCTTCGGCTTCCTTTTGTCCGGGTTCCCGCTGGTGCTGGACATGTTCTCCGCCTGGGCACCGCAGGCGCTGGTGGACGGCATCGCGTCCCTGAGCTTTCTGACGCATTTCGCAAATATCTCGCGCGGCGTGATCGACTTTCGGGACGTCGTCTTCTTCGGACTTCTGATCGGGGCGTTCCTGTACGCGAACACGATCGTCCTGCAGTGGAAACAGGCGGACTGAGCATGAGCACGAAACTGCAACAGCGCCTGAGCGCAACGAGCCTGGCATTACTGGCGGTCGCTTTCGTGGCCGCGGTGATGCTGTCCAACCAGCTGTTCAGCGGCTGGAAGCTGGACCTGACCGAAGATCGGCTGTACACGCTGTCCGACGGGACGAAGCGCATCCTCGGCAAGATCGAGGAGCCGATCAATCTCTACTTCTATTATTCGGACCAGGCCACGGCCGGCATCCCGTCACTGCGCAGCTATGCCGAACGGGTCCGCGAGATGCTCGAGGAGTTCGAGGACGAAGCCGGCGGGATGATTCGCCTGAGCGTAATCGATCCACTGCCGTTCTCCGAGGACGAAGACCGGGCCGCGCAGTTCGGCCTGCAGTCCGTGCAGCTTTCTGCGACGCCGGATCCGGTTTACATGGGGCTCGCCGGTACCGACAGCGTCGATAACGAGGCGATCATCCCGTTCTTTCAGCCCGACAAGGAAGAGTTCCTCGAGTACGACATCGCGAAGCTCGTGACGAGCCTGGCGCAGCCGGAGCGGATCGTCATCGGGCTCGTATCCGGCCTTGAGCTGTCCGGCGGCTTCGACATGGAAACGCAGCGAATGCGGCAGCCCTGGGTCGTATACGACCAGGCATCGCAGCTGTTCGATATCCGCGACCTGGGTACGAGCTTCGACGAAGTCGACGAGGACGTCAGCCTGCTCTGGATCGTGCAGCCGCGCGACCTCTCCACGGAGACGCAATACGCGATAGACCAGTTCATCCTGCGTGGCGGCAAGGCGCTGATCATGGTCGACCCGATGGCCGACGTGGATCCGGCTTCGGGTCCCGGCATGCCCCAGGGCATGCCGCCGATCGGCCAGGGGTCGAATCTGCCGACACTGTTCGAGGCCTGGGGCATCGGTTTCTCCGAAGGCCAGGTCGTCGCCGATGCGCAGCTGGCGCTGCCGATCACGACCGGCATGAGCCGCCGGCCGGTGCGCCATTACGGCTATCTGGGCGTCGGCGCCGAGCGGATGAGCGAAGACGACATCGTTACCGCTGATCTCAGCGTCGTGAATCTCGCGACGGCCGGCAGCTTTGCCCTGGCCGAGGGCAGCGCGGCGACGCTCGAACCGCTGCTGACGTCGAGCGAGTTCGCAGCGCAGATCGCAGCCAGCCGCTTCAGCTTCCTGCCGGACCCCGCCCAGCTGCAGGATGGGTTCAGCCCGAGCGGCGAAAATTACGTGCTGGTGGCGCGCCTGTCCGGCATGCTAAAGAGCGCGTTTCCCGGCGGCCGGCCGGCGGCCGGAATCGATACGGCTGAGCCGAACGAGGACGGGCAGGCCGCGGAGTCCGCGGCAGGCGATTCGCCCTCGCACCTGGCCGAGTCCACGGAGCCGGCCAATGTCATCCTGGTCGGCGACGTCGACATGCTGGACGACCGGCTGTGGGTGCAGGTGCAGAGTTTCTTCGGCCAGCAGATCGCGAACGCGTTCGCGAGCAACGGTGCGCTCGTGGTCAATGCGCTGGAAAACCTCTCCGGCAGCTCGGACCTTATTGGCGTACGTAGCCGCGCCAGTTTCTCGCGCCCGTTCACGACCGTCGACCAGCTGCGCATCGATGCGGAGGCGCGCTTCCGGGAGACCGAGCAGCGCCTGCAGGACGAACTGAACGAGACCGAAAGTCGTCTGCGCGAACTCCAGTCGTCGCGCGAAGACGGCGACCTGCTGTTGTCGACGGAGCAGCAGACCGAGATCGAGCGTTTCATCGACCAGCGTGCCGGGATCCGGCGCGAGCTTCGGGCCGTGCAGCGCAACCTCGACCGGGACATCGAGCGCCTGGGCACGATGCTCAAGGTCATCAACATTGGACTGGTTCCGCTGCTGCTGACGGTTTTTGTCCTGGTCGCCGTCTGGCGCCGGAACCGGGGAAGCGCAGCATGAGCAGGCACGCACTGAAGGTTCTCGCGGCCCTCGTCGTCGCACTGATAGTCGCGCTTGTCGCGATGGAAGCGGGCGAGGAGAACGGCAGCGCCGGCGGCGACCGGCTGCTGCCGGACCTGAAAAACAGCATCAACGACATCACGAGCGTAACGGTCGACTATGCGGGCAACGAAGGCAGCGCGACGCTCCGCCGGCAGGACGGCGCCTGGGTGCTCGTCGAGCGCGGCGAATATCCGGCCGACGTCGCCGAGCTGCGGAAGCTCCTGCTTGCCATGGCGGATGCGACGATACTGGAGCAGAAGACGGCGGACCCAGCGCGCTACGATCGTCTCGGGGTGCAGGACCCCGAGATCGAGGATAGCGAGGGCATTCGCGTCGTCGCGGCCGGGGACGGCTTCAGCATGGGACTCATCGTCGGCAACAGCCCGAATCCCGGCTCGCGCTACGTGCGCCGCGACGGCGAAGCCGCCAGCTGGCTGGTCAATACGGACCCGGAGCCGCCCGCGTCAGTCGCCGGCTGGCTGGCGCGCGAACTCTTTGACGTGGACGCCAGCCGTCTGCGCGCGGTGACCATTGCGCACTCGGACGGCGAGACCGTCCGCGTGGTCAAAGCGAATGCAAGCGACGCGGCCTTCTCGGTCGAGGGTGTCCCCGCCGGTCGGGAGCTCAGCTACCCGACGATCGGCAACCCGATCGGCGGGGCACTGAACGACCTGCAGCTCGAGGACGTGCGGCCGGCGGAGACGGCGGAGCCCGCATTCACGACGACCTTCGAGGCTTTTGACGGCCTGCTCGTCACGGCCCGCGGCTACGAGGCGGAAGACGGCCTGTGGCTGGGCTTCGAGGCGACGGCGACGGAAGCGCCGCCGGCTGAAGCGCCCGCAGTTACCGCGGGTGACGAATCCGAAACGGCCGAGCCCGCTCCCGAGGAGGCATCGCCCGACCCGTCGGCCGACGCCGCCCGGATCAACGCGCGCACAGCCGGCTGGCAGTTCCGGATCCCGGACTACAAGGTGGACCAGTTCAGCCGCCGCTGGTCGGACCTGCTGAACGCAGCCGACTGAGCTGCAGCCGGATCGGGAGCGCCGTGCCGTTCAGTGTCCGCCCGTGCTTGTGCGGACGATGACGTACGTGAAGTAGCCGAGCAGAAAAAGGACGCCGAAGCCGCGTCCGAAACGCGACCTGCCGAGATAGAAGATCGGAATCAGGAGCGCCGCGAACAGCCAGGAAACGGCGATATCGGCTACGCCGCCGTGCGGCACGACGATGTCAGTGATCAAGCCGCCGGCCGGCAGCACGAACAGTCCGTTGAAGATGTTCGAGCCGACGACGTTGCCCAGTGCGAGGTCGGATTCGCCGCGGCGCGCGGCGATGACCGAGGTGACCAGCTCGGGCAGGCTGGTACCGACGGCGACGACGAACAGGCCGACGATTTCCGCGGGGATGCCGACGGCTGTCGACAGATCGATCGCGCCGCGCACGGTCATCTCGCCCCCGATGAACAACAGCCCGACGCCGCCGAAAGCCAGCAACCAGGGCAACATGGCGCCGAATCGCTGATGCTCGTGTACGCGGGCCTCCATCGTCAGTACCAAGGGATCGTCGCGGCGGGATCGCCAGATGTCGCTCGCCATCAGGTAAATGAAAATCAGAAACAGCAGCAGCAGGATGAGCGAGTCCGAACGGTCGAGCTGGGGCGGGTCGCCCTTCAGCGTTCCGTCCAGCGCCATCACCGCGATGACCGTCGTACCGAGCAGCAGGAACGGCAGCTCGCGCTTCACGACCTGGCCATGCAGCTGGACCGGCATCATCAGCGCCGCGGCGCCCAGCACCAGGCCGAGGTTGGTGATATTGGAACCGATGACATTGCCGAACGCTACCTCGGACGCGCCACGCAGGCCGCTAATGACGTTGACGACGAGCTCCGGCGTGCTTGTCCCGAAGGCGACGATCGTCAGCCCGACGACCATCTCGGACACGCCGAAACGCATGGCGATCTGAGAGGCGCCGCGCACCAGCCCGGTGCCCCCGGCAAGCAGCAGCACGATGCCGGCAATTGTCAGCAGCAGGTCGATCAATGAGAGGCTCCGGCTATGGATCGCCTGCAAGCAGGCGTGTGTCTGTTATTCATATGGTCCGTCTGGAGAAACCTGTCGGGCGAATTCGATGTTATTGACTGTTCGCTTCGGTGGATACCCTGAGAGGCGTCTTGACGATGATTTCGCGATGCGGATACGGGATCGCAATGCCGTGCTCCCGGAACCTGTCCCAGAGCGCCAGCAGGACCTTGCCCTTGATGTTCGTGAGCCCATTCTGCGGGTCGCGAATCCAGAAGCGCAACAGGAAGTCGAGCGAGGAATCGCCGAATGCTGTCATCCAGCAGACCGGCGGACGCTCTTCTCCGACGACGCGCTCGACGGACTGCGCCGCCTCGATTGCGAGGCGGGTCACGTCGTGCGGATTGGAGTCGTAGGAGACGCCGAAGGGTACGTCGAGCCGCACGAGATCGTCGGAAAACGACCAGTTGATGACCTCGCGCGTAATGAAGTCTTCGTTCGGGATCAGGAATTCGCGGCCGTCCCGGGTCACGACGGAAACGAATCGGGCGCGCAGTTCCCGGATCCACCCGAAGGTGTCGCCCAGGGAGATCGTGTCGCCGGGTTTGATCGACTCGTCGAGCAGGATGATGATGCCCGAGATAAAGTTCGACACGACTTTCTGCAGTCCGAAGCCGATGCCGACGCCGACGGCGCCGGACAGCACCGTGAACGCCGTAAGGTCGATGCCGAGTGCCGACATCGCCGTCAGGGCCGCGACGATGATGAGCACGATGCGCAGCACCTTACCCACGAGTACGCGCAGTGACGGCGTCAACTCGTCCGAGCGCTGGATTCGCTGGTCAAAGTAATTGCCCAGGCTCGACGCAATCCAGAGCAGCGCTCCGAGGAAGACGACGGTCTTCAGGACGTTCAGCACGGAAAACCGGAAATTGCCGACCTGGAAGCCGGCACTGTCGAGCACCGCCGCGATCTCGGCCGTCAGGCCGAGGATCGCGCCGGCGACATACAGCCATCCTGCTATGGCGAACAGCCTGCCGAGTGCGCGGCTCCGTATCACGTGCGACATGACCGAGATGACCAGCCAGGCGAGCGACAACAACATCACGGCGTAGATCAGGTAGTTGCTGCCGGGCCATTGCAGCACCGTCGTCACGACGTAGCCGATACCCAGCAGAATGACCAGGAACAGCCACTCGAGCCGGCGCAGGAATGCGACGATGAAGCGGAGCAGGCCGGGCATGCCCTTGATGGCGCGCGCCCGTTCTTCCAGCAGCGGTTCTATGCGCCAGGACAGGAGCAGGGCCGGGACGAAAGCCGCCGCAATGATCACGAGCTGGATGAAGATTGCCGGCTGGCTCGCCCAGTCGAAGGCAATGCGCCAGTATTCGACGAAAAATTCCGTGATCTTGTCCAACGCGTTTCCGTGTACGGCCGTTCGATGCCAGCAGACTATACCATCGGGAGCGGTGCGGCTGCCGGGCGTGGGCCGCCCGCCCGCAATCGCGCCACCCGCTGCTAGAATGCGGCTGCCATGAATGCCGCCACCCTCAAGGTCGATCGCCCAAGCCGCATCGAGCGGCTGGGCGCCTGCGTGCTGATGCTGCTCGTCGCGTCCTGTGCGGGGCGGGTCACGGCGCCGCCGGCTACGGAGGGGTGGCCCGAGTCATTTCCGGCCGGCCGCTACGAGCGCGCGGCGGCGAGCGGCGCGTCGGTCTATCGTGTCGACCCGGCAAACAGCCTGCTGCAGGTCGTCGCGGGGCGCGCCGGGGCGCTCGCACGCATGGGGCACGACCACCTGGTCGCGAGTCGCGACATGCAGGGCTACGTGATGTTGTCCCGGGACGGGCTGCGCGTCGAAGCGGATATCCTGGTGCCGCTCGATCGCATGACGGTCGACGAGCCGGAGCTCCGGGCGGCCGCCGGATTCGACGCCGAGGTGCCGGCGAGCGCGAGGGAAGGGACGCGGACGAACATGCTCTTGAGCCTGGAGTCCGCGGACTACCCGTGGGCGATGCTGGCCGTCGACACCTCGCTGCCGGACGGCATCGCCGGCGCAGCGGATGCGAGTATCCGGGTTACCGTCAGCCTGCACGGCGTAAACCGGGAACTCGACGTGCCGGTCCTGGTCGTCCTGGACGAATCCCGGATCGACGTGGAGTCGCAGTTCACGATACGGCAAACGGACTTCGGCATCGAACCCTACAGCGCGCTGGGCGGGGCACTGCGCGTGCAGGACGAACTGTCGGTCAGCGTGCGGCTGCAGGCGACCCGCCTGTGACGGCGGTGCCGGTGCAGCCATTGGCCCGGCCGTGCTGACTGCGCTCGATTACACGATCATCGTCGCATACCTCGCGGGCGTCGCGATTTTCGGCATCGTGGTATCCGGTCGCCAGACGAGCACGGTCGATTATTTCCTGGCCGGGCGGAACCTGCCGTGGTGGGTGGCCTGCATTTCGACGGTCGCTACCGAGACGAGCACACTCACCGTCATCGGCCTTCCTGCAATCGCCTATGGTGGCACGCTCGCTTTCATGCAGCTGACGCTGGGCTACCTGCTGGGCCGCAGCGTGGTCGCGCTCGTCTTCCTGCCGCGCTACTACGCCGGCCGGCTGGAGACGACCTACGAGTTCCTGGGCAAGCGCTACGGCGACGCCATGCGGGCAGCGGCGTCGACGACTTTCCTGTTTACGCGCCTGCTCGCCGATGGTGTGCGGCTGTTTGCGACCGCCATACCGATCAAGGTGATCGCCGATTCCGCAGGACTCGACCTCGGCTACGGCGACCTGATTGCGATCCTGGTCGGCGTCACCGTCGTCTATACATGTTTCGGTGGCATGCGCGCCGTCGTCTGGATGGACGTCGTTCAGCTCATCGTCTATGTCGGCGCCGGCGTCGCGGTGCTCGTCGTCCTCTCCGGCCAGCTGCCCGTCGGCTGGCTGGCCGAGGCGAGCAGGGCGGGCAAGACCGTGCTGTTCGACAGCGGTTTCGGCGCCGACCCGGTCTCCTGGCTCACGTCGCCGTACCTTCTGCCAGCGGCAGTGCTCGGTGGCGCCGTGTTCTCGATGGCTTCACACGGGACGGACCAGCTGATGGTGCAGCGCCTGCTGGCATGCCGGTCGCTGCGCGACAGCCAGAAGGCCCTGGTCGGCAGCGCCATCCTCGTGATGCTGCAGTTCGCGTTGTTCCTGGCGATCGGCCTCATGCTCTGGTCGCTGTATGGAGGCGCCACGCCGGCGGAGCTGGGGCTCGGTCGCGCCGATGAGGTCTTCCCGAAGTACATCATCGAGGGGCTGCCCGCGGGTGTGACCGGGCTGCTGTTCGCCGGCATCGTCGCCGCTGCAATGAGCACGCTGTCGTCATCGATGAATTCGCTCGCGGCCTCTACGGTCATGGATCTCTATCAGCGCCTGCGCCGGCGGGCGAATGCCCCGGTTTCACTGCTGACATCGCGCGCTTTCACCGTCCTGTGGGGCGCGCTGCTGGTCGCCTTCGCCGCACCCTTCCAGGACATGGACAACCCGGTGGCAGAGCTGGGGCTGATGGTCGCGTCGTTTACTTACGGCGGCCTGCTGGGCGTGTTCGTGCTGGGAATCGTCAACCGGGCCAGTCGCCAGCCGGACGCCCTGGTCGCATTCGCGGTGACGGTCCTCGTCATGGTCGTGCTCGTGTTCGGGCTGCGTCATGGCGACGTGTCCGGCTGGCTGCTGGTGATGCCGGGATCCGCAGGCAGCCTGCCGGACGCCAGGCTCGAGTCGGTCGCGTGGCCCTGGTACCCGGTCATAGGCCTGGTGCTGACGCTCGCAACCGGCGCCATAAGCGTCCGTCTGCGCGCCTGACCGCCTGCTCGTTTCTGCTGCCAGGGACAAAAAAAAGGCCGCGACGCAGCGCGTCGCGGCCCGGGTTCTTCGACTGACGATCAGTCGACGGTAATGATGACCTCGTTGGCGAGGAAGAACCCGCCGACGTCCATCTGGCCGAATACATCGATCGCCGTATCCACCGCCAGGTCGGCGAAGCTGCCGACCGTGACTTCGGAGCTGGCGGTCGATACCAGCAGGATGACGGCTTCGTCCGCCAGCTGGATCATTACGTCGCCGCCGTCGGTCGCCAGCGTGAAGCTGCCGGCGGTTTCGTCGCGCGGTTCCTTGACGGTCCCTGAGAGCTGCTCGTCGTCATCCGCCATCACGAATACGAGCGCGGCGCGCAGCACGTCCGGATCTTCTGGGGCCGCCTTCGCGGGTTTGACGCCCTCTATCTCGAGGTTGGCACCGAGGACCACCGCGTCCGGCCCGAGCTCGCCGTCGGGCCCGAAGTATTTCGTGCCGTCCTGCAGTTCGACCGTGAACTGATTGCCTTCACCGTCGAGTAGCAGGAACGCCCCCTCGGACGGAACGCTGACTGCCTGGCCCTTGACCTGGATCGCGGTGCCGCCGATCTCGATGACGATGGCATCGAGTTCGACGTCGATGTCCATGCCGCCAAAGTCACTGTCGCTGTCCGAATCCCCGTCGTTGTCGGACAGGTCCGAATCGCTGTCGGAGTCGCTGTCGGCGTCGGAATCGCTGTCACCGTCACTGTCGCCGTCGGAATCCATGTCGGAGTCAGAGTCGGAGTCGCTGTCGACGTCGGAATCGCTGTCGCCGTCGTCGTCGCTCTCGTGACGGTAGCGGCCGATCACGACGACCTGGTCATCGACGGCCAGTTCGTCGAACGAGGTCTGCACGCCGTCCATGTCGAACAGGCTCGTCGTGTCGTCGGAGTTGACGACCAGGCACATCTCCGGGCTGTCCAGGCTGCAGAGACGGAAACTGCCGGCCGGGTCGGTGACGATCTCGGCGACGGTGCCTTCGATGCGCGCGAGCTTGTCGGGCAGGCCGCCGTCCATGATCTTCACTTTGACGACCGGGCGGAACTGGTACTTGCTGCTGTTGCCGGTCTGGACGATGTGGATCGACTTGTTCGCGTCCATGTCGATTTCGATCAGCGCAGTGCGCCCGGGGAAGATTGCGAATCCGTTCGAATCGAGCAGATCGATCTTGCCGTTCGCCGGCAGCGGCGGATAGATCTTCTCGCCGCTGTCCTTCAGCACCAGTTCGAGGTTGTCGATGTGCAGGCGAATCTTCGTGTAGACGCCGGCCGGCACCTCGCCGAAACCGATTGGTTCGTTGAAGTTGGTCAGGTCCAGCAGATTGATGCGCTTGAAGCCGTCGAACAGCGTGTGCTGCCCGTCGTCGCCCATCAGGATCGCCTGCGTGACGTCGAGGTTGATCTCGCTCATCGTGTCGGACGGCTTGTCCGTCAGCAGCAGGCCGACCGTGCCGACATTCGACGCCGGCGGGGGTGGTGGGGCAGCCGGTGGATCGGCCGGGGCGCCGCCACCGCCGCCACAGGCGGAGACAATTAGACTGAAGGCCAGGAGTAATGAAGGCATCCCGGCCCGCCAGGTTGTGCGTGTGTCGCTCATCGAAATTCTCCAACGCCGCCGATCTGGGCCGGCGTGTGTCGTTCTGGGTTGCTAGGCGGAGGACCTCTAACGCTATCACTGCGTCCATCGTTTGCAACTGTCGCCGGTCGGCGACAGTTAACATAAACGGTGAACGTGTATCGTTAGCGCCTGGGCTGCAGGTTCGCGCCGATGTCGTCGCCGCCGAGTTCCCATTCGCTCGAATCGCGCTGGCGATTCGGTCCGAACGAGTACACGAACAGGCTGACGCGCCCGCCTTCACACTTGTGCCGGATCCAGTACGGTGAATTCCAGGGATCGAGCAGGTAGGTGGCGCGTTCCTCCGCGCCTGTCGAGGCAGCCAGCCGGGCGAATTCGCCCGCTCGCAGGTAGGGCTGGCCGTATTCGACCATGAACGTGTAAAGGCGCTTATGTATACCGCAGCGCGTATGGAGCCGCGGGCCGGAGAAGTCGCTTGCGAGCGCGGCGATTTCGCGGCGTGCTGCAGCCAGCCGGTCGGCATCGCGAGTGCCGATACCGTCGAGTGCGCCGGTCGTGACGATGCCGAGACCGGCGACCGCGAGCGCTGCCGCTGCCGCTCGTCCCGCCGTCAGCCTGGCCGGCGACGCCCGGTCGAGCAGCGCCGCATAGAGGAACGCGAGACCCATCGCGCACTCGACCCACTCCCCGGTCAGGTCGGCCGGGTACCAGGCATAGATCACTGCCGCGGTGGCGAAGGTCGGCACGAGGGCCGGCGGCGGCGTGACGATGCGCAGCCGATCGGCCCACGCCCGTACCGTTCGCGGAGCGGAGGCGAGCGGCGCGAGGACACCGTAGCCCGCGAGGATCAGCAGCATCAGCGTGCGGCGCAGGCCGCCGTCGACGATATTGTGCAGGTTGAATTCCTGCTGGTAGTTGCGTTCGAGAAAGAACTCCGGCGCGCGATAGCCGAGGACCCGCTGTCCCCAGGATATTTCCTCGAGCGCGACCAGCAGGCAGAAGGCCGCGAGCCCGACGTGAAACCACGGGATCCCGCCGCGCCGTCGCCTGTCGGCCAGCGCGTTGTGCGCATTGAAACCTGCCGCGAGGAGGAATGCCCAGAATGTCGCCCACTCGAGCGGCTCGTCTTCCTGCGCATTCAGGTAATAGGCGTCGGGATCGATGCCGAACAACGCGGCGCCGACTGCGAAGACGAGGATGACGCAGACATTGGCAACGAGCGCGGCCGGCATGCGGAAATATTACATCCTGCCGACGCTCGTGCCTCGTTTGCCTCAAAAAATCGGGCCCGCGAGGGGCCCGATGATCCTGTTGCCTCGAGTCGCCTGCCGGCCGTCAGGCTGCGGTGAGCCGCTGCAGCGCCTCGATCCGCTCCGGGATGGGCGGGTGGCTCAGGAAGAGCCGCATCAGGCCGCTGCGCCGTCCGCCGGCGATGCCGAAGGCCTCGAGCGATTCCGGGAGCTGCGCCGGCTGGCCGCGCTCGAGCCGCGCGAGTGCGTTGATCATCGACTGGCGGCCGTTCAGTCGCGCGGACCCCGCATCGGCGCGGAACTCGCGCTGCCGGGATACCCACATGACGATGATGCTCGCGAGGATGCCGAGCAGCAGCTGGGATGCGATGACCGAGACGAGGTAGCCGACGCCGTAGCCTTCTTCGTTCTTCAGGATCACGCGGTCGACAATGTGTCCGACGATGCGCGACAGGAAGATGACGAAAGTGTTCAGGACGCCCTGCACCAGGGTCAGCGTGACCATGTCGCCGTTGGCGATGTGCGAAACCTCGTGCGCGAGCACGGCCTCGACCTCGTCCTGCTTCATGCCGCGCAGCAGGCCGGTGCTGACGGCGACGAGCGCGCTGTCGCGGCGTGCGCCGGTCGCGAAGGCATTCATGTCCGGCGAGTCGTACACGGCGACTTCCGGCATGCCGATGCCCGCCTGGTTGGCGAGCCGCTGGACGGTCGATACGAGCCAGGTCTCGGTCGAATTCGCGGGACTGGTGATGACACGAGCGCCCGTCGAGAACTTGGCCATCCACTTCGATATCGCGAGCGAAATGAACGAACCGCCGAAACCGAGCACGGCGGAAAATACCAGCAGTGCCTCATAGTTGATGCCCGCCCCGGACTCGTCGAGGATCCGGTCGACACCGAGCAGCCGCAGGACGACGCTCAGGACGAGGATTACCGCGAGGTTCGTCGCGACAAACAGCAAAACGCGCTTCAACATGGAACAGTCTCCTGGCAATAAATGTTGGATCAGACCTTTGGCGACAATAGTGATGGCGGCCGGCCGGAAATCAAGCCGCACTGCTGCTGAGACCGCCGGGGCCGGTTGCGGGTTCCAGCCTGCCCTCAGGCGACGCCGAGCAGGCGGCGGGCGGCATCGAGAACCAGCCGCCAGTCCGAGGCGTCCGGGTCGATCAGCTCGAAATGGCCGGACTCCGGTGCGTCAATGAGTTCCAGCGGGGCGCCGGCGGCCAGCGCGGCCTCGACGTAGCGCAGGCCGATCGGACGCCAGAAGGTATCGTAGCGGCCGACTATGACGACCTGTGGCGTCGACACCGGTATGCGCCGCATGCCGGAACCGGCAGCGTAGCGCTCGGGGAACTCACGTGGGGAGCCGCCCATCAGCCGGTCGACCACACGGTCGTACGCCCCGGTCGCCTGCAGGTACTCGAGGTCCGGTGCCGGGGCCAGCGCGAGTACGCCGCGTGGCCGGATACTGTCGCGCTGTCGCATCTCGCCCGGCCTGTCGGCGAACCACAGGGCCAGGTGGCCGCCGGCCGAGTGGCCCGCCGTTATGACGCGGCCAGGGTCGAGCGGGAAACGGCGGGCAAGCTCGACGACGAAGTCACCGGCCGCCGCGACGTCCTCGAAGGTGCCGGGCCAGCCGCCCCCGGGATTGCCGACGCGCCGGTACTCGATCGTCCAGGTCGCGATGCCGGCTGTCGCAAATCCCTGCGCGAGTTTGCGAACATGCGCGAGGTCGTACTCGGCGAGCCACACGCCGCCGTGGACGAGGACGATCAGGGGGAAGGGTCCGTCGCCGTCCGGCAGTCGGAGTTCGCCGAACTGCAGCGGGTCGTCCCCGTAAGGAATAACGTGATCCGCAGGTGGTGACGGGAAGCGGGCCAGGTCGGCGGCCGTCATGATGCCGGCCGGTGTTGTGACGTCGTTCACCTGGATCCCCGGAGTTTCCTGCCGCGGCATTCTAGCAGCGCGGCGGCCCGGGCGCTGCGGCCGGCCGGTCGGGGCGGGCGAAAAAAACCGGCTCTGACCCTTGAGTAAATCAGGCGTCGGGTCAGAGCCGTGGGAGAACCAGGACGAGCGGCGTCCGTGCCGCTCGTTACACTTGCCGCTTGCTCAGTTGGACGCGACCCGTTCGGTCATGGAGCTGGGTGGCGTCTCGCTGACAACGGCCGTGTCCGCGTCGATGTACAGGTAATGCTTTTCATTCATTACGTGGCGGTTGTTGTTGTTCAGGGCGATCTGGACTACCCAGGTATCGCCCTCCCGCGTGATGCTTCGAATCCTCGCGGCGCCCGGGCCCATGCCGCTGGAGAAGCCGCGCTCGGTCAGAAAGCCACGGGCCAGCCGCTTGGCGCGATGCGCCGATACCTGCTCGGTGACCACGATGTTGTCGTAGCCGGTATCGACCTGGACGGCGTCCTGGTCGTCGGCCTGGGCCATTGCCGGCAGCGCGAGGAACGTCGCGGCGGCCAGTATCTTCGCGGTGGTGGCAACCAATCGCGCGCCGGCAGCATCATAAACAGACGGGGAAAATTTCATGGCGGTACTCCTTGTCAAAGCCTCTCGGGGGTGCACTTCAGTCTTCCGTCGACCTGTTGCCAGAGTAGGCAGGAGCCGCCTGGGAGTCCTTTGAGGGTCCTGAGATTTGTCTGAAAAAGTGCGGATATTTTTCGGAGAACCGGGGTCAGAGCCTGATACGCGACCGAAAGCAGGCAATGGCGCGGGCAGAACGGGGGCGTAGTGGCCGTATCTTCAGTTGCAACTGAAAGCTTTCGTGTCGGGAACTGGCTGGTCGAGCCGACGCTCGGGCGGATCAGTTCGAGCAGCGAGTCCGTCAGCCTGCGACCCCGTGAGATGGATCTCCTCGTCTACCTGGCAACGCAGCAGGGCGCGGTGGTTACGGCCGATGACCTGATCGAGCACGTGTGGGCGGGCGTAAGCGTCACCAACGACTCGCTGTACTTCTCGATCAGCCAGCTCCGCAAAGCGCTGGACCGGGAAGACGGCGGAGCCAGCCACATCGAGACCATCCCGAAGCGCGGCTACCGGCTGACGAGACCCGTCGAGGGCATCGGCGGAGATGCGCCCGAGGCGAAGGATTCCACTGCAGCGCCGGACCGGCCGCCGGCAGCGACTGTGCGCCAGTTCCGGATCCCGGCCTTACTGTGGCCCGTGGCCGCACTCGCCGTGATCGTCACCGTCGCACTCGCCTGGATGCAGCGCGATCCAGGTCCAATCGTGATTCCACCCCGGTCGGTCGCGCCGCCGAACGCCGTTGCGGTGATGCCGTTCATCGACCTGGTACCGGGCACCGACTACACCTATTTTTCCGACGGCATCACTACCGAAACTATCAACCGCCTGGCGCGCGTCCGCGGCCTGCAGGTCGTCGCGCGGACCTCGGTCGAGAAATACAAGGACACGGAACTCGACATCATCCAGATCGGCCGCGAACTCGGCGTCGGCACGGTACTCGAGGGCAGCGTGCGCAAGGAGGGCGACCGGGTCCGCATCTCGGTGCAGCTTATCGACGCAGTCACCGGCTTCCAGGTCTGGTCCGACACCTACGAGCGCGAACTGTCCAGCGTATTCGAAATCCAGAACGATATAAGCCGGCATATCGCCGACTCGCTGCAACTGACGCTGAACAGCGTGCTCGCCGACACGGACGGGACGGAACCCCAGCCTGCGGTGAATTCGGGCGCCATCGAGGCATACCTGCTCGGGCTCGAGGCATTCCGCACCGGCAGCTTCGAGGCACTGGCCGAGGCGGTGGGCCGCTTCGAGGAAGCGCTTCGCCTCGATCCCGCATTCAAGCCCGCGCGGGTCGCGCTGGCCGACACGAAGCTCATGCTGCTCAACACCGGCGCAAGCTACGACCGGACGCTGATCGACGAGGCAGAGTCGCTGGTCCGTGACGTGCTGACGGCAAGTCCCGACGATGCGGCTGCGCATCGGGTACTGGCGCTCGTACACCAGTGGCGCGCTGACTGGGTCGAGGCCGAAACGGAACTGAACCGGGCGCTCGAGCTCGCGCCCAGCGACTCGCAGGCGATGGTACAGCTCGCCGACATAAAGTCCGTCCTGGGCGAATTCGACACGGCACTGCAACTGCTCGGCCGCGCCGTGCGCTTCGATCCTTTCGGCAGCGGTGCGCTGATGAAGTTCGGGAATGCGCAGCAACGGGTCGGGCTATTCGCCGGGGCGCGCGAATCCTTCGAGCGAGCCAGGCAGTCGAATCCGTCCAACCCGAACAATGCGTGGATGCTCGGCAAGCTGCAGGTAGAAGATCTCGGCGAACTGGCCGAAGGGCTGAACAGCTTCCTGCACTCGGCGGAGACCGATCCCAAAGACTACGAGATCGCTGCCTACGTCGGCATGACCTACCTGTCGCTGGACATGCTGGACGCGGCGGAGCCCTGGCGGCGGCGCGCCGTGGAGCTCGGGCCGGATACGGTGACGACGCAGGCGCTGGAGGTGGCCTACCTTGCACAGGCCGGCAACGAGGCCCACGCAGCGGCGCTGGCGCAGCAAGCGATTGCCGAGAGGTCCATGCGCTTCGGAGCGCACAGCATGATCACCGGATCGATGATCATCATCGCGGTCAATCACCTGATCGAGAACGGGCAGGCTGACGAAGCGGTGCAGCTCCTCGAAAAAACGGCCAGGAGAGCCGCCGATAACGGCGAGTCAGATAACCCCGATTTCGATGCGCGGCTGAGCGAGGAGTTCCTGCTCGCCTTCGCCGATATTCCACGGCGGCGGCTGGTCGCGCTTGCCGCCGCGTACCGTGCCGCCGGGCGCCAGGACCTGGCTGCGCAGGCCTTGCAGAAGGCCGTCGTGGGTCGGCTGGGCTCGCTGGCAGCCTACCGCGAAAACATGCGTAACGAAGACTACCTGGTCGAGGCGGAGGCGCGAGCCGTCGAGGGCGATGCGGACGGCGCGCTGGAAATGCTGGAAGCCGCTGTCGATGCCAATCTTTACTTCAACTGGCAGATACGCCTCACGCGGAACTACGCGTTTCGCGCCCTGCGCGCGGATCCACGCTTCGTCAGCCTGCTGGAACGCGTTCGCCTGAAGGTCGAGGCCGAAAAGGCGATGGTGACGCAGCCGGTGACGCTCATTACGACCGCGTTGCGCTGAGCTCGAAGCTTCGGGTCAATCCGCTGATTCGCCGCATTCCCCGAGCAGCCCGGCTGCCTGCAGTTCTTCGATGAAGCCGAAGGTTTCGCGCTCCTCAATCCGGTCCGGGTACAAAACGCCGTCGAGGTGATCGTATTCGTGCTGGAAGACGCGCGCGTGAAATCCGTCGACGTCGCGCTCGACGAGCATGCCCAGCGCGTCGTAGCCGCGGTACCGAATCTGCCGGTAGCGCGGCACCCGGCCCCGCATTCCCGGAACGCTGAGACATCCTTCCCAGTCGGACTCCATCGTGTCGTCGAGTATCTCCCACGCAGGGTTGACGAGGACCGTCTTCGGCACAGGTCCCGCATCGGGATAGCGCGGGTTGTGCTCGACGCCGAAGATCATCACCCGCAGCGGCACGCCGATCTGGATCGCGGCGAGCCCGGCGCCGTCGTACGCAGCCATCGTGTCCTCCATGTCGGCGATCAGCGCGTGCAGCTCGGGACTATCGAAGACCTCGACAGGCTCGGCTATCTGCCGCAGCACGGGATGTCCCATGCGCAGGACCCTCCTTGCAGTCATCGCGGCGGCCCTTCCTCGTCCGGCCCGGCATCATCCTCGGCGAGTCCGGCGCGCAGTTCGTCGAGGCGCATGCGATAACCCTCGGCGTCCCCGAAGTCTGCGAACGCGGCGTAGCGGCGATGCGGATTCATCACTTTGCGCGCATGTTTGATAGGGCACCAGTAAAGCTCGGTTCGTGATGCAATCTCGGCCGTATAAGAAATCAGTCCGCCCACGTAGCCGCAGTAGACGCAATTCAGTTTCTCCGCCAGGTTCAGGTAGGGCAGCTGGTGCCGGTCGACGACGATGTACTCGGAGCGGGCTACCTTCGCAATTCGGTAGAGGGGAAAACAGATGCCCTGGTAGACGGAAACGAAAAGGTCGAGGAATGCGAACGGCACGATCATCATGTAGATGAACGGAGCCGACACGACATTGCGAACTTCGCTCTTTCTGAGCCAGGTGAAGATGCTGGTCTTCAGTTCGTGATGAATCTTCCGGAGGTTCTCGTCGAAGCGGATTTTCGAGCCATCGAAACGATAGCGAAGCCTGACCTGCTGTTCCTGCAGGGCGATTGCGAGTTCGTCTTCGAGACGGGTAATCTCGGTGAGTATCTGTCGGATGCGATCGTGCATGCTGCCCTGCCATGGGGAGTGGTTGGTGCATTGTAGACCCCGGCGAGCGTGTCCGCGTGCCGGGTGAGGCGCGAATCTGCTAAGTTTCCCGGGGTGGCTCAGTGGGAACGGTGATGCAGGCAGCGGTGCGGGATATGCGGCGCGTTCCGGGATCGATTCCGACCAGCCCGGACGCTGGTGATGGGGCTCGGCGTGCCTGATGCGAGCTGCTGCGGCGGCATCGAGGCAGGCGGAACCCGGTTCGTTTGCGCGACCGGCACGGGGGCAGACGACCTGCGCGCGTTGGTCGAGTTTCCGACCGGGCGTCCGGCAGAAACGATCGCCAGGGCCATCGGGTTTTTCAATGATGCCCGGGACCAGGGCGCCGACCTGCAGGCCCTCGGTGTCGGTTCCTTCGGGCCGCTCGAACTCGATCCGGCGCGATCTGACTACGGGCACATAAGCACGACGCCGAAGCCCGGCTGGCAGGATGTCGACCTGGTCGGCCAGCTCTCCCGCGGTACCGGCCTGCCCGTGCGCATCGATACGGACGTCAATGCCGCAGCGCGCGCAGAGCGGCTCTGGGGCGCCGCCCGCGGTCTCGACCACTTTTTATATGTGACGGTCGGCACCGGAATCGGTGTCGGCGCCTGGATCGGCGGGCGCCCGTTGCACGGAGTGCGGCACCCGGAGATGGGCCACATGCTGTTGCCGCCCGACCCCGAAGAGCCAGCCGGTTTCGGAGGCATCTGTCCCTACCACGGCGGTTGCGCGGAAGGCCTGGCCTCCGGTGCCGCGCTGGTCGCGCGCTGGGGCAGGCGGCTCGAGGAACTCCCGGAAGCCCATCCGGCCTGGCGCATCGAGGCCGCTTACCTGGGCACGTTTCTCGCGGCCCTGGCGCTTACGCTGCAGCCGGAGCGCATCGTCATCGGCGGCGGCGTCATGAACCCAGCCCTGCTCGCACGGGTCAGGGACACGCTCCGGGCCCGGCTGGCTGGTTACCAGCGTGCGCTGGCCGCACCCGAGGCAGTCGAGGATTTTCTCGTACTGCCCGGCCTCGGCGGCCGTGCCGGCGTGCTGGGCGCGATTGCGATGGTTGCCGTACCCGACGCCCGAGGATGACGGTCGCAGGAAAACCGCCGCCGCGATATCGACCCGGATACAGAGCGCCTCCCTTGCATCCCCGGCCTGCGCGCGGCCAGGTTGCTCTGCAGCGCTCCGCTAACGCCGCTCGGGTGGCACGGATTCGCCGAGACGTCGGTAATACGTGGAGACCGGCACCCGATGCCGGTCCGGGATGGTTTCGACCGACTCGGAACGCAGCGTGCCCTGCTTCGATCGCGCCGCGCTCGCCAGCCTCAGCTCGAGTTGTTCGACGAGTTCGAGTACCCGGCGAGCCTCCCGCTCGAGTAATTCCTCGTTGCCGCTGAAATCGGCAGAGCGGACTTCGCTCGCCAGTCGCCGGAGTTCGTCAATGTCCTGTGACGGTATCCCGTCCGCCCGGAGGCGGCGGAACATCTCGAGGACGGCGTCGGACACGCCCTCGGCGCGGCGCCCCAGGTCCACCCCCTGCTCGAGGTCCGCTACTCGCGCGCCGGTCGGCTGCTGCAGGTCGTCGCGCCCGCGCCTGGCCGCAGCGCCTGTGTCCATGCCGCCCTGCGCGAATTCGTCGAGTGCACGCCGGAGCTCACGCGTCTCGGCCAGCGTTCGCTGCAGGCGGTCGGGTTCGCCGGCGGCCCGCATGCCCTCACCTCCCTCGGCCAGCGACGAGGCACGCTGCAGCGAATTGCGGAAGTCGCGCAGGGCCTCGGTGATCGCGCTCTCGCTACCGGAAACGTACACGGCTTCGCCCTGCTCGATGTAGGCGGCCGACACGGCGAGTCGTGCCTCGACCTCGGTATCCCGCAGCCTTTCCAGCGAGCGGTCGAGTTCGCTCGCGGCGGCGGGCGCAGCGTCCTTTAGTTGACTGGCCGTACTCTTGACGTCCTGTCCGAGCGACTGCAACTCGGACTGCAACTGGCGCTTCGCCTCCGCCATCTCGAATTCCTCGCGAAACGACATGCCGCTGTCGAGCAGCGTCTCGTCGTCGTCGGAGCCGACCGCGCTCCGCACCGCTTCCTGCAGCCGCTCGTCGAGTCCGGCCTGGCGCCCGTACAGGTCGTCGGCACGCCGGGCGAGGTCGCTGAGCGCTGCGCGCATCAGGCGCTCCTGGCCCGCCGCCGCGCTGTCGCGCGCCGACTCGAGCTGGCGTTGCGCCTCCGATGCCGCCTGTTCCAGGCTCGCCGGGTCGCCGCTGCCCTGCATAGCCTCGTCCGCGTCGCGCATCGCTCGAAGCGCGCTGTCGAGCCGCCGCTCGAGTTCCGCCGCTTCCCGACGGCCCGCCTCGCCCTGTGCGCCGGACTGCGAGCCCCCGGCGGCCGACGCTGCCGCGGACTCGCTCTGCTGCCGCATGCGCTCCAGCCGATCGCGCAGTTCCTCGACGTCGCGGCGCAGCATCTCCTGCTGCCAGCGCTCTGCCGCCGTCGGCGCCATGCCCTGGTTCAGGTTGCGCGCGAGCTGTTCCTGTCGCTGCGCGAGGCGTTCCAGTTCGTCGCGCAGTTCGTCCAGCTGCCCGGCGGCCGGCTCCGACGAGGCGCGGCTGCCGGTCTCGTACTGGTTCTTCTCGAGATCCATTTCGAGAGCGAACATGTCGGACAGATCGCGCCCGGCCTGTCCGCCGCCGCCGCGGTTGTTCATCTGCATCGACACGCTGATGTCGGTGAACACGGCCTCGGCGCGCAGCAGGTGCTTGAGGGCATCCTGCTGCGGCTGCAGCGCCTGCTCGAGTTCGATTTCTGCAAGCCGCTCGGCAGCGGGCACCATGCTGGCTGCGGCGAGGTTCAGATGTTCGACGAAAGTCGCGATCTGCTCGTCGGTTGCCGCGAGCTGCCGTGCATGGGTCCTCGCGGCGAGCGTTTCAGCCTGCTCCCTGAGCGTGTTCTGCAGGCGGGACAGCAGGGCGGCATTGTTCGGGACATAGGTAGCATCGCCGCGCTTGCCATCTTTTTGCTCGCGAATGAGGTTCCAGGTCGAGACGATGATCTCGCGCTGCCGGGCCGAAATCTCGTCCTGCCGCGATCCGCCGCCCTGCTGGCCGCCACCGGCCTGCTGCGACTGGGAGTAACGCCGGTCGAAGGGCTGCACCTCGACGAAAAAGATGTCCGTGCTGGCGCTCGATTCCCGGTCGGTCGCTTCCGCGTAGTAGGCCACCAGGTCACCCGGCACCAGCGGAGTCGCCTCGCCTATCGACTCGAGAAAAAATACGTGCTTCGCGTCGAGCTCGGGCTGGCCGGCCTGCAGTTCGACGGATCGCCATTCGCCGGCGTTCACGGCGTACTTGAGGCGCAGGCTCTCCACGCCGTAGTCGTCGTTCGCGACGATCCCGGCGGTGACTTCCTCTATCGGGCTTGCATTCCAGTCGCGCCCGGGGCGCTCGAAGCGCAGCTCGGGCGGCTGGTCCGCGAGCACGGTCACGAAGTAGTCGTCGCTCAGCCGGATGCGCTCGCCGCCCATCGTTGCCGCGATGAAATACTCGCCGTCGCGTTCGACCACGAAGCTGGCACGCCCGGTATCGCCGTCGATGTCCAGCGGTCGTTCGACACCGTCGACGACGAGGGCCGCGGGCGGCAGCGCGCGATCGCCGCGCACCTGCACCTCGACCCGGGTGCCGGCGATGGAGCGAACGTCCCCGCCAGGGTCCCGCGTCTCCGGCTCACGCCGCGTCCAGTCCGGGAAATGCAGCGTCGTCACGAGGTTCTCGAGGCGGGGCAGGTCGACGACGCTCACCTCGTAGGTCGGGCTGCGCACGTCCGCTGCGGACACGTAATACCGCATCGGTTCGCGCACGGAATAGAACGTGAACTCGAACGCACCGGCGGCGCCAGCCATCTCGACGCGCTGCCAATCGCCGCCGTCGAAACTCGCGTGCACCCACGCGCGCCCCGGCTCGAAGCCCCGGGGCTCGGCGCGAACCCGCAGGCTGCCTCCGATCCGGATACCTTCGTCGCCCGGCGAGACGACGATACTCTGTGGTGGCAGCAGCCCGGCAATGGCCCACCCCGCCCACAGGTGACGCACGCCCCAGGCGTAATTGCCGGGGCCCGCGGCAGCGAGAAGGAGCAGCGCGACGGCCGCCAGCACGGCGGCCGCCACCGGCGGCGCGAAAGCCCGCGACGGCACGCGCAATTCGGGCGCGTTGTCGCGTGCGATGCCGAGGGTGTCCTCCGCAAGCAGCTCGCCGAGCGGGTTACGGGAACCGCCGAGTCCCAGCCAGGTTTCGATACGGCCGGAGAAGGCCGGGGCGTGTGCCTCGATCTCCCGGCCGCCGCCATTCGCCAGGCGCCTTTTCGGCAGGACAACCAGGCCGAGTGCCAGCGCGGCGATGGTGACCAGCAGGACCAGTCGCGCGACGCCAACCAGGGCAGGCGGAAACCCGCTCCTTATCGCCAGCGTGACGGCGACCAGCGTGATCAATAACGAGGCGATACTGATCGCCGCGGCGCCGCGCGCGACGGCGAGCCGGCCGAGCCGGCGTCTGAAGCCGTCCAGGTAGGTGTCGAGTTCGCGCTCGCTGCGGCCGGCGACGTTCATCCCGATACCCCCATGCGGCTTGCCAGGTGGTGATTCGCGAGCATCGACTCGGCGATCGCGACCAACAGAAGAGCCAGCAGCAGCGAGGGCCAGAGCTCGAGCCGCGTGGGACCGGCGAACGTCGGCCCGTCGGTCGCGGCCGCGATCGCGGTGTGCGTCGAGTCACGCCAGAGTTCCAGCGCTTCCTGGTCGATCGGGTCGAGATCGGACTCGCGCGGGTCGACGTTCGCGGCGACCAGGAACACTTCGTCACCGGCGTAGACCTCGTAAATGCCGGGCGCCTCCAGCCGTACCGGGCGAGGCCGCAGCGTCGCCTCGAGCGCCAGCAGCGTAGATCCGTCCGGCGCCACGATCTGTCCTCCGCCGGCGCCGGGTAACAGCGAATCGCCCGCGACCAGGTTTGTCATGCGAGTCGCTCGGCCCTCGAGGTGATTGGCTGCCTCGAGTACCAGGCCGACGAATACCGGATGCACGGGAAGGTCGCTGGCCCTGTTGTCGAGCGCGTCGAGCACGGTGAGCAGCAGGCCCGAACCGATGCGCTGCTCGATGATATATGGCGAGTCGTCGTCGAGTCGGACGAGCACGCGGTCGTGCGGTGCGGTCTCGACGCGAAGGCGCTGGCCGACGTTGAGACGATGCCAGCCCTCGGTGCGCGCGAGCACCGGGTGGCGCGCATCGATGCCGCCGACCGAGAGGAACTCGTCGGGTCTCGATGCCAGCACCGCCGGGGCAATCCGCTGTCCGCCGATCGGCAGCGTGTCGAGAACGGCTCCGTCTGGCCCGCCGAATGCCAGCAGGTTGCCGCCGCCCGCGATGAACTCCCGCAGCGCCCCCTGCAGCCGGCTGTCGAGCTGCAGCAGGTCGTCGACGATTGCCCACCGGTAACGGCCGAGCACGCGGGAATCGAATTCCGCCAGCGGCATCGGCTTTACCTCGAAATTCTTCTCGCCACCGGACTCCAGCGCCGCCGACAGGTAGGTCGCCGCCAAACCGCCGGCGTTCGCGGTCAGCAGCGGTACGGGCGAGGGCGGGTCGTTGGCGATCACGGCGTGAAAACGATCGTCGATGTCCAGATCGTCATTCGCGGTGACCGTGACCAGTACGCGGTTCTCGCCTTCCAGCAACTCGATCGCGTCGAAGCTTGCGAGGTGCGGCCCGGAACCGGTGATGCTTCGAATGCCGCGGCTCTCGCCGTTGATAATCAGCTCGACGTCGGCGGTCCCGTCGGTCAGGCCCCAGGCATGTGCGCCGACCTCGACGCCGTGCGCTGCCCGACGCACGAACGCGACGGCCCAGTTGACCGGCAGGCCGGTACCGACCGGATGCGGTTCCAGGCGCGCGATCCCGGGGGGGATGGCGTCCGCGAACCGGGCCGGCATCGCGCTCGCCTGGAAGTCGCTGACGAGGTGCAGCGTTACCGGCTGCGGCAGCGAGGCGGCATGCAGGCCGATCTCACGTGCCAGCTGGCCCACGTCGAGGCGCAGCGGCAGCGGCTCGATGCCGTTCAAGGCCCGGCGGGCTACCGCTCGGTCCGCCGACGGCTCGTGCAAGAGCCGCAGCGGGCCGGCGGCGAGGGCAACCTGCAGCGCTACTCCGGCCGGCGCGCTGTCGACGATGCTCGCGACCTCTGCCAGCGCCTGCGAAAACACGCCCGACCGGCCCATCGAGGCCGATCCATCGACGACGACGAACGAGCTGCCGTTCTGGCCGGTGAGGCCCTGCCGGGGCGGTCGTTCGACGAACGGCTGCGCGAAGGCGAGGGCGACCAGCGCCAGCAGGGCAATCCGCAGGGCCAGCAATATCAGGTAACGCAGCCGCCGCCTGACGTGCACGCGCTGCTCGGTCGTCTCGAGCAGCATCGTCGAGCTGAACTTCTCGCGCTCGGCGCTTTGCGTCCGCAGCCTGTGCAGCCAGAGGGGCAGCGCCAGGGTCAGCGAGGCGGCGAGAAACCAGGGTGCGAGCAGGCCCATCGCTATTTCCGCCTTTGCCGGAACAATAGATACTTCCGCAGCGCTCCGTCCAGGCTGTCACCCGTGTTGACGAGCACGTGATCGGCGCCACTGGCGGCAGCGGCTGTTGCGATACTGTCGATGTGCGCGCGCAGTTTGCGGGGATATTCGTCCGCGAGGAACTCGGGCGTGACCTCGACGGCAGCGCCGGTCTCCGCATCTTCGAGCAGCACATTGCTGCGATACCCCGGCGCCATTTCAGCCGGGTCGAGCACCTGGAAGAGCACGATGTCCTGGCCTTGCCAGGCAAGCGGGCGCACGCTCTCGAGCAGGCGCCCCGTGTCGCACCAGAAGTCCGATACCAGTGCGACCAGCCCCCGGCGCGACACGTGCCGGCGAAACTGCTCGAACGGCCGTTCGAAGCTCGTGCCGGTGCCCGGTGTGACGCGGTCGATGCTGTGCAGCACCGCCTGCAGCCTTCCGGCCTTCGACGATGCCGGCTGGAAGTCACGGATGTCCTCGTCGAAAATCATGCAGCCCACCGCGTCGTGCTGCCGGTTTGCGAGATAGGCGAGGCTTGCCGCCAGGAACTGCGCGTAGCGCAGCTTGCTGACCGGCGTTCCCCCGAAATCCATCGACGCGCTGACGTCAAGCAGGATCATGAGGTGCGAATTCGTTTCGCCCAGGAAACGCTTTATATAAGTGCGCTCCGTGCGCGCGTAAACGTTCCAGTCTATGAAGCGCGGGTCGTCCCCTTCGGCGTAGGCGCGATACTCGGCGAATTCCTGGCTGAAACCGAAGAGGGGTGAGCGGTGCAGTCCCACCAGGAAGCCCTCGACCACGGAGCGAGCCACGAGGTCGAGATTCTTCAGGCTCGCCAGCACCTCGGGCTGGAGGAGTCCCCGCGGTGCAGACTGACCTGGGAGACGTTCGCTCACTCGATTCAGCCTCCGAAGGTCTCCAGCGTTTCGCGGAGGACATCGTCGACCGTCCTGCCCTCCGATTCCGCGAAATAATTGCACAGCACGCGATGGCGCAGCACCGGCAGCGCCATTGCCCGCACGTCCTCGATGGTCACGTGGTAGCGGCCCTCGAGCATCGCGCGGGCCTTCGCCGCCAGGTTCAGGAACATCGTCGCACGCACGCTGGCTCCGAAGTTCACGAAGCGCCTTACGACCTCCGGCGCGCCGGGCTCCTGCGGCCGCGTCGCGCGGACCAGTTCGACGGCATAACGGTTGACGGACTCGGCCACCGGTACCTGCCGAACCAGCCACTGAAAACGCAGGATTTCCGCGGCGGTCGTCCGCGGCGATGCCGAAGGCATGTCGACCCGCGACGTGAAACGCTCGACGACAGCGAGTTCTTCCTCCGGGCTGAGATAGTCGAGCAACACGTTGAACAGGAACCGGTCGAGTTGCGCTTCCGGCAACGGGTACGTGCCCTCGAGTTCGATCGGGTTTTGCGTAGCGAGCACCAGGAACGGCGGTTCGAGCATGCGTATCTCGCCGCGGACCGTGACGGATTTTTCCTGCATCGCCTCGAGCAGCGCGGCCTGCGTCTTCGGTGGCGTCCGGTTGATTTCGTCAGCCAGAAGTACGTTCGTGAACACGGGTCCCGGCACGAAGCGCCAGTTCCGATGGCCGCTCACGGGGTCTTCCTCGATGATGTCGGTGCCGGTCACGTCGGTCGGCATGAGGTCGGGCGTGAACTGGATGCGCTTGAAAGTCAGGCCGAGCGCGTCCGCCAGGGTCCTGACGAGCAGAGTCTTGGCGGTGCCCGGCATGCCGGTGATGAGGCAGTGCCCGCCTACCAGCAAAGTGACGAGCAGGTGCTCGATGACGTCCTGCTGGCCGATGATGACCTTGCCGATTTCCTCGCGCAGCCCCGCCGTGGTTGCGCGAAACCGCCCGACCAGCTCCCTGACCTCGCCCGACTCGAAAGCGCCCGCCTCATTGCCTGTCATTCGCGCACATCCTCTGTTCGTTCATTGGTCCTGCCCGGCCCGCGTTAGTTCAAGCAGCAGCCGCTGCGCCGGTCGATAACCGGGCGCTATATCGAGCGCGGCAAGAAGGTACTGCTTCGACTGCTCGATGTTACCGCTCCTGCTGTGCGCGCGTGCGAGCCGGAAATAGGCATCGGCCCGATCGTGCGGCTCCAGCGCCAGGAGAATCCCGTATTCCCGCAGCGCCTCCGCCGGGCGCCCGGCTTCGAGCAGAAGGTCGCCGAGTGCGCCGTGCAGCTCGTCGTCCAGCGGCTGCACGAGCGCCACGGTGTTCAGCACGTCGATGGCGGTCGCGTGTTCGGCACCGGCAACCAGGCGCTCCGCCAGATCCTTGAGTGCCGCCGGGTCGTAGCCGCCGCGCGACCAGTAGTCCCGCAATGCGGCGAGCGCCGCGTCGGGCTGGCCGAGTTCGTCCCGCGCCCTGGCCAGCGCAAGCCAGGGGCTGTCGGGCTCGACGTAGGCCGGGTGTTCGGCGAGCAGCTCGTCCGCCAGTTCCGCCGCTCGTTTCCATGAGCCGCTGTCGACGAGACGGCCGAGTTCGGCGTGCGATCGGCGCCAGCTCTCGAGGCCCGCGAGGAACGCCCCGAACTCGGTCTCGACGTAGCTCTGGAACTCCCGGTCGAACTTGGGTGCATCGAGGCCGAGCGCGCGGCCGATCGCCTCGCTCGTGTCGAGACCCTCGCGATAGGCGAGCAGCATCTCGCCTAGCTTTGCGTGGCCGTAGCGCTCGTCGATGTAGCGGCACACGAGCCCGGCCTGCATGTAGGACACGATCACCTGGTCGGGGTAGGTCGGCCGGAGGAATCCCTGGTCGAGCGTTGCGATCGGCAGGAAGCGGTCCTCCTTCATCGCGGCATAGACCGACAGCGGGATATGCACGCCCGGCTGCGGCCCGCTGCGCCACTCCTCCAGCACCGAAACGCCCTCGCTGAACCAGCGTGGAACCAGGTGCCCGGTCGCCTCCAGCGTGAAGACGTGCGCGAGCTCGTGCCACAGCGTCGTGCCCCACTGGAACTCGTCGGTTGAGCGCGCCGACGGTGAGTCCATCGCGATGACGTAGCCGAAGGTCGCGCCCAGTATGCCGAGGCCCGGCATGCCGGCGGTGCGGACGGCGAAGTCCTCGTGATCGGGGTACATCTCGATAATGACCGGTTTGCGGAGCGTGTAGGAATAGCGTTGCGTGAATTCACGAATGGCATGTTGCGCCAGGTCTGCGGCGTAGGTTGCGATGGCGGGCGCTTCCCGCTTGTGCAACTTGAGCACCAGCGGATGGGCGGCCGGGTCACCCTCGCCGCTCGAGACCAGGTCGAAATTCGTGAACGAATCGAGGAGCCTCAGCGTGTTTACGGCGACCGGGCTGAACGGGTCCCGCTCGTAGGCGATCTCGAGGTGCCGGCGCGCCCGGCTCGTCTGGTTGTCGCGCAGCAGGTTGACGCCGAGTTCCTCGTGCGCGCGGGCCAGGCCGGGCTCGATATCCACCGCGCGCTGGTACAGGTCGATCGCTTCGCGGTAACGGCGCGCGATGACGTGGAAGTGCGCGGGAACCGCGTAGATGTCGCCGAAATGCGGGTTGAATGCCAGCGAGCGATCGATCCAGGGGCTGGGCTGCACGCCACCTACCTGGTCGGCCGCCGCGCGCAGCGCATATATTTCGAGCGGGGGCCAGCCGCTGGCCGCGGCCAGGGCGTCGGCGGAATCGAGCGCTTTGCCCGCTTCGGCCAGGTCCTGGTTTTCCAGCGAAATCCTGGCGACCAGCAGCCAGGCGCCGATGCGTGCGCCCGCAGGCAGGGAATCGTCGGCCAGCAGGGGCTCGAGCCACGCGCCGGCCGCCTCGTCGAACGATCGCGTCAGGACCCGGGCCGCGCCGAGCCGCGCAAACGCATGGCCGTCAGCGCCGGCGAGCGCTTCGCGATAGATGTCCATCGCCTCCGCGTCCTGGTGGGTGTCCGCGTACAGGTCGCCCCAGCGCGTCAGGATATCCGCATCGCCCGGCGTGGACTCGAGCGCCAGCCGGAATAGCCGGTTGGCGCCGTGCAGGTCGTTCAGTGCCCAGGCGGCCTCGGCCCGGATTTCGACGGCCGCGTCGCTCGCCAGCAGTGCCCGGTAACAATCGGCCGACTGGTCCCTGCGGCCCCGCCAGTCGAGCTGGTCACAGGCGGCCAGTGACGGATCGTCGACGGCGCCGTAATGAATGGGCCGGGCGTCGCCGGGGCGAGCGGCGGCCATCGCGAAGCAAAGCAACACCACGGCCGGGGTTTTGCCTGGCATGCTCATCGCGGCGGACCGTCGGCTTCCGCCTGCTCGATGCGCTCCTCGATCTCGGCAAGCTCAAGCATCAGCTGCAGGAGCTCCTGCTGGTAACGCTCGGCCGGCATCTCGTCGCGCGCGAGGCGCAAGGCGTCGACCTGCCCGGCCAGCTCGTCGCGGCGCCTGAGCAGCGGTCCAGGTGCCGGGTCGCCGCGGGCAGTGCGCGGCGCTCCGAGCAGTGCCAGCGCGATGCGTCCGGCCGCTGCGCCGGAAATGCGGGCATGCTCGGTCGCAAGCTGGCCGCTGGATTCGAAATATGCGGTAACTTCCCGGCTCGCGTAATCGAAGGCTTCCTGCGCGCTGACGCGATCGTTCTTGTCGACGTCTGCACCAGGGTCCGACAGCGCCGCCGCGAAGTAAGTCCCGAAGCGAGTCGCATGCCGCTCGACGCCGCTCCGGGTCGCCGTTATGACGACGCGGGAGTCGCCCTGCCAGCGGTCGTGGGCGGCGCCGCTGGCGCTGCTCGTGTTGATCACGACCACGTTGCGGTTGCCGAATGCACCGAAGGCATCCAGCAGATCGCTGTCGCTGAGATCGGGTCCCGGCAGGTTGAACTTGTAGTCGTGCTCGTCGAAGCTGCCGTGACCGACGAGGTAAATGAGCAGCAGGTCGGTCGCGCCCGCGCGCAGGCCGAGTTGCTCGAGGTACGCGAGGATATCCTCGCGTGTCGCTTGTGTATCGCGGAAGATGCGTATCTCCGGTGCGGGCCTCAGCGTTCTCGCTGCCGCCTCGATATCGGCCGTCTGCGCCGCGAACTCCGTCGTGTAGCGATCGTTGCCGCCCAATCCCTCGACGATGACAACGCTCGTAGCCGCCCGTGCGCCGGGCACAGCGGCGTACAGGATGATCGCTGCGATGAAGCCGGCTCGGAGCATGCTCATATCGTGCTCCAGCGGCGGCGCAACAGCCACTCGGCGGACTTGATCATCAGGAGCAGCAGCAGTACGGCCGGCAGGTTCCACAGCGGACGATACTCCAGGTCGGTGATGCCCGAACCGGAATAGCGCAGCGCATCGACGAGCTGGCCCGGAGACGGTTCCGCAAGGTACTGGCCACCGGTCGCTTCGGCAAGGCGCATCAGTGTCGTCGCGTTGCGGCGGATGCCGAAGTGCTCGGCCTGGCCGACGTCGAGGTGCAGGCTGCTGCGGGCCGACGCGACGGCACTGTCCTCGCGCGCCGCAACCGCCTCCGCGTAATACGTGCCGGATTCGCCGGGATCCAGCTCCCCCGTGTACACGCCGCGCTCCGCGTCCGACATCGCGAGCGGCACGCTCCAGCTCGCGCCGTCCGCACGGGACACGACAGCCGCAACCCGGACCTCGTCGAGCGGCGCAAAGGACGCGTCCCGAAACTCGGCGCGCAGCGCGATGCCTCCGCCGGGCAGGCCGGTAGCGGTGAGCCGGCTGGGTTGCGGCGAACTCGCGACCAGGCTCCGGAGCAATTGCCGCCAGAAGGTTTCGTGGCGCTGGTCTTCGGCGGGCAGGCTCATCTGCCAGCGCCAGGTGCCGGCGGTGGCCAGCAGGTAACTTTGCCCTCGACCGTAGGGCTGGTTGACGAACAGCGGGAACTCGTCGATGCCGTTGTCGCCGACGAGCAGCGTCCGCGCGGCCGGTTTCAGGTCGCCGATCAGCTGGTAGTCCGCGACCTCCGGCAGGCCCCGCCAGGCTTCGAGGTTGTCGTCCGCCGACTCGGCGAGCCGGAGCATCCGGGTCGCGAGCCCCTGCGGCGTCGGGCGCACCGTCGCACGGCGCCGGAAAAAGGAAGGAGACTCGAGCGGAGGCAGCCGGGCGGGCAGGGCGTCAGCGAGTAAGGACTGTCCCCAGCCCCCGTTCCCGAGCCCGTGCAGCCCGCCGGTGAACAGCAGGCTGCCGCCGCGCTCGGCAACGAAATCGGCGAGCATGCGTTGCTGCTCCGCCGTGAGCAGCGCGGCCTCGACGCTGCCGATGATCAGCGCGTCGTAAGCGAACAGTTCCTCGCGAGTGGACGGGAAACCGTCCGCGAGTTCGTCGGCAGATTCGATGCCCTGGCGATAATACTTGTTGGGGCTTACGCGCAGCAGCGAGACGAGCTGGAGCCCCTCGTCCCCGTCGATGGCGCGGCGGAGAAACTTGTATTCCCAGCGCGGCTCGCCCTCGAAGTAGAGGATCCGGTAGTCCTCGTCCTGCACGTCGACGAGCGCGCTCCGCCGGTTGTTGCGCTGTTCCTGCTCGCCGTCCACGGCTTCGAGCGTGAATTCGAGCTCTTGCGGCCCGCGCTCGAACAGCTCGATGTCGAGCCATGCGACGGTGGTGCCGTTGCCGGCGTCGAGCTCGACGTTTTGCGCGGCCAGCAGGCGGTCGCCGGCGTGTACGCGGACACGCGCGGTTCCGCCGCTGTCATGGCGTATGCGCAGGCGTGCGGCGACGATGCTGCCGGCGAGGGCCCGGTCCGGAACCTGCACGTCGGAGAGCTCGAGGTCTTCCGGCATGATCTCGCGCCCTGCGCCGATCGTGTGCACCGGCACGCCGTATGACGCGATCTCGGCGAGTTCCGCTTCGCTGATTCCGCCGGCCGTATCGGCACCGTCCGATGCCAGGACGATGGCTGCGAGCGGCTCGAAACGCGATTCGTCGAGCACCCGGCCGACCGTTGCCGCGATGGACGTCTCCGTGCCGGACGGGTCCCCGGCACTCCAGGCGTCGACCGGCCGCGGCAGCTGGTCGAATTCGTAGCGGCGCAGCTTCAGGTCCAGCCCGTCGCCGGCGACTACCATCTCGAGACCGCGGCGCGCGTCGTCGATCCGTGCTCGTTCCGTGCCATAGCGCATGCTGGCCGACGTATCGAGCAGCAGCGCGACGGCGTTTTCGCCCTCGCGCAATTTTTCGGTCTCGAGCGCCGGCAGCCGGAGCACCCACAGCAACAGGGCGAGCAGTGCCGTCTGCAAAACGCCGATAATGAGGAGCTGCCGGCTGGCCGCCCGCTTTCGGGAGCGGACGAGAAAACTGACGATGATCGCGACGCCGAGCACCGCCAGCAGCGGCACCAGCCATTCCGGCCAGCCGGCCGTGAACACGATCTCACCGCGCTCGAAGGTCGAACGCGGATAGCGGAACAGGGCCTCAAACACAGCCGGCGATTTCCAGGTCCGATCCCATCAGTGTGTCATCGTGTAGATCAGGTAGTTGACGCCGAAGCGGTAGGCGAGGGCAGTCATGTTCTCGGGGTAGTCGGGCCAGTCCGCGTGCTCCCAGGCGTCGCCGATGTCCATGTTGAAGTTGATCGCGACCATCAGCCGCCCGTTGTCGTCGAATATGCCGCGCCAGTGCGGCGTATAGCCGTCGCGTTCCCAGGTGACGCCGGAATAGATGAACATGCGGGACGGTATCTGGATGCGCTGGTCGAGGTCGTACACGGCGTGGAACACCTCGTGGCCCGCCGGGATGTCGACCACCGGCCGGTCCGGGAAGATGCGCTCCAGCGACGCCATGAAGCCGGCCCATTCGAACGTGCCGTGGAAGTCGTCGACAACCAGGAAGCCGCCGCGCAGCAGGTACTCGCGCAGCTGCGCCGCCTCGGCATCACTGAGCTGCCAGTAGCCGACCTCGACCGCGTAGATCCACGGGTAGTCGAAGATGTTGGCGTCCAGTGCGGTCAGCACGTGGCCGTCGGTTGCTGCATCGACTCGCGTGAGCCGCCCGACCCCCTTGACGAAATGGTGCTCGGCGTCGGGCCAGTCGGTCTGCCACATCTGGCGCCTGCCCCAGCCCCAGCCGCGCCCGCGTCCGTAGCTGTTGGCGGAGTAGGCCAGCCGGGCGAACTGGAACTCGCCAGGCGCCTCGACCGCCCGGCGCGGCTCTGCAAGGGCCTGCTCGCCCGGCGCCTGGGCGCGCACGGCCGCCGCCAGCGCTGCCGCCAGGAGGAAGGCTGTCAGTACGGTCGGGGCAATCCTGTGCAAGGGGTCGGTCTCCGGCTGCGGCCTCGATATCAGACCCGCATCGTCGCAAATATATCCGGCCGGGTCCCCGGATTGTCAGCCTGCCCGCCACGCGGTTTAATCCGGGCATGGCCAAACCATCCGGACCTCATGATATCGGCGGGCTCGAGGCGGGCCCGGTCGATCGCGGCGAGCACGATACCGCGTACTGGGAGTGGCAGATCGACGCGATGATCCGCCTCGCGCTCGCGAAGGGGCTGATTACGGACTTCGCCGAGCTGCGGGACGGCATCGAACGGCTGGCGCCCGAGGACTACGAGAACCTGACGTATTACGAGCGCTGGGCTCGCTCGCTCGCGTATACGCTGCTCGACAAGGGCATCGTGACGCAGGCGGCCCTCGACGCGAAAGTCGCCGAGATCGCGGCGCGCCAGCAGGCAGCGGGCATCGCATGAGCGACGCGCTTTTCTCGGTGGGCCAGCGGGTCCGGATCGCGGACCGCACGCCGCCCGTGCACCACCGCGTACCCGCTTACGCAAAGGGGCAGGTCGGCGTCATCGAGCGCGTCTGCGGAATGCACGGCCGGCCGGAAACCTACATCCGGGGCGACGGCGAGCCGCGTACGCGACTGTACCGCGTGCGGATCCCGCAGCCGGGGCTGTGGGCGGGCTATTCCGGGGAGGCAGAGGACAAGCTCGACCTGGAAGTATTCGAGCACTGGCTGGAGCCGGTCGAATGAGCGAACACGAGCATCACGGGCACGATCATGGGCACGACCATGGCCGCACGTTCCAGCCCGATCACGCGGAACCGGTGACGGACGCGGCGCGCATCGGTCTCGCGCTGCGCGAGCTCCTGATCGAGTCCGGCCGCTACAGCGCGGACGAGGAGCAGGCGGTCATCGCGAAAATGCAAGGTGCCCGGCCGGAGAACGGCGCGGCGCTCGTCGCGCGCGCCTGGCTCGACCCCGCGTTCCGGGCGCGCCTGCTCGCCGACGGCGCGACGACAATCAGGGAACTCGGCTTCGACCTGTCGCCGACGGAATTCACCGTCGTCGAGAACACCGGCAGGGTGCACAACGTCATCGTCTGCACGCTCTGTTCATGCTATCCGCGCGCGCTGCTCGGCATGTCGCCGGCCTGGTACAAGTCGAAGAACTATCGCTCGCGCGTCGTTCGCGAACCGCGCCAGGTGCTGGCGGAATTCGGCGTCGAACTCGAACCGGGCGTTGAGGTCCGCGTGCACGACTCGACGGCCGAGCTGCGTTACATGGTGCTGCCGCAGCGGCCGCCCGGCACCGACGGCTGGAGCGAGGAGCGGCTCGCCGGCATCGTGACCCGGGACTCGCTTATTGGCGCACAGCGCCGGCTCGACGCCGGTTCCTGAACTTCGCCGGCGCTCAGCCGGCGGTGAACATGATCATCACGCCCGCCGCCACGGCCGAACCGATGACGCCGGCCACGTTCGGTCCCATCGCGTGCATCAGCAGCACGTTATGCGGGTTGGCCTCGAGGCCGATGCGGTTCGCGACGCGCGCCGCCATAGGGACCGCCGATACGCCGGCTGCGCCGATGACGGGATTGATCGGCGACTTCGAGTATCGGTTCATCAGCTTTGCCATCAGCACGCCGGATGCCGTGCCTATCGCGAACGCGACGATGCCCAGCAGGAGTATGCCCAGCGTGCTGGGCACGAGGAACTCGCCGGCCGAGAGTTTCGAGCCGACCGCCAGGCCAAGGAAGATCGTGACGATGTTGATGAGCGCGTTCTGGGTCGTCTCCGACAGCCGGTCGACGACGCCGCACTCGCGCATCAGGTTGCCGAAGCAGAACATCCCGAGTAGCGGCGCGGCGGACGGCAGCAGCAGGGCGACGAGCAGCAGCAGCACTAGCGGGAACAGTATGCGTTCCGCCTTGGTTACTTCGCGCAGTTGCACCATCCTGATCGCGCGTTCCTCGCGCGTCGTCAGTGCTCTCACGATCGGCGGCTGGATCAGCGGCACCAGCGCCATGTAGGAATACGCGGCGACGGCGATCGCGCCGAGCAGTTGCGGGGCGAGCATGCCGGCGATGTAGATCGCGGTCGGGCCGTCTGCCCCGCCGATGATGCCGATCGCGGCGGCCTCGCGCAGCGAGAAGTCCATCCAGCCGAGCGAGCTCAGGCCGAGAGCGCCGAGCAGGGTTGCGAAGATACCGAACTGGGCGGCCGCGCCCAGGAACAGCGTGCGCGGGTTCGCGAGCAAGGGGCCGAAGTCCGTCATCGCTCCGACGCCCATGAAGATGATCAGCGGGAACGCGCCGGTCGCAATGCCGACCATGTAGACCAGGTGCAGCAGGCCGTCGCCGCTTGCGATCTCGACGCCCGGGATATTGCTGAGCACGCCGCCAAAGCCGATCGTGACGAGCAGCAGGGGCTCGAACTTGCGGACGATGCCCAGGTAGAGGAGCAGGAGCCCGACGCCGATCATCGCGGCCTGGCCCCAGCTCATCTGGTAGAGGCCGGAACCCTCCCAGATTCTCTCGATCAGTTCCACGGACTCAGCCCAGTACCACGAGCGGGTCGCCTACCTTGACGGCGTCACCCTGGTCGACCCGGACGCCGGTAACCTTGCCGGCACGCGGCGCACTGATTGCCGTTTCCATCTTCATCGCCTCGATGACGACGAGCGGATCGCCCTCCGCGACCTCGTCGCCCGGGGCGACCAGCACCTTGCACACGTTGCCCGCGAGCATCGACGGCACGGCCTCGCCATCGCCTGCCGGCGCCCTTGCCGGGCGCGGCGTGTCACCCGGCCGCACGCTCGCGAGCCGGCCGCTTTCGGCAACCTCTACCGTGTACCTGCGGCCGTTGATGCGTACGTCGTAGACGGCCGGACCGCTCGCAGGCGACGCGGCCGCGGCCGGCTTCGGCGCGGCCTGCTCGGCCCAGGGGGCCGGCTCGAACGCGCTCGCGTCGCCGCGGTGTTGCAGGAAGCGGGTGCCGACCTGCGGAAACAGCGCGTAGGTCAGCACGTCGTCGACCTTGTCGGCGGCCAGCCGTATCCCTTTCTCCGCCGCGATTCGCTCGAGTTCGGCCGCCTGGTTCTCCATCTCGGGTTCGAGCAGGTCGGCCGGCCGGCAGGTGACCGGCTCGGCACCGTCCAGCACGCGCGCCTGCAGCTCGCTGTTCAGCGGCGCCGGCGTGGCCCCATATTCGCCCTTCAGCACGCCGGCGGTCTCGTGCGTTATGGTCTTGTAGCGCTCGCCCGTGAGCACGTTGATGACCGCCTGCGTGCCGACGATCTGCGACGTGGGCGTGACCAGCGGGATCATGCCGAGGTCTGCGCGAACGCGCGGGATCTCTTCGAGCACCTGGTCCATCTTGTCTGTGGCATTCTGCTCGCGCAGCTGGTTCTCCAGGTTGGTCAGCATGCCGCCCGGCACCTGCGCGACCAGGATCCGCGAGTCCACGCCTTTCAGGCTGCCCTCGAACTTCGCGTACTTCTTGCGCACCACGCGAAAGTAGGTCGCGATCTCCTCCAGCCTGCCGATGTCCAGCCCCGTTGCGCGATCGCTCTCTTCGAGGATAGCGACCACCGCCTCGGTCGGCGAATGGCCATAGGTCATGCTCATCGACGAGATCGACGTGTCGATGTTGTCGATGCCGGCTTCTGCCGCCTTGACGTAGGTCGCCGTCGACAGGCCCGTCGTCGCGTGGCACTGCATGTGGATCGGTATGGATACCGTCTTCTTCAGCCGCGTAATCAGCTCGAACGCCGTATACGGGCGGAGCAGGCCGGCCATATCCTTGATGCAGATCGAATTGGCGCCCATGTCCTCGATTCGCCTGGCGAGGTCGAGCCACAGTTCGATCGTGTGCACCGGGCTGACGGTGTAGGAGATCGTGCCCTGGGCGTGCTTGCCTACCTCGAGGGCCGCTTTTACGGCGGTCTCCAGGTTACGCATGTCGTTCATCGCATCGAAAATGCGAAACACGTCGATTCCGTTGACGGCTGCGCGCTCTACGAATTTCTCGACGACGTCGTCGGCGTAATGCCGGTAGCCGAGTATGCTCTGGCCGCGGAACAGCATCTGCTGCGGCGTTTTCGGCATTGCCTTCTTAAGTTCACGCAGGCGCTCCCACGGGTCCTCGCCGAGGTAGCGTATGCACGCGTCGAAGGTCGCTCCGCCCCAGGTCTCAAGGGACCAGTAGCCGATCTCATCGAGTTTGCCCGCTATCGGCAGCATGTCATCGATGCGCATCCGAGTCGCGAGCAGGCTCTGGTGTCCATCGCGTAGAACAAGCTCTGTGATACCGAGCGGTTTGCGGTCGGTCATCTGTGTGCCCTTGGATCGTGTCGGTGAATTAATTGCGGCGATGCCGCGCGATTGCGGCGCTGATCGCCGCTATTTCTTCCTCGCTGGGGCCGGACTCATCGCCCGGCGGCTGCAACCGGAGAACCAGCCGGGACATCAGGCTGGTGGCGGCCACCAGCGCCGTCAGGAAGACGAACACGACGCCCATGCCGGCAAGCATGAGTTCGAGGCCCTGCAGCAGCAGTTCGGATTCCATCGTGTCGGCGCCCGTGCCGGAAAAACGGCCCGATTATATCGAATCGCCGCGGTCGGCGACGGTCTGCGGCCGATCAGCCGCTGTCGGCGAGAGACCCGATGAAGTTTTCCATCAATGACGCTGTGCCGTCCGCTGCGCCGGTTTCGCGCGCCGCGAGCGGACAGATTCCCGTCGTACTGACCTGCCCGGCGCGGACCGTGCCGGTGCCCTGGTAGCGGCCGCCGGCGAATTCGGGCCGCCTGGCCGGATCGACCGGGCTCGCGTAGGCGAAATCCCGCCCGGCAAGGCCTCCGGCGCGCGCCAGCGTCGCGACCGAGCCGCGCGATGCGGCCACCGGTTTGCCGGCCGCAAGTGCCTTGCGCACGATCTCGTCCACGGCCGCCGGCGTTGCGGTTCCGGGTGCCGGGGCCATGCACGGCAGTACGACGCCGGCGTAGCGGCCGACCTCGACGTCGGCCAGCGCGACAGTCGGCTCGAGCGCGAACTGCTCGCCGACCAGCGGCGCGTCCCCGGTCGTCGCGATATCTACCCGGTAACCCGCTTCCTCGAGCATCCGCCGCATCACGCCGACCTCCTGTTCGAGCATCAGGTCCAGGTCGCGCGAGCCCTCGGTGACGAACATGAAGACCCTCGGCGTTTCCCGGGACTCGTCCGCGAGCGGACTGGCAGCAGGAAGGAGGACGCTCGAGCACAGGACAGCCAGCAAAACGCGCATCGTGAGGCTCCGCAAATCGGGTCCGCCGACCTTAGCACCGCGGCCTGCGTACGCCCAGCAGGCCCTCAATCCTGTGCGGCCAGGCGCCGCTCGTAAGCGGCATCGAGGACGCGGTAGCGCCGCCAGAATGCTTCGGGCTCCCTGCCCGCGAGCCGGTCGGCGAGTATCTCGAGATGCCGGTGCCAGCCGCCCAGTACGCCGAGTTCGAGTTCGCTCGTGTCGAGCTTCATGTGTGTCAGCGTCAGCAGCACCCGGTCGCCGCGTTCCGCGAGTTCGTAACAGACCTCGGTGTTCTCACCGTCGCCGGTCCAGGTGTGGGCCAGCAGGTACGGCGGTTCGCACCGGGTTACCACGCCCGTGAAGATTGCCTGTTCGGGCTCGTCCTTGTATTTGTCGGGCGGCTCGACGTCCGGCTGCCGCGACAGCTTCGAATTGTGGAAGTGGAGTTCGATCCGGCCGCCGATGAGCAACTCGGTCTTGCCCGAAGCCAGCCACTGGCCCCGAAGATCGGGCTTCGTCAGGTAGTCCCAGACCCGTTCGATCGGACCGGGCAGCAGGCGCCGGAACCGGATCGTGCCGGGTCCGATTCGTTCCCCGTATTCGTTTTCGTCCATTGTGTCGTCCCCCGTGTCAGCTTGGTTTGCCGAGCGCGCGCTCCAGTTCGTCGAGACGCTCGTTCCAGAAGCCGCGCAATCGATTGAGCCATTCCCCGACCTCGTCGAGCCCGGCCGGCTCGAGGCTGTAAATCCGCCGCTGCGCATCGCGCCGGACGGCCACGATGCCGGCTTCGCGCAGGACCTTGAGGTGCTGGGACACGGCGGGACCGCTGATGTCGAAGTCCGCCGCGATCTCGCCGACGGCGCGTTCGCCGTCCAGCAAGGACTCGATGATGCGGCGGCGTGTGGGGTCGGCGAGGGCAAGGAAAGCGTCCATGCCACGATAATAAGCAATATCTTATTTAAGTCAATACTTATTTAGTGACATACGCTCAGGCTGCGCCGGCCGGCGCCGGCCACGGGCTGTGTCGTGTGTACCGGCACGGGGAACCCGGCCGGTGCAGGCGGCTCGCTCTCAGTCCTTCAGGATGAAGGTGACTTTCAAGTGGACGCGGAATTCCTTGATCGCGCCGTTGTCGAGCACGACCTCCTGGTCCTGGATCCAGGCGCCGGTCACGTTATCGAGCGTCTTGTCAGCTCGCTCGATACCCTTCCGGATCGCATCCTCGAAGCCCTTGGGGGATCCTGCGCAAATTTCTGTAACGCGTGCAACCGACATTTCAGTTCTCCTCTGACTCGTTGCTCAACATCGCGCCCCGACGACGCAGCGTCAATTCGGGCTAGTACCTAAGGAGGACGTGTGCGGCTCATCCCGTCGAGGCGTAGTATCGGTCAGGCACCAGCACCTTGCGGCATTTCGCAACGATGAACGAGCTGCAGCACTATATCTGGCAGACGAAGTATCGCGCCGGCGGCGAGGACGGGATCGAAGACACCTGGCGCCGCGTAGCGAGATGCGTGGCCGCCGTCGAGCGCGACGCGCCCGGCTGGGAAGCGCGCTTTGGCGACGAGCTCGGCAACTGGCGCTTCCTGCCCGGCGGACGAATCATCGCCGGGGCCGGTACCGCCCGGCAGGTGACGCTGTTCAACTGTTTTGCCGCAGGCAGGCTCGACGACTCGCTCGACGGCATCCTGGACGCGCTGAAGGAAGCCGCGCTGACCATGCAGCAGGGTGGCGGCATCGGTTGCGATTTCTCGACGCTGCGGCCGGCCGGCAGTCCCGCGCTGAGGAGCGGCGTCATCGCGTCGGGTCCGGTGTCCTTCATGAAAGTCTGGGACGCGATGTGTGCAACCCTGCTGTCGACGAGCAGCAGGCGCGGCGCAATGATGGCGACCCTGCGCTGCGATCATCCCGATGTCGGCGCCTTCGTCGACGCGAAGCGCGCCGGCGGCGTGCTCCGGAACTTCAACCTGTCGGTGCTCGTTACCGATACTTTCATGCGCGCGGTCGAAGACGACGCCGAATGGACGCTCGCGTTCCCACCGGGCAGCGCCAATGCCGCCCGGAAGCTGCCGGCTCGCGAACTCTGGCAGGGGATCGCATCGGCTGCGCACGAGTCCGCGGAACCCGGCGTCCTGTTCATCGACCGCATCAACCGCGACAACAATCTCTGGTACTGCGAGACGATATCGACGACGAATCCCTGCGGCGAGATACCGCTGCCGCCGCACGGTGCCTGCGACCTCGGTTCGCTGAACCTCGCCCGTTTCGTTCGGCAGCCGTTCACGCCCGCCGCGCGGATCGACGAGGAAGCCGTCGCGTCCAGCGTAGCGACCGCCGTGCGATTCCTCGACGACGTCATCGACGCATCGAGGTTTCCGCTGCCGGCGCAGGCCGACCGGGCGCGCCGGACGCGCCGCATCGGTCTCGGCATCACCGGGCTGGCGGACGCGCTGATCATGTGCGGGCTGCGCTACGACAGCGATGCGGCCAGGGCAACTGCCGCGAGCCTGCTCCGCAAGATCCGCGACCTGGCCTATTCGGTTTCCGTCGAACTCGCCCGTGACAAGGGCGCGTTTCCCGACTTCGACCGGGACCGCTACCTCGCCGGACCTTTCGTCCAACGCCTGCCCGACACGCTGCGCGATTCGATCGCCCGCAACGGGATACGCAACAGTCACCTGCTGGCGATAGCGCCAACGGGAACGATCAGCCTGCTGGCCGGTAACGTCTCGAGCGGTATCGAGCCGGTGTTCGCGCTGGAGGCCGACCGCGAAGTCATCGGGCCCAGCGGGGTTTCGCAGACGCTTACCGTGCGCGATTATGCGTATGCAGCCTGGCTGGACGGCAACGTCGGCCGGCCGCCGCAGGAATTCGTCACCGCCGAGGCCATGGGCGCTGCCGCGCATCTCCAGATGCAGGCCGCGCTGCAGCCCTTCGTCGACAACGCGATATCGAAAACCGTCAACCTGCCGGGAGCTGCGAGCGTGGCGGACGTGCGGCAGCTCTACGAGCGCGCGTGGGAGTTGGGCCTGAAGGGCTGCACGGTCTACCGGTCGGGCTCGCTCGAAGGCCAGGTGCTGAAGTCCCGCGACGAGGCGCGCTGTTGCCCGGTGGATCGCGGCTGATCGCTTCGATCGTCCCGGTTACCAGAGATACGCGGACACGCGCCGGCCGATCACCGGCCCGGAAAAAGCCAGCCGTGCCGGACTGAACCCCGCCGCGCCGGCACAGACGTGGAGCGGCAGCAGATGCTCCTCGCGCGGATGCACGAAGCGCGCGTGCGGCGCCTGCGCCCAGCCGAGGAGCCGCCGCTCGCGTCCGGTTGCGTCGAGCGCACGGTCGCAGCACGCGGCATCCAGCCAGTCCGTGAATTCGTTCGCCTCCGACGTGCCGCGCTCGGGCTGCCAGATGACGCGCAGGTTGTGGAAAGACATCCCGGAGCCGAGCACCATCACGTTCGCGTCGCGTAGCGGCGCGAGCGCGCGTCCGATCGCGATGTGCCGTGCAGGGTCCAGGTTCGCCAGCAGCGACAGCTGGACGCAAGGGACGTCGGCAGCCGGGTACATCAACGTCAGTGGCACGAACATGCCATGGTCGAACGGCCGGTCCGGGTCCGGCAGGCAGTCGATCCCGGCCGCCGCGAGCAATTCCGCAATGCGCCCGGCGAGCGCCGGGTTGCCGGCCGCCGGGTACGCAATCGAGTAGGACTCCTCCGGAAACCCGAAATAGTCGTACAGCAACTCGGGACGCCGTCCCGACGTGACGGCGGCGACCGGCTCCTCCCAGTGAGCGCTGACGACGACGATGGCGTCCGGTCGCGGCAGCGCAACGCCGAGCTCGGCGAGAAAGCGGACGAGACCCGCGTGTGCCGCGTCACCGAGCAGCGGCAGCGGTCCGCCGCCGTGCGGTATGTAAAGTACGGGTGCGACGGTGCCGGAGACGCTCACCGCTGCGCGATCGGCGGACGGGCGGGCAGGACCGACAGCACGATGTGCGATGGCCTCCGCCTATCGTGAAAGACCGTGTTGTCGGCCGCGATGCGGCGCCGGTTCTGCCCCAGCGGTTCGCCGGTGTTCGGGTTCACGTCGAAGCGCGGAAAATTGCTGCTGGAGATGTCGAGCCGGATCCGGTGTCCCTCGCGGAACACGTTGGCCGTCGGGAACGGCCGGATCACGAACCGGTACACGCGGCCCGGCTCGATTAGGTCGCGCTCGAGACGGTCCTCGCGGTAACTGGCGCGCAACAACGCGTCGCTTATATTCATCGCGAATCCACCGGGATAGTCCTCGCCGGGCGGATACACATCGACGAGTTTCGCGCTGAAGTCGGTGTCGCGCGCGGTCGACGACGCCCACAGCACCACCTCGATCGGCCCGGCGACGACCACGTCCTCGGTGAGCGGCGCCGTTTGGAACACCAGCACGTCCGGACGTGCCGCCAGCGGCAGCCAGGGCGCCGCCGAGGGCGGAAAGTCCGCCCGCTCGCGCTGGTCGAACGCGCCGTCGCCGACGCGCGCGGAGACGTTGCCGCCGATCGTCGGCACCGGATCGGCTGGATCGAAGGTATAGGTCGTCGATGAGTTCCGCTCCGTCGGCACGCGCCGGTCGAGCGAGCCGTCGACCTGCAGGTAGAATGCTGCGGGCTCCGCCCCGGGCGGCGGCCAGGACGCGGTCTCGAACCAGTAACCGCCGTGTCGTAGCCGCCCGGCTGCGTCGCGCCCGCCGTCGCCGGTGCCCATCAGGAACAGCCGGATCGGCGCCGCCTCGTCGCCGGCGCCCACTCCTTTCAGGTGCCGGTCGAACCAGCGGCGATGAAAGTCGCCGTGGAAGTCCTCGATCGCGGCGGCGGGCCCGAAATCGACGTCGCCGGCATACGTGCGGGTATTGCCCGAGTGGGTCCACGGGCCGATCAGGAGTTCGATGCGGGACGACTTCTTCGCGCTGAGCGCGACGTAATTCTCGATCGTGCCCCGGAGGAAAATGTCGTACCAGCCGCCGACGTGCAGCATCGCTGCGTCGGCGGTGGCGTCGTAGTGGTCCTTCCAGTTCAGCGCGATATTCTTCCAGTAATCCGAGTAATCGGACCGCGTCATCTCCTCGAGGAAGTACGCCTCGTATTCCGGCGCGATGGCGAGCGGGCTCTGGCCCGCCCGGAACGGCAGCGCCTGGTACCAGTCGGTGATCGACTCCTGCTCGAACACGCGGCGCACGACGGGGTCGTCGATCTCCAGCGGGATCTGGCGCCATGCCCAGGTGAGTTCCCGGCCGAGTTCGAATGCGCCGCCGTGACGTACCGCGTGGTCCCAGGCGTCCGCCATGCCGCCCTCGTTCAGCAGCATCGCCTTGAGCGACGGCGGCGCGAGTTTCGCCGCATCGGCCTGCGCGTGCGCGGCGTACGAGGTGCCCCACATGCCGACGCGGCCATCGGACCAGGGCTGGCGCGCCAGCCACTCGACCGTGTCGTAGCCGTCGGGCGCCTCGAGCGAGGAGTACTTCGTGAACTCGCCCTCCGACGCATAGCGGCCACGAATGTCCTGGATCGCCGCAACGTAGCCGTGGGAGGCGAGGTATCGCGCGAGATCGACATCGCGCTGCCTGTCCTTCCCGTAGGGGCTCCGCGTCAGCAAGACGGGCAGGGGGTCGGCCACGGCCACGCCGTCTGTCGCGGGGCGGTAGATGTCGGTCGCGAGGCGTATGCCGTCCCGCATCGGGATCATCACGCCGGTCTCGACGATGACCTCCCCGGCCGGCGCACCGACGCCCGCGAGCGCGGCCAGCAGCAGGAACGCGGCCCGGAGCCCGGCGCGACGCGCAGCCCGGGTAGACGGATATCCGATGCCCACGTCCTGCCCCCTCACCCCTCTCGAAACCCTGTGGCTTTTACGCCCAAACCCGGGCGCAGGCAACCGCGCCGCTGTTTTTACGGGAGAAAACGCGCGACCGGAGCCGCCGGCGATCCCCGCCCGCGGTGCAGGAAGGTCAAATGGTTTCCGCAGAAAACAAAACTGTGTCATTTCGACAACGAAATCATGAATTTATCGTATGACGTCGCGCTTTGATTTCGATTGACAGTAGCGGAAGGCCCGGTGTACTTTCGATCCGGCCAGAAAGAGTACGTACAAATACGTATAACTGCGGAGGACAGGCCGGATCGCCGGCGTTGCCTTTCCGCAACAGACAGGGGCCGGCAGGCCCCGCCGCTTTTCCCAGGGGGACAATTAATGACTCAGAACAGATACAGGGCAACCGCCTTGTCGGCCGCAATTGCCGCGGCCCTCGGCACGGCACCGCCGACCTTCGCGCAGGACGACCAGCAGATCGAGGAGGTCATCGTCACCGGTTCGCATATCCGGCGCACCGAGTTCGAGGGCCGGGCGCCGATCCAGATCGTCGATGCCGCCGCGATGGAGATCGCCGGCGCGGCCCAGCCGGTTGACGTGCTGAAAGAGATCACCGCGAACAGCGGGTCCCAGTTCTACAACGAGACCAACGACCGGGCGGGCGTGTCCCAGTTCAACATCCGCAACCTCGGCCTCGGTTCGACGCTGACGCTGCTGAACGGCCGGCGCGCGGGCATCGCCCCGGTTGCCGACGACTCCGGCACGGATTTCGTCGACATCAACCAGTTCCCGCTGGCCATGATCGAGCGTATCGAAGTGCTGACCGACGGCGCGTCGGCGACCTACGGTTCTCAGGCGGTCGGCGGCGTGGCCAACATTATCACCCGCAAGGGCTTCGAGGGCTTCGAGATCTCGGGCGGTTACGCGACGGCGCAGGTCGATTCCTGGAATCTGAACCTCGCAGCAGGGTCCCAGTTCGACCAGGGCGGTTTCAATATCTACGCGACCTACTACGAGCAGGATCACATCGAGCGTTCCGAGCTGCCGTTCCTGCTGGACCGGCTGGGCGGCCAGGGCGACCCGAGCCGCTCGGTGTTCCTGTCATCGACCGGCGCGCCGGGCACCTACCACCGCGCGACGCTGGACGCGAACGGCGAGGCGGCCGACGTGGCGAGCGCCGACAACTTCCCGGACCCGGACTGCGAGGCGGCGCTCGGCGTGCTGCTGAGCCCGTCGGACACGTTTTGCCGCTACGACTTCGCCGACCAGGTGTCGGTCATCTCGGCCGAGGAGCGCTTCCAGGTATTCACCGAGTTCGACTGGAACTTCTCGAACGACGTGCGCTACTACGCCGAGGCCAGCTTCTCGAGCAACCTGATCCTGCGCGACCAGGGCGGCGCGACGCTGAACACGGGACGGCCGGCGCTGGGCGGCACGACGATCCTGCCGACGCACCCGTTCAACTTCTTCATCGAGGACCCGAACACCACCGACCGGCTGGTCTATATCGGCCCGGAGGCCTGGGACGATTCGATCCATACGGCGGCGACGATCCGCTCGATATCGCGCCCGCTCGGCAAGGACGTCAACAACAACGCGCAGACGCCGCAGATCCAGCGCCAGCTCGACTACCGGCGCATCATGCAGGGCCTCGAGTTCAAGCTGCCGGGCGACTGGATGGCAGACCTGTCCTACGGCTGGTCGAAGTCGACGCGCAACACGGTCGAGCCGCACAACTACCGCTCGGACATCTACCAGGACCAGGTGCGTGACGGCCTGTGGAACCCGTTCGGCACGCGCATCGCGAACCCGACGCTGGTCACGCCGAAGCAGGCCTGCACGACGCCGGGCCAGCAGAACTGCACGACGAACCCGGGTGCGACCGCCGGCAATGAACCGGTCATCCAGGAGCAGTGGGACCAGAACGGCGTCAATGCCGCGAGCGCGGAGGAGCACGTCGTCGACTTCGTCGCGGCGGGCGACCTGTTCGACATCGGCTCGAACACCGTCGCGACGGCCGTCGGCGTGCAGTGGCGCCAGGCCGAGATCCAGTCGGTGCCGGACTCGCTCTCTGCCGCCGGCGAGGCGAACGAGCAGGGCATCGTCGGCTTCGTCAATGGCACGCAGACCGTGTTGGCGGTGTTCGCCGAGGCAATCGTGCCGATCGGCGACATGGCGCAGGTGCAGCTCGCGGTCCGCAACGAGGACTACGGCGGCGGCGTGTCGACGACCGACCCGAAGGTGTCCTTCGAGATCACGCCGACCGAGTGGCTGGGCGTCCGCGGTTCCTGGGGCACGTCCTTCCAGGCGCCGACGATCCGCCAGACGGCCCGCGCCGCGTCTTCGGCCTTCATCGCCGACCCGGCCTCGCCGACCGGCCCCAACGGTTCACTGATCTGCAACAACGTCGGCCTCAACAACAACATCACGGTGACCGTGGAGGGAGCGCCCGATCTGCAGCCGCAGAGCGCCGACAATTACAATCTCGGCCTGGTGTTCACCTTCGACCGCTTCCGCGCCAGCGTCGATTACTGGACCTTCGACTACACGGACCTGATCGGCCCAGGGTCGAGCGCCCAGGCGATCGTCGACCAGGACTGCTCCGGCGACGGCGTACCGAACGACCCGCGCGTCATACGCGACGCCGGCGGCCAGCTCCGCGAGGTCATCACGAGCTTCGAGAACGTGGGCGCGGTCGAGACGGACGGTATCGACATCAACGCGGACTACAGCTTCGACTTCGGGAATTCGTCGCTGATGCTCGATTTCGGTGCGACTTACGTCAACAAGTTCGACGTCGATAGCAATGGCGACGGCACGATCGACTTCGACGGCGCCGGCAGCCGCAACTTCTTGAACGGCTTCTCGACGATGCCGCAATGGAGGGGCATGCTGGGCGCGACCTGGCTCGCCGGCAACCACACCGCGAACATCACGGCGCGCTACATCGACGGCTACGAGAACGACCAGTCGCGCAGCAACGCGGCAAACGGCTTTGTCGGCGGTCCGGTGCCGTCCTGGACGACGGTCGATGCCCAGTACAGCTACGTGTTCTCGGGCCTGGTCGGCGACGGCGACACGACGCTGACCGTCGGTGTTCGCAACGCGTTCGACGAGGATCCGCCGGCGCTGTATCGCCGCAATGCGGACGGCGACGTGCTGACGCGCATCAACGCGGACGGGTCGTACAACCGCGGCTGGCTCGACCGCCCCGGCTACGACGACCGTTCAGGCGCCGACATCCAGGGACGCATCCTCTACGTGCGCTTCAAGCACGCGTTCTGAGCATGCGGCAGGTAGAAGGAACGGAGGGGCCTCGTGCCCCTCTTTTCCGTTTGGCGATCCTGATTCTTTCGTTTGCCGGCGGTGCGTCGGCGCAGACCGTCGACGTCGAGGCGCTCAGGCGCTGCGCGGCGCTCGACTCGGACGAGCAGAAGCTCGCGTGTTTCGAGCGCCTGGCCGACGCCCCGGACGCCGAGACACCGGGGGACAGCACTGCCGGGCCGGTCGCGGCCGCGGGCAGCGTCGACGTGACGCCATCCGCGCCGGCTACACCTGCCGTGCCGGGCGAGCCGTCCATCGGCGCAGCGGTGCCGACGGCGCCGGCCGAGCCCGTTCCCGAAGCCGGCCCGATCAGGGCTCTCGCGCCCGGCGTCGAAGTCGACCCCTACCCCTACCCGGGACCGCAGCCGGACGTCGAGGCAGCCGGGGCAGCGGAGCCGGCGGCCGAAATCGCGACGGCGTCGGAGCCGAGCGACGACCTCGGTCGACGCTATATCGAGGGCCCCGAAGCAGACGCCGAGCCCGAGGTAGTGACCGCGACCGTCAACGAGGTCTCGCAGGGACGGCACAAGGTCCTGTATTTCCACTTTGCGAACGGCCAGCTCTGGCGCCAGATGGAGCCCGGGCGTTTCCCGTACCCGAAGGACGGCCCATTCGAGGTCGAGATCCGGCAGGGTATGATGGGTGACTACCAGTTGCGGGTGGGCGGCAAGGGCCGCATGACCCGCATCGTGCGAGTTCGCTAGCGGGAGTTGGTCATGGCGGAACAACAGTCCGGTGCGCAGGGCGCGCTGTCGATGCTGTTCGGCACGCCGTTCATGTCCTGGCAGTGGCCGGACAGCGACGAGCTGAATCGCGAGCTCACCGGGCTGATACTCGAGCGCGAGGCCTCGGATCCGCAGGGTCGCGGGATACGCTCGAACGCCGGCGGCTGGCAGTCGCGCGGCAATCTCATCACCTGGTCCGAGCCCTGCATCCAGGCACTGAAAGAACGTTACGAGGCGATGGTGTTCAACCTGCTCGGCCAGATCGTCCGCAAGGACGGCTCCGAGCGCCGCTTCCAGTTGCTGACCGATGCCTGGGCGAACGTCTGCCGGCGCGGCGACTATAACGTCGTGCACACGCACCCGAACGCGATGTGGTCGCTGGTCTATTACGTATCGGCCGGCGAGCCCGACCCGTCCGTGCGCTACGGCGGTGCGCTGGAGCTGCTCGATCCGCGCGAGTCGGCGAACTACATCCAGGTGCAGCACACGATCCTCGACGCCCGCAGCTTCATCGAGAATATCCCCGGGCGGATGATCCTGTTCCCGAGCTGGGTCAAGCACATGGTGCACCCGTTCGTCGGCGACGGCGTCCGGATCTCGATTGCGGCGAACGTCAACGTCGTCGAGACGAACCCGGTCAAACCCTGACGGAGAAAACTATGAGCATTCGAACGACGTGGATCGCGGTAGCGCTCTTTGGTCTCGCGGCCTGCAGCGAGCGCACGGCCGTCGAGGCAACGGCCGACGCCGGTCCGAAGCTCGAGACCTACCGCTACGCCGTCGCCCGCTTCCAGCACGAGACCTGCACGTTTTGCCCCGGCGGCGACGTGACGATCGAGGACTGGACCCGCATGGGTCCGCCCCAGCGCGGCGAGGAGCTGCTGAACGCCGGTTCCTACGTGCGCGGGTTTACGGCCGCGGCGCGCGAGTACCAGGGCGTCGAACTCGTCGGGCTCGAATCGCCGATCGGCGTATTCGGCGGCTCGTCCCGCGCCTGGAGTACGAAGGAGACGTTCGATCACTTCCTGGATCGCATGCTCGACGACCTGCGCAACAACCTGCCGGTCGACGGCGTATACCTCGCGCTGCACGGCGCGATGGCGGTGCGTGGCGTGCCGCGGCCCGAGGCCGAAATCGCGCGGCGCTTCCGCGAGGTCGTTGGTCCGGACGTGCCGATCGTCGGCACCTTCGACCTGCACGGCAATGAGGACGAGGAATTCCTGCGCTGGGCGAACATGGCCTTCGTCACCAAGCGCTACCCGCACTACGACTCCGGTATCCAGGGCGCCCGGGCGGCGCGGGCGCTGATGCGGCTGGCGCGGGGAACCTACGTGTCGACGACGGCGACGCGCAAGCCGGGTGTGATCACGCCGACGGTGCTGCAATGGACCGGCAAGTCCCCGTCGATGGACATCATGGAGCGGGCGCGCCGCTGGGAGGCGCGCGAGACGGACGTGTTCGTCAGCGTGTTCTACGGCTTCCCGTGGTCGGACGTGCCGGACGTCGGTGCCACGGTGCACGTGATGACGAACAACGACCCGGAACTCGCGAGTCGGATTGCCGACGACATGTCGGAATTCATCTGGCGCAAGCGGGAGGAACTGTTCAGCGAGGAGGTGCTGCAGCCGGGGCCCTCCGTGCGTCGGGCGAGCGAGGCCTATGACGCCGGCGCGACACCGGTAGTACTGGCCGACTACAGCGATCGCAGCGGCGATGCGACCTTCATATTGAAAGAGATCGTCGACCAGGAGCTGAGCGGCGTGCTGTATGCGACGCTCCGTGACGAGAACGCGCTGGCCGCGCTCACGTCCTCCGGCGCGAAGGAAGGCGACCTGTTCGACCGGGAGGTCGGCGGCTTCGCGGGACCCGACAGCGGTCCGCCGGTGCGCATCCGCGGCACCGTCCGCTACATCGGCCCCGGGCTGGATTACGAGCGCGTGGCGGTGATAGCTTTCGGCGACCGCAATGCGCTGATCCTGACGCCGGCCCTGGAACAGATCTTGTGGACGGAGCAGCTGGAATTCGGTCCCCTGGACCCGGACGACTTCGACGTATTCGTCGTCAAGTCGCGGGTGCATTTCCGGCGCGGCTTCGACGAAACCGGCTACGCGAAGTCGATCTTCATCGTCGACGCGCCTGGGCCCTATGTCGGCACCCTGCACCTCGACGCGCTGCCATACGAAAACGTGACGCTGACCGACTACTACCCCTACGGTACGCCGTCCGAGCGTCGCTGAGGCAAGCGAGGTCGCTCAAGCAGGCACAGTGACCGCGGCTCTGTTAGCTGCGGTCACTGTCGAGGTTTCGGTGCTACTTGCGGTAGTCCAGCGGCGGCGGCCGATCGCCGAGCAGCGGTTCGTAGTGGAAGTTCTCGCCGAGCTTCTCGATATGCTCCGCGCGCGCCGCATCCCGCAGCGCCTCGTTCGTGAACAGCTCGACGGCGGCCAGCCCGAGCGTCTTCGCGGCGTTGTTTGCGCCCCTGAAGCCGATGCTCATGCCGCCGGCGGCCACGGCCTGCCAGCTGTGCGCCGAGGTGCCGGGCACCCAGGTCGCGATGTTGAGGCCCACCGTCGGCACGGCGATCGACACGTCGCCGACGTCCGTCGATCCGGGACTCAGGCTGACGGCGAACGGCTGCACTTCCGCCTGTGAGCCGATCGCGCGACGCGGATCGGTCAGCGTCGCATATATCTGCTCCGCGAACGCCTGTTCCTCCGGCGTGTACTCGATGCCGCCGACAGCACGAAGTTTTGCATCCATCATCTTCGCCAGCGTCTCGTTGACCAGCAGCGGGTGATTGCCGTGGATGATCTCCCAGTCGACGCGGGTCCCGGTGCCCTGGGCCGCTCCCTGCGCCGCCTGCTCGACGCGCGTCCAGATCTCGCTGACGGTCATGGCGGACGGGTGACGGAGGTAGATGAAGACCTCGGCGAAATCGGGCACCACGTTCGGGGCGAGTCCGCCGCTCGTGATGACGTAGTGAATGCGCGTTTCCTCCGGAACGTGCTCGCGCATCAGGTTGACCATGTAGTTGAAGGCTTCCACACCGTCGAGAGCGGAGCGCGCTTTCTCCGGCGATGCCGACGCGTGGGCGGACAGGCCGCGGAACCGGAACTTTGCGGATCGGTTCGCGAGCGTCGTTTCGGCTGCAGCGGAGTTCTCGTCGGCTGCATGCCAGTGCAGCACGATGTCGACATCCTCGAATAGGCCCTCACGAACCATGTAGACCTTGCCGCTGCCGCCTTCCTCGGCCGGCGTTCCGTACACGCGTATGGTTCCCGGAGTGCCGGTCTCGTCCAGCCAGTGCTTTACCGCGATGCCTGCCGCAATCGAGCCCGAGCCGAAGAGGTTGTGGCCGCAGGCGTGTCCCGCGCCCTTGCCCTCGATCGGGCTCCTCTGCGGCACGGCGTCCTGGTTGATGCCGGGCAATGCATCGTACTCGGCGAGTATGCCGATCACGGGGCCCGCATCGCCGTAGCTCGCGACGAATGCGGTCGGTATGCCAGCCACCCCGGCCTCGACCTCGAAGCCTTCCGCGGCGAGCGCCGCCTGCAGCAGCGCGCTGCTCCGCTCCTCCTGGTAGCCCACCTCGGCATACTCCCACAGGGTACGTGCCATGCGGGCCGTCTCCGCGTAGCGCGCGTCGAGGAAACGCGACACGTCCTCGTCGGCGCGCGAAGAGAGCGGCAGCAGGAGCAATGCACAGGCGTTCACCGCCAGGGTCAGCAACTTCATCGATATCCTCCCGTTATGGTTCCGGCACGGACCGGGCGCAAGCGGCCCCGGTTCCTGCGGCGAGTTTAATACACGGGTTGCTGCATCGCGCTCGAAACCTTGGTCGCCCGGAGGATCTGCCCGCATAATCGGGCAGGGGGAGCGGACCGGGGGAACGGGATTGAGGACACGCCGAGAACGAGTGCGCGCGGCCTGCAGGAGGCTGTCGGTCCTGCTTGGCGCGCTGCTGCCGTTTGCGGCCCAGGCCGCGCTGCCACTCGGGCACCTGCACTTCCTCGTGCCCGGCGGGGCGGGCAGCGGCTGGGACACGACCGCGCGTACCGCCGGGCGCGTACTGCAGGGCGCGGGGCTGGTCGGATCGGCGTCCTTCGAGAACGTATCGGGAGCGGGAGGTGGCAAGGCCATCGGCACGATGATCGAGACGGCCGCCAGGAGCGGCGACACGCTGATGGTCAACTCGACGCCGATCATCGTGCGGTCGCTGACGCGGCTGTTCCCGTATTCGTATCGCGACTTGACGCCGGTCGCGCGGCTGATCGGCGACTACCAGGCGCTGATCGTGCGGCCCGACTCGGCCATACGTGACTTCAACGATGTCGTTGCGCGCTTCAGGCGGGACCCTCGCAGCGTGAAGATCGCCGGCGGCTCGGTGCGCGGCGACCTCGATCACCTCGTGCCCGCGCTCGCGTTGCGTGCTGCTGGCCTCGATGCGCGCCGGCTCGCCTACGTTCCCTACGACGGCGGTGGCAAGGCCCTGTCCGGCTTCCTGACCGGCGAGGCCGACCTGCTGTCGACCGGGCTGGGCGAGGTGCTCGCCTACCACGGCGCCGGCAAGCTCAGGATCATCGCGATTACCGCGCCGGCGCGCGTCGCGGGTCTGGACGAGGTGCCGACGCTGAAGGAGCAGGGAATCGATTTCGAGTTCGTCAACTGGCGGGGTTTCTTCGCGCCGCCCGGGATACCCGAGTCCCGCGCCGATCGCTACGCCGAGCTGTTCGCCGCGATGCAGGAGACCGATAAATGGGAGGAGATGCGGCGGCGTAACGGCTGGCAGAACCTCTACCTCGATCGCGAGGATTTCGTGCGTTTCCTCGAACAGCAGGAGCACGACATACGCGAGCTGCTGCTCGAGCTCGGCTTCCTGCGGGCGGGCAGCTCGTGAAGCCGACCCGGGACACGCTGGGGGCGCTGGTGCTGTTCGCGCTCTGTGCCGCCTACGGACTCGAGGCGACGCGGATAGCTCTGTTCCCGGGGCAGGAGTCCGAGCCGTTCAAGCCGAATACGCTCCCGTACACGCTGGCGCTGCTCGGCATGGGGCTCACCCTGCTGCAGATCCTGCGGACCTTCCGTGCGAGCGGGATCGAGGCCGCAATCGGCTGGCGCGGATTCGACTGGCGGAGAACGGCCGGGCTGTGCGGCTGCATGCTGGCTTACGGATTCCTCTTGTCGAGACTCGGTTTCGTCGCCGCAACGGCGCTGTTTCTCGCGGGTGGCTTCTTGCTGCTGGGGGAGCGCCGCGTGCTGGTCCTGCTGCTGCTGCCGGCAGGCTTCAGCTTCGCGTTCTGGCTGATGGCGACCGGGCTGCTCGGCCTGTACCTGCCGACGGGACGTTGGCTGGCAGCGGCGGCGGGCTGAGCAAATGTGGGAGGGAATAGCCAGCGGCCTCGCGACCGTCGTCAGCCCGATCAACCTGCTGATGGTGCTCGCCGGCTGCGTAGCGGGAACCTTCATCGGCATGCTCCCGGGGCTGGGACCCATATCGGCAATCGCGCTGATGATCCCGATTACCTACGGCTTCGACCCGGCCTCGGGCATGATCCTGATGGCCGGCGTCTACTACGGAGCGATCTTCGGGGGCTCGACCTCGTCGATACTGATCAACGCGCCGGGCGTCGCCGGTACCGTGGCGACGTCTTTCGACGGCTTCCCCATGGCGCGGGCCGGCAATGCCGGCAAGGCGCTGGCGATCGCGGCGATCGCCAGTTTCGCGGGGGGTACGATCGCGTCGTTCCTGCTGCTGATCGCCGCACCGGCGCTCGCCACGGTATCGCTCAGTTTCCAGTCGCCGGACTACCTGATGCTGATGATCCTCGGCCTGAGCGCCGTGTCCGCATTCGCATCGCGCGGCCACGTGCTGAAGGCGCTGATCTCGACGGTGATCGGTCTGATGCTCGCGACCGTCGGCACCGATCCGTCGGCCGGCGTGCAGCGCTTCACGTTCGGCAACCTCGACCTGGTGGACGGGCTCAGTTTCCTGTTACTGGCCATGGCGACGTTCGCGCTTTCCGAGGCGCTGATGACCGTGCTGCGCCGCGATGCCGCGGACGACGACGTCGCTCGCGCTGCAGCGCACATCGGCAGCATGCGCATCGAACGCAGCGAAGCGCGCGAGATGACCCCCGTAATCGCGCGGTCTTCGGTACTCGGGTTCTTCGTCGGGGTCCTGCCCGGCGCCGGCGCAACGATCGCGTCGTTCCTGGCTTACGGCATGGAGCGAGCGCTCGCGCCGCTCAAGGCGCGCGGCCAGTTCGGCCACGGATCGGTGCGCGGCCTGGCCGCGCCGGAGACGGCCAATAATGCGGCGTGCACCGGGTCCTTCGTGCCTTTGCTCACGCTCGGCATACCGGGCTCGGGCACGACGGCCGTGATGCTCGGCGCGCTCATCTCCTACGGCGTGCAACCGGGTCCGCAGCTCCTGACCAACAACCCCGACGTGTTCTGGTCCGTGATCCTGTCGATGTACCTCGGCAACCTGATCCTGCTGGTGCTTAACCTGCCGCTGATCCCTTACATCGCCCGGCTGCTGTTGCTGCCGCGGCAGTTGCTGGTGCCGTTCATCCTGTTTTTCTCGCTGGTCGGCGTGTACCTGGTGTCCTTCAACACGTTCGATATCTATCTGATGGCCGGATTCTCCGTCGCCGCAATCTTCCTGCGGCTTTTTGCCTATCCGATGGCACCCCTGATCCTGGGCTTCATTCTCGGCGGCATGATGGAGGACAACCTGCAGCGCACGCTTACTCTTTACGACGGCTCGCTGGCGTTCCTGTGGGACCGGCCGGTCAGCCTGGCGATAGGCATCGCGACCCTGGCCGTGCTGGCGACGCCGGCACTCCGCGCGCTGTTCCTGGCCCGGCGTTAGCCGCCGGTCCGGCCGTGGACAGCGGCCCGCCGACCCTCTAGCATCGACCGGCAAACATCCGATCCGGAGGGGGGAGCGATGACATTTCGGGATATCGCGGCAGCCGCCGCCATTCTGTTTCTGCTGCAATCGGGCACGGTACGGGGCGAGGAGCCCGCGCTCGGCAGCATCTCGTTCCCGAATTCCGGCTCGGCCGAGGCCCAGTCCGCGTTCCTGACCGGCGTCAAGGCGCTGCACAGTTTCCAGTTCGACGAGGCGCGGATGGCCTTCGAGGAGGCGCAGCGCATCGACCCCTCGTTCGCACTGGCGTACTGGGGCCAGGCGATGAGCGACAACCATCCGCTGTGGGCCCAGCAGGACATCGATGCGGCTGCCACTGCGCTGACGCGTCTCGCGCGGACGTTCCAGGAGCGGCTCGCGAAGGCCCCGACGGACAAGGAGAAGGCGTACCTGCAGGCCATCGAGATCCTGTACTTTTCGCCCGGAGACAAGCTGACGCGCGATCTCGCCTATGCGGACGCCATGGCGAGAATGCACGCGCGCTGGCCGCGCGACCACGAGATCGCGATCTTCTACTCGCTGTCGCTGCTCGGCACCGTGCGGCCGGGCGACCGCGGCTTCCGGCGCCAGGCGCTTGCGGCATCGATCGCCCAGCAGGTGTTCGCCAGTAACCCGAAACACCCCGGCGCCGCGCATTTCATCATCCACTCGTTCGACGATCCGGACCACGCGGTACTCGCGCTGCCGGCGGCCGAGGTGTATGCGGACATTGCGCCGGCCGCCGCGCATGCGCTGCACATGCCCTCGCACATCTTCCTGCAGCTCGGCATGTGGCAGCGGGTCGTGGACTCGAACGTCGACGCCTACGCCGCCGCCGTCGCCAACAACGAGAAGTACGGGCTGCCGGAGGGACGCGAGGACTTTCACACGCTGTCCTGGCTGGCGTATGCAAACCTGATGCTCGGCCACAGCGAGCGTGCCGAGGAGAACCTGTCACGGGCACGCGCCGCGGTCGACCGGAATCCGGGCGTCGGCAGGGTTTACGACGGTTACCTGGAAATGCAGGGTCGCCACATCGTCGAGTCCGGTGACTGGCGGGATCTCGAGCTGGCACCGGCCGAGACGTCTGACGGCGGCAACCCGTACTGGGTGTCGGTCGTCGGCATGAGTGCGGCACAGAGCGGCCGTGCCGAACGGGCGAGCGCCGCCGAAGCGCGACTGCGGCAACTGGCCGGCGACGCCGAAGCGAACGGCAAGTCTTACGATGCAATGCTGATCGCGATTCTCGAAAAGCAGGTCGCGGCACTGCGCCTCCTGGTCGGAGGCGACGCCGAGGCAGCCGTTGCTCTCGCCAGCGAGGCAGCGGACCTGGAGGTCGGCCACATGCGAGTGCCCTCGGGGCCGCCCAGGCCGATGAAACCGGCCGCGGAACTCTACGGCGACGTGCTGATGGCGGCGGGACGGCCGGCGGATGCGGTAGCGGCCTACGAGCGTGCGCTGGACTGGATCCCGCAGCGCACGCCGTCGCTGCTTGGCCTTGCACAGGCGGCGCTGGCCAGCGGCGATCGCGCCATGGCCATGGATACTTACGCACGGCTCCGCGACATGCCCGGCGCCAACCCGGACGGCCCCGCCGTCCGTGCGGCCGTTGCCGCGCTGTCCGCCGCGGGCGACTGACAACGGTGCCGCGGTTCAGTTAGCCGCAGGGCGGCAGCCGCTTTAGTTCGAGAGCGGGCGAGGGTCAGTCGACGATGATCCGAAACCGGAACCTGGCTTCCGGCGAGCCCGAGCCGGTGTCGGCGGCAAACGTGCCGTTCGGGCGGATCCGGATGTGCGTGACGGCGGGGTCGCAGCCCGCTGCGTTGGGTGAGGGCGTGTAACCGAAGCTCGAGCCGCCGTCATTCGAGAAGTCGAGATCATCGGTCGGGCTCGCAAGGCCCGCAAACGTGTAAGTGAGTCCGCTGGCCGGTGTCCCGTCTTCGAAGATCAGCGGGCCCGGCCCGCCGATGTCAGTCACGACCAGGCAGCCGCCCGACGGTACCGCGTCGGTGACGACGAACGCGTCGCTGTCGACCGTGCCGGGGCCTTCGTTCGTTACGGAAAGCAGGTATTCCATCTCGCTTCCCGGGATCGCCTTCGGGTTGTTGCCTGCGTTGATAGGGTCCGCGACCGTGGCGACCTGCTTCATGACGACCAGTTCGGGCGGCAGCCGTACGCTTATCGTGTCCGTTACGCTGGCCGCGGCCAGTGGCTCGTAGTCCGAAGCCGCGGTGACGACGACCGCCGCCGAGTCGCCGTCGGCAACGCTGCCGGGAATCGCATAAGCGACCAACACCGTCAGCGAGGCTCCTGGCGCGAGGGCGCCGGTATCCGGGTTGCCGTCGCCTGTCGTGTCCGTCAGCAACTGGTCGGCAGGCGTCAGGTTCCCACTGGCGTCGGTGTCGGCGTAGTACGAAATGCCCGGCGCGAAGTCACCGCTCGCCGCCGACGTGAGGTCGAAGCTGTCGCTCGCATTGCTGCCGTTCGTGACCGTGTGCACCGCCGCAACCGTCTGCGCCGCGAATCCGGTCAGCGTACGGTCGGGCACGAATTGGACGGCCGGTATGATCGTTGATCCGATGCGGCCGCCGCAGCCGCTCAGGTTATCGTCGACCTGGGACGTAAAACTGGCGGCGCCGAGCGATGCGTTCGAACTCGAGACGTGAAACGTGAACGGTGAATTCAAAGGCAGGCCGAGTTCCGCCCAGGTCACGTAGAACTCCATCTGCAGCCCGTTGGCGGATCCCCAGGAACCGGCGCGGGTCGGATTACCGGATGGCGGTACGTTCGCAAACGAGCCCGGCAGCGTGTAGCCGTCCCCGAAGCCGGCGCCGTCCGCCATCGAATCGCCACCCGGGGCGTCGGACACGTAGCTGAATATATAGACGGCGACGGACCGGTTGTTGCCCTGCCAGCTTACGCCGATGACCGGCTCGCCGGTCTCCATCAACAGGTCGTTGTCGACGTCGGCGTAATAGACGAAGGACTGCGTGTTGTTCGACGTGCCGAAGCGCTCCGTGAACAGGTAGATGTTGCCGTTGTCCCAGGTGTACGCGAAGTGCGTCAGGTCGCGACCCGTCGATTGTACCGGTGCGTCGCGGTCTGTCAGGCCGCCGGACGGACCGTCGCAGACGTTGTTGTCGATGTCCGCCAGGACCGCCGTCCAGTCAGACAGGTCGCCATCGACCCCGATCGTCGTGAGCGTGAACTGGCCGTCCCCGAAGCCGCAGCTGCAGACGCCCCAGACCGCTGCGGGAGCGCCTGCGGCAAGCAGGAACGCGGCGGCGCGCGGACCGAGGGCCGGTCGTCCCGGGTGATTCTTGGCAGGTTGCGGCATGTGGGCTCCCGTAAGCCTCGATATGTTAAGAGAGCCGCACACGCCGGGGTGAGACCCTCGTCAAGAAACCTGCCATTTTCCCAGCGTCGAGCCGTTGCCGAACTTCGCCCCGATGAATCCGCCGGCGGCTGACCCGTCACGCATCGGGTTGAAGCGGATATCGATCTCGTCGCCGGGCCTGAAGGAGTCGCGGCGCCAGCCGCTTCGGAACAGCGTGTTCGGCCCGCCGCCCTCTATGCTCCACTCCTCCGTGTCGCCGGATTCGTTCTCGATGAGGATCTGGATCCAGACGTGCGGGTTGGTCCACTGGAATTCTTTCACGACCGCGTGGACCTCGCGCACCACGTCCTTGTCGAACATGGCGCTCGAATGATGCGAATGGGCGGGAAGGGCGCAGCCGAGCAGCAGGGCCATGAGCACTGCCGGTTGCGGGGATCTGCGTTCTTGCATGTGTCAGCCCTCAGTCTTCGATGATTTCGCGGTCGATCACCCGACCGTCTGGCCCGAGCGTCAGTGTCTGGCCCGAATCAGTGATCGGGTTGCGGTTGTTCTCGGCGCAGGCGTAGTCATACACCCGGGTGCCAGGGGGCAAACGGCGAAAGTGCCGGGTGACGTTCCATGGCTCCGTCAGCGCGACCGGGTCGATAATCACGAGCTCCGCGCGCAGCAGTCCCTCGTCGGTCTCGTACATGCGCGTGCTGATGCGCGCCTGGTCACTGAGCGTCAGCCCGCTGCGGTCCAGGATCGTCTGCCTGTCGCCGATCATGCTGATCGTGTCGAAGACGAGCGTCCGGCCTTCCCAGCGACCGACCGAATCGCCGGTAAACATCGGCCAGAGTTCGTCTGCCGGCGGATGCGCCCGCCCATCAGTATAGATTCGCATGATGTTGGGGCCGTTCTCGGTCAGTATCCAGGTCTGCTCGGGCCGCACGACGAACTCGTACACATCGGGGAGCGCCAGCAGCCGCGGGAACCCGGCGGGCGTACCGCACACCGAGATCGGATCGGGGAGACGCCCCTGGGCGACGACCTCGAGCGTCTCGCGATATTTCCTTTCCCAGGCCTCTGTCAGCGGTGGGTGTTGCCGGACGCCGGGCTCGCCGGCTCGTCCGTCGGGCGGCCGGGTCGTCGCGACGTCGAACATCCCGCCGTTGCCCTCGTAGCGCTCCCAGACACCGCTCCAGTCCGGCAGGGCGTCGCCGCCGTCCGCGCCGGCAGCAAGCGGCAACGTGAGCGCGAACGACAGTAGAGTACGGACGAAGCGTGGAGTGACTGTTACCCGGGGCATGCGGCGCTCGAGGTGACCAGGGGCCCTGGCATCCTAGCAGCCTGTCGGACTCAGGGTCATCTGTTGCGGCCGATGGGAATCGGTCCATATTTCCGTTCGTCCCCGATAAATAGTCACTACTATTCGCTTCGGACGAACGAAAATCTGTCCGCGCGACGAGGCCCTGAGTCCGACAGGCTGCCAGCGTCGGCCGCGGCCGCGCTGATGTAAGCTTGGCCGGCGTCGGTTGCGGAGCGTCTCGAATTGCCGGACCTCACCCTTTATTTCAGCCCGCGGGCCTGCTCGCTCGCCTGCCACGTAGTGCTGGAGGAATCCGGGCTCGAGTTCTCGGCGCTGCCGGTCAGGATCCGTAAGGACGAGCACAGGCGGCCCGAGTACCTGGCCGTAAACCCCTGGGGCAAGGTGCCTGCGCTGGTCGTCGATGGCCGCACGCTGACGGAAACGCCGGCGATACTGACGCTGATTGCGGATCTCGCGCCGGTAGCGCCGCCGCTGCTGCCACGCGGGCCGGCGCTGGAGCGGGCCCGGGGGCACGAGTGGATGAGTTTCCTCTCGAGTACCGTGCATCCCGTGTTCCGACCTTTTTTCCGGCCCTACCTGATGCTGGACGAGCCGGCGATGTATCCGCGTCTCCGCGAAACCGGGTTGCCGCTTTACCGGAAGACGCTGCTCGAGGTCGACAGGAGGCTCGCCGGCCGGCGCTGGGCGCTCGGCGAGAACTACAGCGTGTGCGATGCCTACCTGCTGGTGTTCCACATCTGGTGCCAGCGCGAGGACATGGTCGGCTACGCGCCGGACCTGCCGCATTGGGCGGAGCATCGGGCTCGCATGGAGGACAGGCCGGCGACGCAGCGCGCATTCGCGCGCGAGGGTCTCAGCGATGCAAACATCCGCGATCCCTGACGGACCGCGCTCAGGTGTGCAGCATCAGGACCGGGATCTTCGCCTTCTCGAGCATGTGGCGCGTCGTGCCGCCGAAAGCGACCTCGCGCCAGCGTGCCCGGCTGTAGGCGCCCATGACGACCAGGTCGGAGTTCGTCTTGCGGTAGGTTTCGAGAAGCTCACGTTCGATGTCGATGCCGCGCGTGTTCAGATGGCCCGCCTTGACGCCCCAGCTCTTCAGGTAGTTGACGACCTGCATCGATTTCGGGCCGACCCGGTCCTCCCGGCCGCAGCTGACGACGTTGACCTCGTCGGCCTGCTGCAACAGGGGCATGGACTCGGCAACCGCGCGGGCAGCCTCCACGCTCTGGTTCCAGGCGATGAGGATGCGATGAGCGATCCTGGCCGGTCCGGCCTGCGGCAGTATCAACACAGGGCGGCCGGACTCCATCAGCGCCGACATCATGAACAGCCGCGCGACGTCGCCGCCTTCCGAGGGGCGGGATACGACGAGCAGGTCCGACACCGGGCCCATGATGCGCAGCAACTTGTCCGGGGCGCCGACCTTCTCCTGCCAGACGGCACCCGGGGTCGCGCGGGGCCGGCGTATCATCTCGTAGCCGTTCGCATCGGCCAGGTCCGCGAACATCCGCCGGGCCGCAACCGCGGCCTTGCTGCTCGCCTTGCTGCGCCAGGCCGTATTTGCGGCCTTGCTGCTTTCGCCGTAATAGATCGCGCTGAATTCGGTGGACAGGGAAACCGGCGATCGGGCATGTGCGCGAATGTGACAGCCCTCGATGGTGGCACCGAGACGCTTGCCTAGATCGAACGCCACCCGGAGCGCTCGCGCGCATTCCGGTCGGTCTGCTACGGGGACAAGTATCACTCGCATGTCTGCACTTCCTCCGTTCTTGCTGGCCGCGCGCCGCTCGGCGCCGACGAGCGCCTCACTTTACCAGATTTGCCACCGGGGCCCGGCCGGCCTCACAGGCCGAACGGATACGTGTCCGGCATGCCTGCCAGCTCATGCGTCTTGATCGGGTCGACGGCGCTGGTCCGGTCGATCCACACGTATTCGTCGAATTGCTGCGGCAGCACGGCCTGGAAGTAGTGGCTCGCGAGCTCGGTTTCCGGCCGGTAGATAACGCCGATCGCACGCTGCAGCATGGGTCTCGACAGGTCGAGCCTGAGCTCCCGGTCGGCGCCCCGCAGGGCGAGCGTGAAGCCGGGCTGCCCCGTTTCGTGAAATAAGCGTTCGTAACTGCCCGCGATGGCCGGCCGGACATTCATCACCTGCATCGGTCCGTCCCATTCGGATGCCGCCGCGACCGTCCCGCTGTCGGTGCCGAAGCCGATGATATGAACGCCGTCGCCATAGGCGCGGCGGCACAGGTGGCCGATGTTCAACTCGCCGCGTGACGACATCTCGGTCGCGGATGCGTCGCCGACGTGCGAGTTGTGCGCCCAGACTATGGCTTTGCCGTGTGGCGCATAGTGTTCGATCAGCGTCTGCAGTGTCTCGAACATGTAGTTGTCGCGCAAGTTCCAGGACGAGCGCGAGCCGTAGTACATCGTCCGGTAGTAGCGCTCGGCGTTGGCGATAAGGCGCGCGTTCTGAACCGCGTCCAGGAACCGCTCGCCGTCGTGACTCGCATATTGCCAGTGCTTGTTGGCGAGCTCCTTCAGCATGCCGACGACGTCCTTCTCGCAGCTGCGGTAGGTGCCGGTCAGCGCGGCCCTGCCGTAGGTCGCCGGGTCGGATTGCCAGGGCGTCAGGCAGCCGTATCGCTGCCGCGCGATCGCCGCGGTTTCGGGGTCGATCTCGTCCAGGTAACGCAGGATCTCGCGGATGGAGCTGTACATCGAGTAGAGGTCGAGACCGTGGAAGGCGATACGCTCGTCCTCTGCAATATTGCTGTTGTGAATTCGGAGCCAGTCGACGAACTCGCGCATCTCGCTGTTGCGCCACATCCAGGTAGGGAACCTGGCGAAGGCTGTCCACTCCGATGGCGGATAGCGCAGGTGCCGCACGTAGTGATCGATCCGCGCCGCATCCGGCCAGTCGCCCTCGATGCCCACTAAGCGGAAGCCCTTCTCCTCGATCAGGCGCGCGCTTACGCGAGTCCGGAACCGGTAGAACTCCGACGTGCCGTGACTCGCCTCGCCGATCAGCACGATCCGGGCATCGCCCACCCTGTCGATCAGGGGATCGATATTCGCGTTCTCGATGTCGAGGAACGGGTCACAGGCATCGTCCACGCGTCTCTGCAGCCGCTCTTCACGCGACTCCCGTTTCGCAGGTCGTGCCGGCGCCTTGTCGTCTCGTCCGCCCCAGCCTTCCGCGCCGATCAGCGGAACGAAGCGCACGTCTGCGAGATCCTCGACTTCGAACTCGCTTTCCGCGACGCGTGTCACGCGCACGAGTTCCTGCACGCTGCGGCTGGCACCGATCGGGATGACCAGCCTGCCGCCAATCTTCAGCTGCTGCTTCAGCGACTCCGGTACTTCGGGGCCGCCGGCCGCAACGACAATCGCGTCGAACGGCGCCTGTTCCGGAAATCCCCTGGTGCCGTCACCCTCGATGACCTCGACATTCGCACAGCCGGCCCGGGCGAGTGCGTCGCGGGCGTACTCGGCTAGTTCGTGGATTCGTTCGATCGTATACACGCGGCTTGCGATGACGCTGAGTATGGCTGCCGCGTAGCCGGATCCGGCGCCGATTTCCAGTACCTTCTCGCCGCCCTGGAGCGCGAGCGCTTCCACCATGAAAGCGACGATGTAGGGCTGCGAGATCGTCTGGTCCGCAGCAATCGGCAGGGGCGAGTCGTCGTAGGCGAACTCGCGCACGCCGGCAGGCACGAATTCCTCGCGCGGCACGCTCCGCATGGCGTCCAGCACGGCCAGGGAGCGCACGCCCCTTGCCGCGATCTGGCGATCGACCATCTCGTTGCGCAGTGCCGCGAAGTCGGTCATGGCCCTGGACTGGGTGTTGCGCCGGTCAGCTGCCGGATAGCAATCCCTCGATAAATTTCGGATCCTTATCGACCACATCCTTGGCAACCGACAGGAACGGTTCCTCTTTCACGCTCGTCGCGAGCGCGTCGCGCAACAATCCCAGGAATCGCGGCGCGGCGATCAGCGCGTACCCCCGGCAGCTGCCGTCGTGTACCGCGTGCCCGATCTTTTCTGCTATTTCCTTGGCGAAAATCGTCGCCAGGTGCCGCTTCGGGTCCGTCTTCTCCCTGGCCATCGTATGGCGTCCCTGTCCGTGGCTGTCGAAGGCGCGACCGCCGCGGTCCGAGATCAGCTCGCCCGTGTGTCTCCTCCCCTCCGAGTTCTCGAGCGTGAACATTGACGTGAGCGGGCCGTTCTTGCGTTCCTGCCCGTACACTACGGCTGCGGACTCGTCGGCTACCACGATCCAGTAATGTTTGGTAGTTGCTACGCTGTTTGCTTGCATGTCCGGACCCATCCTGACGCTATTGGGCATATTGAATATGGTCCGTCGGCGCCTCTACTTCAACGAGTAAAAGTACGTATTAAATCCCTGCAAGCTTGCGGCGACCCTGCAGGTAGCTTGCTGCGGCGCTGTTCAGTTCTGCCGCCGCCGGAAGTAACATGGGCTCGGGCTATGGCAATAAGAAGATTGGCTCCATGAAGTTTCAGCTCCAGTTCCTGGGTGCAACCGAGGAAGTTACCGGCTCGCTGTACCTGCTGCGAACGCCGCAGCACACGTTGATGCTCGAGTGCGGCCTGCTGCAGGGCGGCGGCAACAACGAAGACCGCAACAAGGAAGATTTCCCGGTAGCGCTGGGTGAGATCGACGCCCTGGTGCTGAGTCACTCACACATCGACCACTCCGGTCGAATACCTTTGCTGGTCAAACGGGGCTATCGCGGCCCCGTATACGCGCAGCATGCGACCAAGGCGCTGTGCGAGATCATGCTGCCGGACTCTGGCTACCTGAACGAGAAGGATGCGGAGTGGGAAAACCGCAAGAGGCGTGAGCGCGGCGAGGCGATGGTCGAGGCGCTTTATACGCGCGAAGAAGCCGAAGCATGCATGGGGCAGTTCGAGTCGATCGGCTATGACGAGGAAACGGAAATACTCCCGGGAGTCTGGCTTCGGTTTCACGACGCGGGCCACATTCTCGGTTCGAGCATCGTCGAGATTCGCTGTGTCGACGGCGACGATTCGAGGACCCTGGTATTCAGCGGCGACCTGGGATATCGCGATGCGCCGGTGATGAATTCACCGCGTCACCTGCGCCATGCCGATGTCGTGATGCTGGAAAGCACCTACGGGGACCGCCTGCACAAGCCGTTCGCCGACACCATGCAGGAACTCGCCGACGTGTTCGAGCGCGCGCGAGCCGCGCAGGGCAACATCCTCATCCCGGCGTTCACGGTCGGCAGGACACAGGATCTCCTGTACCTGCTCGCGGAAAATTTCGACGAATGGCACCTGCGGCACTGGCACATTTTTCTCGACAGCCCCCTGGGCATCGAAGCTACGGAGGTGTATGCCCGCTACCGGCACCTGTACGGCGCGCGGCTGTTCGGGCCGGAGTCCAGCCTGCCCGATTTGCCGAACTACCACGCAACCCGGACGACCGAGGAATCTATGGCGATCAACCAGATCACCTCCGGCGCGATCATCATCGCAGGCAGCGGCATGTGCACGGGCGGCCGGATTCATCATCACCTGAAGAACAACGTCTGGCGGCCGGAATGCCATGTAGTCATTGTCGGCTACCAGGCGATCGGGACGCTCGGACGGCGGCTGGTCGATGGCGCCGACGAGATTCGACTGTGGGGCGACACTTACCCCGTGCGGGCGAAAGTGCACACGATTGGCGGCCTGTCGGCCCATGGGGACCAGGCGGATCTGCTCGAGTGGTATGGCGCATTCGAAAGCAGTCCGCCGGTCTACCTCGTACATGGTGAGCCGAAGGCGCAGGCGGCGCTGCGTGACAAGCTGAAGGGGCAGTTCAAGGCGCCGGCACATATCGCGACATACGGGCAGACCGTCGATTTCTGACGGTTGCAGGACGGACATGAGCGACCACAGGAAAAGCGGCCCGGAGATCCCTGAACCTCCCGATCCGGAGCGGCGCAGCGAGCGCCTGCCCGGGGAAACGGTCAAATCCGTCGAGGACGATCCGCAGGCCCTTGCCAGGGTGCGGAGTCTGACGCGAAGCCCGAGCTATCGACGGGCCGATCTCGATCCCGATTTCATGGAGAGCGACGACCTGCGGGGCGTCAGGCTCGAGCTCGACTACCTGAAGCCCGAGCTGCACCTGCGGCGCGAGGGGGTTGCGCAGACGATCGTCGTTTTCGGTGGTACGCGCATACCCGAGCCGGCCGAGGCAAGGCGGCACCTGCGGCTCCTGGTGCAGGCCGCCGAAGAGGACCCGGAAAATTCCGAGCTGGCCGAGCGTTTGCACATTGCGCGGCGAGTAGAAGCCAAGAGCCGTTACTACCAGGTTGCGCGCGACTTCGGCTCGCTGGTCGGCCGGGCGGGCACCGGCCCGACCGACAGTCGTGTCCTGCTGATGACCGGCGGCGGGCCCGGGATCATGGAGGCAGCGAATCGCGGCGCCTACGACGTCGGTGCGAAGAGCATCGGCCTGAATATCACGTTGCCGCACGAGCAGTTCCCGAACCCCTACATCGCCCAGGAACTCTGTTTCAACCTGCGGTATTTCGCGATACGCAAGCTGCACCTGCTGCTGCGGGCGCGGGCGCTGGTGGTGTTTCCGGGGGGCTTCGGCACGCTCGACGAACTCTTCGAGACGCTGAATCTCGTTCAGAGCCGAAAGATCGAACCGCTGCCGGTCGTGCTCGTGGGCGAGGAGTACTGGCGGGGCGCATTCGATCCGGATTACCTGGTCGAGGAGGGCGTCATCGATCCCGAGGATCGCGAGCTGTTCTGGTATGCGGAAACAGCCGAGGAGATCTGGCAGGGCATTCTCGAATGGCACCGGCGTGCGGGCCGGCCGCTCCTGTGCGACCCCGAAATCTGCGGCTGAGGCGCTGCCGGGGCGCCGTGCCGGACAGCGGCAGAAGGCCGTGATGCGGGTTTCTGTCCCGGCAGCATACGGGCTCGAGCACGACCCCTGGTCTGCGGGGGCCGATGACGTATTGCGGCACCTGGGCACCGATATCGCGACGGGATTGACGTCCGCCGAGGCCGCAGAGCGCCTGCGGCGCTACGGGCCGAACCAGCTGCAGACGGCCATGCGCCGCCACGTGGTGAGCATCCTCCTGCACCAGTTCAGGAGCATCGTCGTCCTGCTGCTGGTCGCTGCCGGCCTGATCGCGTTCGCTTTCGCGGACCATGTAGAAGGCCTGGCTATTTTCGCGGTCGTCCTGATCAACGGCAGCATAGGCTTCGTCACCGAGTGGCGGGCGACGCGTTCCATGGAGGCGCTCGGTCGGCTCGGTCGCGTCGATACGATAGTGATACGGGACGGGATTCCGCGCAGCCTGCCGGCCGAACAGCTCGTGCCCGGCGACCTCGTCGCGCTGGACGGCGGCGACGTCGTCACGGCCGACCTCCGGATCGTCGAGTCGGCCAAGCTGCAGGCCGATGAATCCTCGCTGACCGGCGAGTCCCTGCCGGTCCGGAAGCAACTCGAGCCACTGCCGGACGATACCCCGCTGATGGAGCGGAGCAACATGGTCTGGAAGGGCACCGCCCTGACCCGCGGTTCCGGCAAGGGGGTCGTCGTCGCGACTGGCCTGGCAACGGAGCTGGGGCGAATATCGGAGCTGGTCGTCGAATCCGAGGCGAAGGCGACGCCACTGGAAAAACGACTGGACAGGATGGCCGGCCACCTCGCGTGGGTCGCACTGGTACTGGCGCTCGTCGTCGCCGTCGCCGGGGCCTTCGCTGGCCGGGAACTCCTGCTCGCGATCGAAGTTGCCATAGCGCTCGCGGTGGCCGCCATACCCGAGGGCCTGCCGATCGTTGCGACTATCGCGCTGGCCCGTGGCATGTACCGCATGGCTCGCCGCAACGCGTTGATTGCAAGACTCTCCGCAGTGGAAACGCTGGGAGCGACCAGCGTGATCCTGACCGACAAGACCGGCACGCTCACCGAGAACCGGATGCAGGTCGTCGCACTGCGCCTGGCGGATGTCGAGCTGGATGCCGCCGCGACCGGCGCTGCGTTGCCGCAGTCTCGATCGTCGGAAAACGCTCAGCAGGCGCGCATCGCCGAACTGCTGCGCGTCGGCGTCCTCTGCAGCAATGCGTCGATAGATGTCGACCAGCAGGGCCGGCTACACTCGACCGGGGACCCGACCGAGGTTGCGCTGCTCGAGGCTGCCCTGGGCAAGGCTGTCGTGCAGGCTGCACTGCAGGAGCGCTATCCGGAGATTGCGGAGCACTCCTTCGACCCGGACCTGAAACTGATGGCGACGCTGCACCGGCGGCCCGAGGGCGACCTGCTCGTCGCGGTGAAGGGCGCGCCGGAGGCCGTCATCGACCGCTGCTCCGCCGAACGCAGCCCGGCCGGCGACGTGCCCCTCGACCATGCCGGGCGCGCGCGCTGGCTCGGCTACGCCGAGTCTTTCGGCGCACGCGGCCTGCGCACGCTTGCGCTGGCGACGCGGGTCGCCCGGGACGCAGGCGCGAACCCGTACGAGAAACTGGTCCTCCTCGGAATCGTCGGCCTGGAGGATCCGCCGAGGAGCGGCGTGCGCGAGGCGCTGGAACGCTGCCGCGAGGCCGGCATAACCGTGGTCATGGTTACCGGCGACCACGCGGCAACGGCGCGCAACGTGGGACGGGAGGTCGGCCTCGTCGGACCCGACACAGCACCCGACGCATTCGCCAGCGGCATCGAGGCGGAACGCCTGCTCGACGCGGGGGAAAGCGAGCGGCTGCGCAGTCTCCGCGTGCTGGCGCGGGTCTCGCCGGAGCAGAAACTGCGGCTGATCGACTTCTACCAGCGCGAGGGCGCGATCGTAGCGATGACGGGCGACGGGGTGAACGACGCGCCTGCGCTGAAGAAAGCGGACATCGGTGTCGCGATGGGACTGCGCGGCACGGCAGTGGCCAGGGAAGCAGCCGCGATGGTGCTGCAGGACGACGAGTTCGGCACGATCGTCGAGGCGGTTGCGCAGGGCAGGACGATCTTCGGCAACATCCGCAAGTTCGTGGTGTACCTGCTCTCCTGCAACATCAGCGAAGTCCTGGTCGTCAGCCTCGCGACGCTCGCCGGCGCGCCGCTGCCGCTCATGCCCTTGCAGATCCTGTTCCTGAATCTCGTCACCGACGTCTTTCCGGCGCTCGCGCTGGGTGTCGGGGAGGGTTCCGACGCCCAGATGACGCGGCGGCCGCGGCCGGCCGACGAGGCCGTGCTGACGCGGAGACACTGGATACGCATCGCGCTGCACGGGCTGGTGATCTCGGGCAGTGTGCTGGCCGCGATGGCGATGGCGATCCTGTACCTCGGGTTCGATACGCAGCGGGCCGTGACCGTGTCCTTCTGTACGCTGGCGCTCGCCCAGCTGTGGCACGTGTTCAACATGCGCGACGACATGGCCAGCCCGGTAAGGAACGAAATAACGAGGAATGGCTGGGTGTGGGCGGCGCTCGTGCTGTGCCTTGCGCTGGTGCTCGGGTCGATCTACACGCCGCTGCCGGCGGCGTTGCTGCGCCTGTCGGACCCGGGGCCCGAAGGCTGGGTGCTCGTGCTGGCGATGAGCGCGCTGCCCCTGGTCGCGGGTCCCTTTGTCCGCGTGTTCGCCCGGCGCTACGCCGATAGTCGTTCCTGAGTTGGCACCGCCCCGTTTGTCGCGGCGATCTCGGGCGGATCGAACGCGATATCGAGCTCATCCCCCTCGCCAACGCTCTCGGTACTGATCGACGCGAAATCGTATAGAGACGGGTCGAGCATGTGACTGCGCGTAACCCGCTGCATCGACTTGAAGATCGCGACCACGCGATTTGGCGACTCCCGTTCCCATTCCGCCAGCATTGCCTTGATGCGTACTCGCTCCAGGTTGGGCTGTGAGCCGCACAGGTTGCAGGGGATGATCGGGAACTGGCGATGGCGCGCATAGCGCGCGATTTCCCGCTCGCGGCAATAGACCAGGGGACGGATAACGATGTTGCGGCGATCGTCGCTGACGAGCTTCGGCGGCATGGTCTTCAGCCGGGAGCCGTGAAACATGTTCAGGAACAAGGTCTCGACGAGGTCGTCCATGTGATGCCCCAGCGCGATCCTGGTCGCGCCGATCTCGCCGGCAGTTCGGTACAGCGCGCCGCGGCGCAGTCGGGAGCAAAGCGAGCACATGGTCTTGCCGGGCTGCAGTTTTTCCCGCACGACGCTGTAAGTATCCTGTTCGACGATGCGGTACTCGACGCCGAGCGACGCCAGGTACTCCGGCAGGACGTGCTCCGGGAAGCCCGGCTGCTTCTGGTCGAGGTTCACCGCGACCAGCTCGAAGCGGACGGGCGAGGACCTTTGCAGGCCGAGCAGCATGTCGAGCAGCGTGTAGGAATCCTTGCCGCCCGACAGGCAAACCATGACCCGGTCGCCGTCCTCGATCATGTGGTAGTCGCTGATCGCGTTGCCGGTCTTGCGCCGCAGCCGCTTCTGCAGCCGGTTGAAATGCTGAGTCTTCATGGCCGCGCATGGTAACGGTCCTGGTACCGGCATTGCCAGACGAGCGTTTGTCTGGCCGCCGGGCGGCGCTTACAGTAGTCATTTCCGCACAGCAACAGGAACCAGCCATGGTCTCGATCTCCGCGTCCGCCCCCATCCGCCGGCCCAGCCGCAACGTCCCGCTGATACTTGTCGCGTTGATGCTGCCGGCGCTTGCAGCCGCGGAGCAGGGCGGGACGCGCTATACCGGCGACGGCTTCGCGAGCCGCAGCCCGGTGCTCGGGCGGCACGGCATGGCGGCCACCTCGCACCCGATCGCCTCCTCGGTGGCCGTCGATATCCTGAAGAAGGGCGGCAGTGCCGCCGATGCGGCGATTGCGGCCAATGCGATGCTGGCGCTCGTCGAGCCGCACATGTGCGGCATAGGCGGCGACCTGTTCGCGATCGTGTGGGATCCGGAAACCCGAAGCCTGGCCGGCTACAACGGCAGCGGGCGTTCGCCGAAGGGCCTTGGCTACGCAGCGCTGCGCGAGGCCCTCGGCGACGCGGAGCGCATCCCGTTGTTCGGGCCGTTGTCGGTCAGCGTCCCGGGCGCCGTCGACGGCTGGTACGCGCTGCACGAGCGTTACGGCCGGCTGCCGATGGCCGAGCTGTTGCGCCCGGCCATCGAGTACGCGCGCGAAGGCATCCCGGTGACCGAGGTCGACGCGCGGCTGTGGGCCGATGCGCTGGGCGAATTCCGTAATTCGGGCCTGCCGCAGGAGTGGTTCGCGGAGCTCGAGCGCGTCTACACGACGGCCGGTCGTCCGCCCGCCGAGGGGGAGATATTCCGCAACCCGGATCTTGCCGACAGCTACGAGCGCCTGGCGCAGGGCGGGCGAGAGAGTTTCTACGAGGGAGAGATGGCGCGCCGCATCGTCGAGGCCGTAGCGCGGTCCGGCGGGCACATCGAGGCGGGCGACCTCGTGGCGCACGAGGGCGAATGGGTGACGCCGGTGTCGGTCAGGTATCGAGGCTACGACGTCTACGAGCTGCCGCCGAACAGCCAGGGTATCGCGGCGCTGCAGATGCTGAAGATCCTCGAGGCCTGGCCGCTCGCCGAGATGGGTCGCGACAACGCCGATTTCTGGCACTTGCTCATAGAGGCTTCCAAGCTGGCTTACGAGGATCGCGCCCGGTATTACGCGGATCCGTCTTTCGGCGCCGACGATTTCGAGTTCCTGCTGAGCGATGAATACGCCACCGAGCGGCGCGGGCTGATCGACCTTGCCCGTGCCGCGCTCGATGTGTCCGCGGGCGGGCCCCCACCGAAGGGCGACACGACCTATCTCGCGGTCGGCGACGAGAGCGGCATGATGGTGTCGTTCATCCAGAGCAACTTCTGGGAGTTCGGCAGCGGCATAGTGCCCGACGGCCTCGGTTTCCCGCTGCAGAACCGCGGCAGCCAGTTCACGCTGGAAGACGGGCATGCGAACGTGTATGCGCCGGGCAAGCGCCCGTTCCATACGATCATCCCGGGCTTCCTGATGCGCGGCGAGGTGCCGCTGATGGCCTTCGGCGTCATGGGCGGGTTCCTGCAGCCGCAGGCTCACGTGCAGGTCCTGGTCAACGTGCTCGACCTCGGGATGAACGTGCAGGAGGCCGGCGACGCCGCCCGCTTCGTGCACAGCGGTTCCTCGCAGCCGACCGGGGCTCGGATGAGCGACGGCGGGCGCGTGCTGATGGAAGCGGGCGTTGCCGACGCGGTCGTGGAGGAGCTCGAGCGACGCGGCCATCGCATAGACCATGGCGTCCGCCCCTACGTGGGCGCGGTCGGCGGCTACCAGGCGGTCTGGCGCGATCCCGCGACGGGCGTCTACCGCGGCGCCTCGGAGATGCGCTTCGACGGCGCCGCGGCGGGTTACTGAGCCGGCAGGCCGCGCCTACTTGCGATAGGTCTTCACCGGCGGCAGCTGGGCGCCCGTCAGTCCTTTCGGCTCGGGCTCGGCGACGACCGGCATCCTGAGCGACCCGATGCCGTCGATGGTCGCGGTGATCTCCTCGCCCGGCTGCAGGAAGCGCTGCTCGCCGCGCACGGCGGTGCCCATGCCGACACCGCCCGAGGTGCCGTTGTTGATCACGTCGCCCGGGTACAGCGTGATGATCGACGACGCGTATTCGATCAGCTCCCACAACGAGTGGATCATGTCGCCGGCGGTCGCCTCCTGCATCTGCTCGCCACCGACGCTGAGCGTCTGGCGCAGTATCTCCATCGGGTTGCCGTAGAACTCTTTGGGCACGATCCACGGACCCTGCGGCGCGAACGTGTCGTGACCCTTGCCGACGAACCAGTCTGACGTGAAAGGGGCGCCGCCCGGCGGTCGTCCGCCGCGATCCGAGATATCGAGCGTGACCATGTAGCCGAAGACATGCGCTTCGGCGTCATTCGCCGACACGTACTTGCCTGTGCGGCCGATGACGGCACCCAGCTCGACCTCCCAGTCGGTCCGGTCACGGCCCCAGGGAATCACGACCGGCTCGCCGTTGCCGACGACGGCGCCGCGGCTCGGCTTCAGGAACAGGTAAGGCACGCCGCGCTGCTCGCGGCGCAGTCTGCGGGCCTCCTGCCGCTCCGCCTCGGTGCCCGACTCCTCGACGTGGCTGTAGAAGTTGACGGCCGCGTTCAGGATCTTGCCGGGGTACATGATCGGCGGCAGCGTCCGGATGGAGCCGACCTCGTGTACCCAGCCC
>Ga0224505_10000013_pt1 | contig 145552 bp, 133 predicted proteins | sample SF_Jan12_sed_USG_FD_169102 | JGI IMG/M metagenome (GOLD analysis project Ga0224505, IMG submission 169102) | Sediment microbial communities from San Francisco Bay, California, United States - SF_Jan12_sed_USGS_4_1 | ecosystem: Environmental > Aquatic > Marine > Sediment | place: USA...
CCCAGCCGGCTCTCTGCCAGGCCGAGGTCTATGTCGGTTATGCCGACCTGCTGGAAGCCGAGTTCCTTCCCCCAGCGGCGAATCTGCGCGGCAAGCTCGGCCGTATCGGGTTCTGCGTTTGCTGTTGTCATCTGATGGCGGGTTTCCGGCGTCCAGCCAGTATAATCCGCGCCATGCGTGATGCAGATCGAAACGAGCTGCCCCTCGAAATCTACACGGTGGAAGCCGTCCGCCGCATCGACCGTGCAGCGATCGATGGCGGCATCAAGGGCTATGTGCTGATGACCCGGGCAGCCGAGGCTGCCTTGCGTGCCGCGCGGGAGCGGTTTCCCGACGCCAGGCGCTGGCAGGTCGTCTGCGGCAGCGGCAACAACGCCGGCGATGGTTACGTGCTTGCTCGCCTCGCGGCGCAGCAGGGCATCGCGGTATCCGTACTGGCCGTGTGTCCGCCGGATCGACTGCAAGGTGACGCCGAATCGGCGTACATGGATTTTTTCGCTTCCGGTGGCAGCCTCGGTTTGTGGGAGGGCAAGCTCGATGGCGAAGCCGACCTGCTCATTGATGCGCTGCTCGGCAGCGGCCTGTCTCGCGACCTCGACGGCGACATCGCCGCAGCCGTCGACGCGATCAATGCACACGCGGCGCCGGTCGTCGCGCTGGATATGCCGACGGGCCTGCACGGCGACAGCGGCAAAGTACTGGGCCGCGCGGTTGTCGCGCAGCTGACCGTTTCCTTCGTCGGGCTGAAGAAAGGCCTGTTGCTCGGTGACGGACCGGCCCACACCGGTGTGCTGGTTTTTGCCGGTCTGGGTATCCCGGCCGAGCCCAGGCAGTCTGCGGCGCCATGCATGCGCCGAATGACCGGCGCGCTTGTCCGGGAGGCATTGCCCCCACGGCAGCGCTCGGCTCACAAGGGGGACTTCGGGCACCTGCTCATCGTCGGCGGCGGTCCGGGCATGCCGGGTGCCGCGCGTCTCGCCGGCGAGGCGGCGCTCAGGACCGGGGCCGGCAGGGTAAGCCTGGCGGTACACCCGTCCAATACGGCCGGCATCGTCGCCGGTCGGCCGGAACTTATGTGTCACGGGGTCGAGGGGGGCGATGACCTGGGTCGCCTGCTGGGTGCCGCCGATGTCGTGGCGCTGGGACCGGGTCTCGGCGGCAGCGACTGGGCGCGCTCGCTGTTCGAGGCGGCGCTGGCCACGGATCGTCCCGTCGTGGTCGACGCCGACGGGCTCAACCTGCTGGCCGCAGCCCCTGGGCGCCGCGCCGACTGGGTGCTGACCCCGCATCCTGGCGAGGCTGCCCGCTTGCTCGGCTGCACGGCGGCGGATATCCAGGCCGATCGTATCGGCGCACTGGCGCGCCTGGTGGATGCTTATGGCGGAACAGGCGTCCTCAAGGGCGCTGGTACGCTGGTGTCCTCGGCCGACGGGCCGGCATGGTTCTGCACGGCCGGGAACCCCGGCATGGCGGCTGCCGGCATGGGTGACGTGCTGACCGGGATCATAGCCGCATTGAGGGCGCAGGGCTTGCCGGCGGAGCGCGCGGCGGCCGTTGGCGTCGAAGTGCATGCCAGGGCCGGCGACCGGGCGGCAAGCCGGGGCGAACGGGGTACTCTCGCCGGCGACCTGATGGAACCGCTGCGGGAACTCGTCAATCCGTGAGCCGGTCGATCGAACTGGCCGACCCCGGCGCCACGGACGCGCTCGGCCACGCCCTCGCGTCGGCATTGCCGGGTGACGTCGGCGGCTGGGTCGTGCTGCTGTCCGGCGAACTCGGCGCCGGAAAGAGCGCGCTGGCGCGGGCGATGATCAGGGCGTTAGGCCACGCGGGACCGGTGCCGAGTCCGACCTATACGCTCGTAGAGCCTTACGCCCTGGCTCGGGGTACTGTCTATCACGTTGACTTGTATAGGGTTTCTGATCCGGGCGAACTCGAATTCCTGGGCTGGTCCGATCTGCGCGACGGACTGATGCTGATCGAGTGGCCGGAGCGGGCACCCGAACTCGCCGCATACGCCGATCTCAAGGTACTGCTCCGGTACGCGGGCGAGGGCCGGCGGGCCGAGCTCATCGGCCTGTCCGATCGTGGGCGACGCCTGGCGGACGCGGTGGCAACGGCCATCGCCGGTACCGTAAGCTCTTAAGTAAGTCCTGTATCCTCCTAATATTGAAAGAAAATCATTTGGCTTTTTCTGCCAGATTCGTATACTCACCGGACATAATCGTTGCCGCTGATTACGGATACCGCATGCGCCGGGCGCTACGCCAAGTTGCCATACTGCTCTGCCTGCTGGCGCCACTGGCCCAGGCCGCGACGACGGTCGAGAATGTGCGGGTTTGGTCCGAGAGCGGCCGGACCCGCGTCGTTCTCGACCTGAGTTCGCCGTCCGAGCACAGCATTTTCACGCTGCGGGGGCCGGACCGGCTCGTCGTCGACCTGAAAGACGGCCGTCTTGCCGACCAGCTGGGCAACATGCCGGCGGGGACGGGCGCCATACGCGCCATCCGCACGGGAGTCAGGGCTAACGGGCAGCTGCGTTTCGTGCTCGACCTCAGTGAGCCCGTTCGTTCCCGGAGCTTCACGGCGGGCCCGAACGACAGTTACGGGGACCGGCTGGTCATCGACCTGTACGGTGAGGGCAATATCAAGACCGTCAAGCGGGCTTCCGAAGAGTACGTGTCCGGCCGCGACATCGTCATCGCGATCGACCCTGGCCATGGTGGGCACGATCCCGGCGCGATCGGACGCGGCAAGACGAAGGAAAAGGACATAGCGCTGGCGGTGAGCAAGCTGCTGGCGGGCAGAATCGACCAGGAACCCGGCATGAAGGCGGTGCTGGTCCGGAGCGGCGACCAGTACGTCGACCATCGCGAGCGCATGGAAATCGCGCGGCGCAACAAGGCCGACCTGTTCGTGTCGATCCACGCCGACGCGGTCGACGATCAGCGGGCGCGCGGCGCATCCGTGTATGCGTTGTCGCTGAAGGGCGCAAGCGACGAAGCCGCGCGACGCCTGGCCCAGCGCGAAAACGCCGCAAGCCGGGTCGGGGGCGTCTCGCTGGCAGACAAGGACGAGGTCCTTGCCTCTGTTCTGCTCGACCTGTCGCAGAATGCGGCGATTGGTGCCAGCCTCGAGGTTGGTGACCACGTGATCGACCAGTTGGCGAGTGTCGGCACGGTGCACCGCCGCCAGGTCCAGCAGGCGGGCTTCCTGGTGCTGAAGTCGCCGGACGTACCGTCGATACTCGTGGAAACGGCCTTCATCTCGAATCCGTCAGAAGAAAAGAAGCTAAAAGACCGGAATCACCAGTCAAAACTCGCGGATGCGATCCTGGCCGGGATCCGTCATTACTTCTATACGAACCCGCCGCCCGACACGCAAGTCGCCATGAACCTGAAACGTCAGCCGGCCGAACCGGTCAAGCACGTCATTGCGCGCGGCGACACCCTGAGCGAGATTGCAGAACGATACAAGGTCAGCATGTCGGCCATTCGTGCCGCGAACAAGCTGTCCGGCAACCAGATCCGCGTCGGACAGACATTGCAGATTCCGGTCTACTCCGGCACCTGATGGGCTGAACCCGGCGCGAGGCCGGAGCACTACACTTTCGGCCGTCCATTTGGAACAATCGCGGGTTTCCCCTGCCGCGCCGCCGTGTCATGCCGATACAGAAGCTTCCCGGTCACCTCGTGAACCAGATCGCCGCCGGCGAGGTTGTCGAGCGCCCGGCATCGGTCGTGAAGGAGCTCGTCGAAAACAGCCTTGATGCCGGCGCGCGTGCGATTTCCGTCGACATCCATGCCGGCGGTTCGAAGCTGATCCGGGTCCGGGACGATGGCGCCGGCATCCCGGCAGACGAAATCCGCCTGGCCCTGGACCGGCATGCGACGAGCAAGATCGCGAGCCTGGAGGACCTGGAGGCGGTCGTGTCGCTGGGTTTTCGCGGCGAGGCCCTGCCGAGTATCGCGTCGGTATCCCGGCTGAGTCTCTGCGCGCGCACGGCTGCGGCCGAGAACGGGTGGCAGGCCGAAGCGGACAACGGCGTGATCGGTGATTTGCGGCCGGTGGCGCACCCGGCCGGCTGCACGGTGGAAGTACGCGACCTGTTCTACAACACGCCGGCGCGGCGGAAATTCCTGCGTGCCGAGAAGACCGAGTTCGGGCACATCGACCGCTGGCTGCGGCGCCTCGCGCTGGCTCGCCCGGATGTCGCGTTTTCGGTCACGCACAACGGCCGCAGTGTTCTCGATCTGCGTGCGGCCGGCGATTCCGATTCCAGGCTGAAAAGACTTGCCAGGATCTGCGGCGCAGATTTCGCCGCGCAGGCCGTGCACCTCGAACGCGCCGAGGCGGGCATCGCCGTGACCGGCTGGATCGCGCTGCCGACATACAACCGCAGCCAGCCTGACCTGCAGTACTGGTTCGTCAACGGCCGAAGCATTACGGACAAGACGCTTTCGCATGCGGTCCGGCACGCCTACCGTGACGTACTCTTTCATGGGCGCTATCCCGCGTACGTGCTGTACCTGTCAATGGATCCCGCGACCGTCGATGCGAATGCACACCCGGCCAAACTGGAAGTTCGGTTTCGAGACGCCCGCCAGGTCCACGGTTTCGTGGCGCAGGCAGTCGAGGTGGCGCTTCGCGACACTCGTCCCGGGGCGCATGGAGCGACACCGGTATCGCGCCAGAGCCTGAATCGCGGCATCTTCCAGCAGGCACCGATCAGGCTCGACGTGCGGGAAGCACTTGCTGCCTACGCCACGCCTGCGGCGCCGGCGATGGAGGAGGCTGCCGAACCTGCCGCCGCGCCAGAATTCCCGCCTCTCGGGTTCGCGATCGCCCAGATCGGCGGCACCTACATCCTGGCCGAGAACAACCAGGGCCTCATCGTCGTCGATATGCACGCGGCCCACGAACGAATCTTGTACGAGAAGCTGAAGAAGTCCTACGACGAGGGCAGGGTAGTGAGCCAGCCCTTGCTGGTTCCGCTCAGCGTTACCGTTTCCGAGCGCGAGGCGGAACTCGCGGAGGATGCCCGGGAGCTGTTCGCCAGGGCCGGGCTTGCACTCGGCCGGGCTGGCCCGACCAGCCTGCTGCTTCGCGAAACGCCGGCGCTGCTCCGGCGCGTCGATGCCGAGACGCTGCTGCGCGACATACTTGCTGACCTGGTGGAATCCGGTAGCAGCGACCGGATCGAAACGATAATCAACGAGGTGCTTGCCACGATGGCGTGTCACAGTTCGGTGCGCGCTCATCGGGCAATGACCATTCCCGAGATGAACACGCTCTTGCGCGAGATGGAAGTCACGGACAGGGCGGATCAGTGCAATCATGGCCGCCCGACCTGGACCTCGATCACGCTGGCTGAACTGGACCGGCTGTTCCTGCGCGGCCAGTGAATCGGTGAAGAACGCTCCGGTTATCTGCCTGATGGGGCCGACGGCGACAGGCAAGACCGATCTTGCCGTCTGGCTCGCCGAACGTTTTCCGGTGGAAATCATCAGCGTCGACTCTGCGCTGGTCTATCGAGGGATGGACATCGGCACGGCGAAACCGGATGCCGCTACCCTGGCGAAGGCGCCGCATCGGCTGATCGATATCTGCGAGCCCGAGGAGACCTATTCCGCGGGCGCCTTCGTGCGGGATGCGGCAGAAAACATCGACGCCATCCGGAGATCGGGCCGCATTCCGCTGCTGGTCGGAGGCACGATGATGTACTTCCGGTCCCTGACCCGCGGCATCGCGGAGTTGCCGGAGGCCGACCCGGCGCTCCGTGCGGAGATCGACCGGGAGGCGGCGCAGCTTGGCTGGCCCGCATTGCACGCGGAACTGACTCGCGTAGACCCCGCCGCCGCCGCCCGGATCGAGCCCGGCGACCGCCAGCGCATCCAGCGGGCGCTCGAGGTATATCGGGGCAGTGGCCGGAGCCTCACGGCCTGGCAGACCGATCGCTCATCCGCTCCGGCCGGCTGCGAGTACCTCAAGATCGGACTGATCCCTGCCGATCGAGCAGCCTTGCACGCGCGGATCAATACCCGATTCGAGCGGATGCTGGAGAGCGGGTTCGTCGACGAGGTGCGGAGACTGCGGGCTCGGAGCGGATTGCATGCCGGTAGTCCGTCGATGCGTGCGGTCGGCTATCGCCAGGTCTGGAGTTACCTCGACGGCAACTGTGAATTGCACGAGGCGGCCCGCCGAGCCCAGGCTGCGACCCGGCAGCTGGCCAAGCGTCAGCTGACCTGGCTCCGGTCGGAGCAGGGGGTGCGGACGGTCGACCCGCTCGAAGCCGGAGTCGGGAACGCCATATCCCTTCAAATAGAACGAAAATTGAACGAATAGGCGCGCGATGGTCTCATAGGGCTGTGATAGACTTCGCTTGCTTTGGGCCGGCCACTGGATCGCTGCGGGACAGACTATGGGATCCGGTGTCCACATGCAGGACTATTAGAATAATAAGGAGACCCCAGATGGCTAAAGGGCAAACGTTGCAGGATCCTTTCCTGAACATACTCAGAAAGGAAAAGGTTCCTGTATCGATCTACCTTGTAAATGGAATCAAGCTGCAGGGTCAGGTCGATTCATTTGACCAGTTTGTTGTGCTGCTGAAAAACAGCGTCAGCCAAATGGTATACAAGCACGCTATTTCAACGATCGTGCCGGCGCGGAACGTGCGCCTGCCGTTGCCGGATGATGGACCTGGAGACTCAGACGGCTAAGAATTTCTGCATCCCGGAGGTCGTGATTGTTTGAACGACCGAAAACCGGCGAACGCGCAATCCTGATACATGCCGCTGCCGACCGGATACCGGATGATTCTGAACGCGATGAGTTCGCCGAGCTGGCAGTTTCGGCGGGCGCGGTCGTGCTTGGTCAAGTCGTTGCGGGGCGGCGCAAGCCGGATCCGAGATATTTCATCGGTCGCGGCAAGCTGGAGGAGCTGCGTTCGAGGATCGCAGAAACGGAGGCCGAACTCGTCATCAGCAGTGCCCCGCTCAGTCCCAGCCAGGAACGCAACCTGGAGCGCGAACTCAAGTGCAGGGTACTCGATCGCAGCGGGCTGATCCTCGACATATTTGCGCAGCGGGCGCGGAGTTTCGAAGGCAAGCTGCAAGTTGAACTCGCTCAGTTGAGGCATCTTTCTACTCGCCTCGTCCGTGGATGGACGCACCTTGAACGGCAGAAGGGCGGTATCGGACTGCGCGGCCCCGGTGAGACCCAGCTCGAATCAGATCGGAGGCTTGTTGGCAAACGTATTCGGCAGCTGAACGAGCGCCTGCTACAGGTCGACAGCCGTCGCGCAATGAATCGGCAGAACAGGGTTCGTGCCGACATCCCGACGGTGGCGCTGGTCGGCTATACGAACGCCGGGAAGTCGACTCTCTTCAATGCGCTCACGGGTGCCGGCGTGTATGTTCAGGACAAGCTCTTCGCGACACTCGACCCGACGATGCGGCGTATTCGCCTGCCGTCGGGAGGGCCTGCGATCTTGATCGACACTGTCGGCTTCGTGCGCGATTTGCCACACGAACTCGTGGCGGCATTTCGCGCGACATTACAGGAAACTCGTGAGGCCGACCTGATCCTGCATCTTATCGATGCCAGCGATTCCGGGCGCTGGCAGCGACTGAGGCAGGTCAATTCGGTCCTGAAACAGCTCGATGCGGATGGGGTTCCGCAGATAAGGGTGTACAATAAAATCGACAAGTTGGGCCGGTTACCGAAGATCACCAGGGACCGAGGCGGCGAGTGCCGTGCGGTATGGTTGTCGGCCGCAACCGGTGACGGCCTGCCCCTGTTGCTGCAGGCGATCGAAAGCCGCCTGCACCGAAAAATGGTACATGGCTGGATACGGCTTATGCCGAACCAGGGCCGGCAGCGCGCGATGTTGTTCGACCTCGGTGCGGTCAGCCGGGAAAATGCGTCCGACGATGGTGGATGGGAACTCGAGATCAACCTGGATGAGCGGGATTTTCAGCGCTTCCTGAAGCGCAGCAATCTCGATCGAAATGTCCTTGGCAGCGCACCGCCGCTGGCGGCGAGCGCGGCCACGAATAGCTGAACTTGGTAAAAGAAACGGAACGATGTCTTGGAATGATTCTGGAAATGGCAAGGATCCCTGGCGGCGGCCGGGAGACCAGCCGAACGACCTGGACCAGATCGTAAGGAACTGGCAGCGCAAGCTGATCGGAATAATCGGCGGTCGCGGCGGTCGAGGCAGCAGCGGTGGAAGCCCCGGTCCCGGCGGCTCGGGCGCCTGGACGCTCGTACTGCTTCTCCTTGTGGCCTGGGCATTCACCGGCCTATACAGGGTCGATGAAGCGGAGCGCGGCGTGGTGCAGCGCTTTGGCGCTTACACCGTGACGACGTTGCCCGGACTGCACTGGCATCTGCCTTACCCGATCGAATCCGTAGACATCGTCAATACCAATGCCGTCGACAAGTACAGCTACAGTACCGAGATTCTCACGGCTGACGAACAGTACGTCTTCGTCCAGATGGTCGTACAGTACCGACGCGAAGATCCTGTCAAGTACAGCTTCGAGGTTGCGGATCCGGACCTGACACTGCAGGACATCACAGAGAGCGCGCTCCGGGAGGTCGTCGGAACAAGTACGCTGGAAGTCCTGGTAACGGAGCGCCGCGACGAAATCGCACCGAGGACCCAGGTGATCCTGCAGGGAACACTGGACAGCTACAATGCCGGTTTCACTATAACGTCGATCGCACTCGAAAAGCTGGACTATCCTCAGGCGGTCCAGGAAGCGGTTGACGACACTCAGAGGGCCCGGAACGACAGCGACCGGTTCATACTGGAGGCCGAGAAATACGCCCAGGACCTGATCCCCCGTGCCCGCGGTAATGCCGCGAGGATCATCCAGGACGCAGAGGCGTATCGGGACCGGGTGATTGCCGAAGCCGAGGGTTCGGCCGCCCGGTTCCTGGCGTTATACGACGAATACAAGAAGGCACCACGGGTTACGCGGGACCGTCTGTATATCGATGCAATCGAGTCCGTTTACGGCAACGCCAATAAGGTAATCATCGATTCGGAGAGCAGCGGCAATCTCCTCTACCTGCCGCTGGACAGGTTGATCGAGCGGGATGACCAGCAGACCACGGTCGGGGGTGTCGAAGGCGTGACCGCGCCGGCGCCTGCGTCGGGAGTCACGTTGCAGGACGACGACCCAAGTCGCCGCACGAGGAGGACACGCCAGTGAGCAACCTGAGATTCAATGCGGTTGTGGTCGCAGGCCTGCTGCTGGTCGGTATCGGTCTGTCCGCATTCACGGTCAATCAGCGCGAACTCGCGATCAAGCTGCAGGTTGGCGAGGTCGTACGCGCCGAATATGAACCGGGATTACACTTCAAGATTCCGGTGTTCCAGACGGTTCGCAAATTTCCGAAGCGCATCCTGACGATCAGCGACCGGCCAGAACGAATTTTCACCGCAGAGCGCCTGGCGTTACAGGTCGACTTCTTCGTCAAGTGGCGAATTGTCGACTCGGTGCAGTTCTATACATCCACTGGCGGTGCGTTGCAGGTAGCCAATAATCGCCTGTCGGAAATCATCAAGAATGCGATAGTGACGGAGTTCGGCAAACGCTCGGTGCAGGAGGCGATCTCCGTCGAGCGCGTAGAACTCATGCGAGACATGCTGGAAACAGCCAAGGAGACGGCGCAGGGTCTCGGCGTAGAACTCGTCGATGTTCGCGTCAAGCAGGTCGAGTTTCCCGACGACGTGCGAAACTCCGTCTACCAGCAAATGCGCGAGGAACGGGCCCGGGTTGCCGCGGAACGACGCGCCCAGGGCGCGGAAATCGCAGAACAAAAGCGATCGGCCGCCGACAGGCAAAGGACGGTCATACTGGCGGACTCAAATCGCGAGGCCCAGATCATACGCGGCGAGGGCGATGCTCGTGCTGCGGAAATCTATGCGAACGCATACAGCCAGGACCCGGAGTTCTACGCGTTTTATCGAAGTATCGATGCATACAAGAACGCGGTCGGCAAGTCTGGTGACATACTCGTGCTCGATCCGAACAATGAGTTTTTCCGTTACCTGAATCGCTCGAGCGGCGGTCAGCAGCGGTAAGGATCCGTTATCAGCCGGTACGGGCGGCCGTAACACTTCGTGTTACGGCTTTTCCATGTCCGGGATATTCGGAAGGAAGTCGTATGTGGCAGGATATCTTGACGGCGGTTGCGCTGTATCTCGTACTTGAGGGGATGCTGCCGTTCATCAGCCCGGACGGGTTTCGCCGTGCCGTCATCCACATAGCGAGGCTTGGCGACAATAGCCTGAGAGTGGGGGGGCTGACCGCGATGGCGGCCGGCTTGCTATTGCTGTTTTTAGTCAGGGCATGAATCAACGGTCGGGAAGTTCGTATGGGTAGGAACGTTGTCGTCGTCGGCACCCAGTGGGGTGACGAGGGCAAAGGCAAGATAGTCGATCTGCTGACGGATCGGGCCGCCGCGGTCGCCAGGTTTCAGGGTGGCCACAATGCCGGGCACACCCTGGTCATTGGCGGCAAGAAAACCGTCTTGCACCTGATTCCGTCCGGCATCTTGCGCGAAGGCGTCCGTTGTCTGATCGGTAACGGGGTGGTCCTGTCTCTGGATGCCCTGATGGCCGAAGCGGAAGCGCTGATCAAGAATGGCGTGCCGGTCTACGAGCGGCTGAGCGTCAGTCCCGGCTGCCCGCTGATCCTGCCGTCGCACGTCGCATTGGACCTGGCTCGCGAAAAGGCCCGCGGTGCATCCGCGATCGGAACGACCGGACGCGGCATCGGGCCGGCCTACGAGGACAAGGTCTCACGTCGCGCACTCAAGGTCGCGGACCTGTTCGTACGCGAAAAATTCGCGGCCAAGCTCGGCGAAGTGCTCGACTATCACAATTTTCTCCTCAGGCATTACTTCAAGACGGATACCGTCGATTTCGGCAAGACGCTTGATCAGGCTATGCAAGCGGTCGAGACGATTGCGCCGATCACGGCAGACATTACGCGAGTGCTCAAGGATCTCAGCGATTCCGGAGAAAATGTGCTATTCGAGGGTGCGCAGGGCGCTTTCCTGGACATCGACCACGGTACCTATCCGTTCGTGACGTCGTCCAACACCGTGGCGGCAGCGGCGAGCACCGGCACCGGGGTCGGACCGCGCCAGCTCCATTACATCCTGGGAATCGTCAAGGCGTATACGACGCGGGTCGGCGCAGGCCCCTTTCCCACCGAACTGTTCGACAATCTCGGCGAGCACCTGGCAAGCGTCGGCGCAGAATTCGGGGCCACGACGGGCCGGCGGCGGCGCTGCGGCTGGTTCGACGCAGTTGCGCTCCGGAGGTCGATCATCCACAGCAGCGTGTCTGGATTGTGCGTCACCAAGCTGGACGTCCTGGACGGGCTCGAGACGATCCGCATCTGCGTAGGCTACGAAATCGACGGCAACCCGCTCGACGAGCCGCCGGTCATGGTGGATCGGCTGGCGGAGTGCAAGCCGGTTTACGAAGACATGCCCGGCTGGAGCGAATCAACAGTCGGCGTAACCAGTTACGACCAGCTGCCATCCAATGCTCGCAAGTACCTGGAACGCATCGGGGAGCTCGTCGGCGTGCCGCTGGACATCATATCCACCGGTCCCGACCGCGAACAGACCATCGTGCGGACCAACCCCTTCGACTGACCCGGGTCGCCAGCACCGCAAGCAAGACCAGTAGCGCGACCGGCGCCGTCGACCCGCCGCCGCTCCCGCCGCCAGCCGGCGGTATCGGCGGCTGAGGTGGTGGCGATGACACCGTGTCGTTGTCGCTGATGTTGATTCTCACGGTCGACAGCGTGCCGATGACAGCCCCGCCCTGTGGGTTGGTCAGGCTCAGCTCGAGGAACTCCGCGGATTCGGCGACCGTGTCGTCTATGAGCGCCAGGCGCAAGGACCTGGGATCTCCATCGCCGTCAGACCACGTAAGCGTTCCCGAGATGTCACCGTCGAAGTCGGTACCCTGCGCCGCGCTGCCGCCGGATACGGCATAGTCGATGCTCACCGAGCCGAGCGCCGTGCCGAGCCGGCGCACGATTATGGTCGCGGCACGGTCACGTTCGTTCTTGTCGATCGACGCGTCGAGAAACGCGATCTCGCCGGACTGGCCCGGGTCGCTCACGTAAATGCTGGCCGTATTCGTATTGCCGAGCGTTGCGCCGCCGGTCGGGTTGACCAGTTGCACCAGGAGACGCTCCATTCCTTCGGAGACGCCATCATTGATTATGCCGAGGTCGATTGCCTGGGCGGCACCGTCACCGTCTGCCCAGGTAAGCACCCCCGACTGGGTGACGTAGTCGGCGTCGTCGGCGCTGGCCCGCAGCACCTGGTAATCGATGCTGACTGCGCCGCTGGAGCCGAGCTCCCGGAATACAGGCAGGGACACGGTCTGGCCCTCGGTGGCGGCAAACGAGGGCTGACCGAAACCCAGGCGACCGGCGGGCACGTCCAGGCTTCGATCCCGGACAAGATACAGGCCGCTGTCGATGTCGCTGATCGCGATCGTCCCGCTATGAAAGTAGGGGTAGGTTCCCCATGCGCCTACAAAGGCGGCAGTGTCCGAAAACGGGTACGTATCCAGGTTACCGACCTCGGTGGGCCTGGCGGGGTCCGTGATGTCGAGCACGGTCAGGCCGCGACTGTAGTTCGACATGTAATAGCGATTGCCACGTACGAAACCGTTGTGATCTATGGCAGCGACGGTTCCTGTCCAGCCAGTCTCCTGCGTCGGCTCACGCAGGTCCTGCAGGGAGAAGGAACGCAGCGTCGTATTCAGGCCGGTTCGTTGTTCGTCCAGTTCGTCCTGTACGAACAGGTGCATGTTGTCCTCGGACTTCCAGCCGGAATGCACGTAGCCGCGATTAAGATACTGCGTTCGGCTCAGTCGCTGGGGATTCGATATGTCCGTTATGTCCCAGATATCGACCGTCGTTTCGTTGAAGTCGAACAGGACCTCGCAGTAAGAGCCCGAATTGACGCACTGTGTGTCTTTCCTGGCATCCGTGATGATCATGGATGCCGCGTCGTGCATGTAATCGGAACTCGTACCGGCGGGCATGCTCGCGAATGCAGGCGCGGCCGGGTTATCGAGCGTGTAGGCGCGGAATCGTCCTGCTCCGTTGTTCGAGCCGGCGACGATGATCGCCTGCGCGGAGGCGGCCAGCGGCAATCCTGTGCCGAAGTCCGTGTTGGTCGCAAAGACATTGTGGGCGGCCGTAAAGTCGCTGGTGTAGCCTGTCGTGTCGATCGAATTCGGCAGACCGGTCAGGTCGATGACGACCAGTCCGTCCGACGAGCCATTCGGCGCACCGTCCGTCGTTACATAGGCGTATGCGCGCCAGCGATCCGCCTGCCTGTCGAAAAACTGCGCTACCTTGATGTCCCGCCAGATCGCCATCCGGCCCAGGACAAACCCGATCTGCTCCGGGTTTTCCGGATCGCTCACGTCTACGACCGCCGTGCCCGCGTCGAGGCCGATGATCGCGTACTCCCGGTTACTGTTCAGGTCCACGAATCCCCAGACATCCGCAGCCGCCGAGGGCGCGCCGCTGAAGTCGCCGAAAGCCATGTGCGACAGCAGGTCGATGGACTGGCAGCCGAGCCCCGCAATCTGGCCATCCTGGCAAGGCGCCGCACCGGCTCCTTTTTGCAGCTTCTGGTGCAGGGCCAGCATTTCCTTCGTCACAGCGCCAGCGTCATCCCGCAGACCCTTGCGGTCTACGATCACGTCGAATCCCTTGAGGCCCAGCGCCTCCCGATATTCCGGCGGAGCGCCGATCAGTTGCGTTCTGCCGGAAATCGACTTGAAATCGTCGGCCTGGCGGAAGCCGCCCCGAACGTCGACCACACCGCTCAGCAAATGGAACAGGTCTTCCGGGTTGTTCACCACGAAACTGCCCTGGGCTACCCGGACCTGACCGCCCTTGCCAGCCCGAGTCAGCGCCTTCGACAGGGACCGGCAGGGGTTGGCCGGATCGAGACAATCGGCGTCGTCGGAGCCATCGGACGCGACATACAGTGGCTTCTCGAGGTCGCTGTGCGCTAGCGCCGGCGTCACTCCGGCAGCGAGCGCGATTGCAGCGGCAGTCGAAAATATCGGGATCCGGAAATCCATGGCTGAAGTCCTGCGGTGTCCTGGAGCACGGTAGCGCAAATCGCCGCGCGGTCAAGGGCATCGACCGCGATTTCGACCCACGCTGTGTTTGGTCATGGGACTGCTTCTCCCGCGCGTTGGTTCCCGAGGGCTGCCGGCGCCCCTGGAATTGGTACAATTCGCGGCCCGACCGGCCTTCAGCGGCGGCCGGCCCACGGCCCGGCAGACAGGCGCAACCAGGATTTCCGGTTGAGAAACATGCGGCGCAATCTGGTTTTCAAGGCAGGTCCCGGCGCGTACGACATGATCCGCGGCCACGGGTTCTCCGAAGAGATCATCGGAACCATCCTGGGTGCGTCGGGCGGCGCCAAGTGGCTGGTGTTGAGCCAGCTGGACCGCGTCCTCCTGCGGCGCGTCCTGCCCAAAATCCCGGGTTCCGTACACGTGCTCGGCTCGTCGATCGGCGCGTGGCGTTTTGCCTGCTTCGCGCAAAAAGATCCGATCGCCGCAATCGAGCGCTTCGAGGCCGCGTACCTGGAGCAGACCTACACCGAAAGGCCGGATGCTGCCGAAATATCGGCCCGCACCGCCGAAATCCTGGACACGATCCTGGGGTCGAGCGGCGCGAGCGACATGCTGGCACACCCCTCCATCCGGACTTCGATCATGACGGTCCGGGCAAGGCACCTGGTGGCCTCGGAATCCAGGGCTGTACTGGGCGCCGGACTGATGTTGGCGATGAGTGCAAACCTCGTGCACCGGCGAGCTCTCGGCGCCTTTTTCGATCGCGGGCTTTTCTACGATGCGCGTGAAGTCCCGCCATTTTTCGGAATGGACGACTTCCCGATTCACCGTGTGCCATTGGCAGCAAGCAACGTGCGGGATGCGATCATTGCGTCGGGCGCCATACCGATGGTATTGCAGGGCGTGCGTGATATTCCGGGAGCGCCGCGCGGCATGTATCGCGACGGCGGTGTCATCGATTATCACCTCGACATACAGGCAGCGCCGGCCGGTCGAATTGCTCTTTTTCCGCATTTCTTTGAATGGCTAAAGCCCGGCTGGTTCGATCGGCAGCTGTCCTGGAGGCGCCATCGGCCGTCGAGCATCGACAGGGTTGTCCTCGTTTGCCCGTCTCCGGATTTCATTGCACGGCTGCCCGATTCGAAGGTGCCGGATCGGACCGATTTCGAGCGGATGCCGGAATTCCGACGGGTTCGGATATGGCGCGAGGTCGTGAACGCATGTATCGAACTGGCAGAGGAATTGAATGACGTCCTGGACACCGGCCAGCTGCCGGCGCGCCTCGAACGGTTGTGATACGCTTTCGGCCGTTCCACGAGTGCGGCCAGAACGAATAAGAATGACTTTTGAAAGGGGAATCAATGGCTGAGACCATTACGGCACCTGGGCGCAGGGCGTATCCGGAACTGACCTGGCATGCCGTAATCGTCGGGTGGTTGCTCGGCGTGGTCATCGCCATCTCGATAGGCTACGCGGCCCTGATACTGGGGTTCTCGATCGAGGGCTCCGAGCTTGCCGCGATCCTTGGCTTCGGGATACTGCGGGGCATGCTCCGTCGCAAGAGCATCATCGAGAACAACATCGTCCAGACCATCGCGAGTGGCGTGAACGGCGCCTCCTCCGGAATGATGTTTTCGGTCCCGGCCATTTTCATCCTCGGGTACGGGGATCGATTCGATCCGGTCCTGCTGACCTTCGGCTGCGTCGCGGGCGCGTTTATGGGTATAGCGTTCATCGTTCCGCTCAGGCGCCATATGATCGATTACGAGCGGCTGACCTTCCCTGGCGGTGTCGCGGTCGCAACGATCCTCAAGTCGCCTGGTGCCGGTATCCACAAAGCGGTGCTTCTGCTGGGCGCGGCTGCGGTCAGCGCCGCCGTGCACCTTGTATCAAAGCTGAGCGGTGTCGAGAACCTGGGGATCGGCAGCCTGATCGGTATGCCGGATTACATGAACGGCATCTGGTACTTGTCCCTGATGACGATTGGCGTGGGTTTCATTGCCGGTCGTGGCGGTGTTGCCTTCATCATCGGCGGTTTCGTCGCCTACTGGTTCCTGTCGCCAATGCTGGCGGTTACGGACGGATTTCCGCTCGATTCTGCCGGAGCGCTGGTCAGCGACCCGAATCAACTGCGGGTCCTGCTGTACAGGCCGCTCGGCATCGGCATGCTAATAGGAGGCGCAATCACGGGAGTATTGCTGGCCCTGCCGCTGATCCTGAGCACCGTGCGCTCGATGCAGAACGCTGCCAAAATGGGTGGTCATCGCGCAGCCGATGAAATGCCGATCCGGCTCCTCTATCTTGCGATCATCGGTGCTGCGGTTCTTCTCGGCTTCATAGCGATTACGTCTGTCGATTCCGTCGGTATCGCGCGTGGCGTCGGGATGGCGCTGCTCGGGACGCTCTGGATCTGGATGTCGGGCATCATCCTGTCGGAAGCCATAGGGCGCACGAACTGGTCGCCGCTCTCCGGCATGACCTTGATCGGAGTGACTCTCCTGATCATTTTGACGGCAGGGATGGAGCGCGGCGACTCGATCGTCGCGGCGATCACGGTGGGTGCCGCAACCTGTGTTGCGATGTCGCAGGCGACGGACCTGATGCTGGATCTGAAAACGGGGTACCTGGTCGGTGCGACACCTCGCATGCAGCAGTTCGGCCAGTTCATCGGTGCATGGCTGGGGCCATTCGTGATCATCGGGCTGATTTTCGTGCTTCACGAGGCCATGACGCTCGGCAGCACCGCGCTGCCGGCACCGCAAGGACAGGCACTCGCCAGCATGGTGGAAGGCATCATGGGCGGCAACGTACCGGTCGAAAAGTACATTGCCGGGGCGGCACTCGGGGGCATCCTGTCGGCACTGGTCGGCGGTCTGGGGATCACGGTCGGACTGGGATTTTACCTGCCTTTCAATATCGTGCTGACCTATGCACTGGGCACGCTGTGCCGCGAGATCGCGGACCGCAAGGTCGGCAAATCCTGGAGCGAGAGCGTTGGCATACCGATCGCCGCGGGCCTGATCGTCGGCGAGGCACTGGTCGGTGTCGGCCATGCTATTCATTTCGTTGTAACGTCGTAGCGGGGCTCGGAATGAACAGGATTGGGATCGTAATGCTGGTCTGCGGCTTCCTCCTCGGTGCCTACGCAACCGCCCTGGATGTCGAAGCGACCAACTGGGCCCTGTTCCTGCCCGGGGCGGCCGTCGCGCTGAGCGGAGTCGTGCTGTCGAAACGGCATGAGCGGGGCGAGGCCAAGGCGGCGCACGTCCTTACAGCGAACAGGGCAGAACTGGGCGGCGCGCTGGACCGAATCGTCGGGAACCTGGATCGATTGATCGATGAGCGCCAGCAGCTCCCCACCGGCGAATTGCTGCACCGAATTGACAAGGATCTCCGCGACGACTTGCGGCGTTTTGCCGATGCGCGCGAGAGCATGGTTCACCTTTACGGCATCCAGGCTTATGCCGACATCATGAGCGATTTCGCGTCCGGCGAACGTTATGTCAACCGCGTATGGTCGGCGTCAGCCGACGGCTATGGCGAAGAGGCCTCGGACTATCTCGCAAGGGCCGCCGCCGAGTTCCGCCATGCGCGCGACCAGCTGGCCAGCGCGGAAAGCGGCGCTTCCGCTTGATGCATTCTGTTACAAGCCACTGAAAATTAAAAACAAAGTCAAATAAGCGACTGGCTTGACCCGCCCGGATTTCGTGTATAGTTGGGCGGTGCAAACGCTGACATCTCAGGATCAATCGGGCGATACGGACGAGCCCGCGCCGCGTGCGCCGTCCTGGCTGTTGACCTTCCTGGAGGTGCCGCGGGCGCTTTCGGAGGCAACCGGGCTACTGCCGGCTCGTTCGTTGCTTCGTAACCTGCCCGCCGGTGATGGCCACGCGGTATTGACGCTACCGGGCTTCCTTGCGTCTGATCGTTCCATGCGCATCGTGCGGTCCTATCTGCAGACATGGGGCTACCGGGCATACCCCTGGGAACTCGGTCGCAATCTCGGGCCGTCGCGTCATCGGGACATCGAGCACCTGCTGGATACGCGACTGCACCAGGTCTTCGACGAAAACGGCGGCAAGGTGAGTCTCGTGGGCTGGAGTCTCGGTGGATTGCTCGCCCGCGAACTTGCGCGCCGGAATCCTAAACTCGTGCGTTCGGTCATCACTCTGGGCAGTCCGATCGGCGATCCCCGTGCGACCAATGCCTGGCGCCTCTTCGAGGCAGTTTCCGGCATCAGCGTCGACGAGGCTCAGATCCGTGAACGTATCCGGCAGCTCAGGAAACCTTTGCGCGGCATACCGATGACGGCGATCTACAGCCGGTCGGACGCGGTGGTATCTGCCGATATTGCCCGGATGCCGCCCGGCAGGCTGGTCGAGAGCATAGGTATCGTGGCGAGCCATTTCGGCATGGGATTCAACCCTGCCGTCCTGTTCGCAATTGCGGACCGGCTGAGGCAGCATCCGACGGATTGGCAGCCATTCGAAATAAGCGGGCTACGCAATTTGTTTTATCATTGAGGTCGCACGCCGGCCCGAGATGTCTTCAGCGGAAAGGCGACGAACAGCAGGACGAATCCGATGCAGCAGCTTTCCGGCCTGGACTCTTCATTCCTGTACCTGGAGACAGGTACGACTCCGATGCACATCGGCTCGCTGTCGATTTACGACCAGAGCACGGCGCCCGGCGGCCACGTTACCTTCAAGGATATTCTGAATTTCTTCCAGCAACGGCTGCACAAGGCCCGGGCATTCCGGCAGCGCGTCGTGCGTGTCCCGCTCAGTCTCGATCACCCTTACTGGATCGAGGACCCCGACTTCGATCTCGAGTTTCACGTTCGCCACATCGCACTGCCAAAACCGGGTGACTGGCGCCAGCTCTGTATCCAGACAGCGCGATTGCACGCTCGCCCGCTGGATCGCAACCGGCCGCTGTGGGAGGCCTATGTCATAGAAGGCCTGGACAACGTCGATGGCGTGCCGAAAGGCAGTTTTGCCCTTGTCACCAAGATTCATCACGCGGCGATCGACGGAATCTCGGGTGCGGCGATTACCGAGGCGATTCATGACCTGACGCCAGACGCAGAGGTTGACGAGCCGACCCAGCCCTGGGTCCCGGAACGACTGCCGACGGGGATCGAACTCCTGACGAAGAGCGCTATCCGGACGGTAAATGCTCCCGCGAAATTCGGCCGGCTGCTCTACCGCTCTGCGCCTGCATTTGGCCGGGTGGTCGGCGGCCTGGCGACGGGTCAGCTGCGCATGCCGTTCACGGTGCCGCGCACTCGCTTCAATGGGCACGTATCGCCTCACCGCGTATTTACCGGCAGCAGCTTCAGCCTTGACGAAGTCAAGGCTATAAAAGACTCGCAGCCTGGTACGACCGTGAACGATGTCGTGGTGACGGTTTGCAGCGGTGCAATGCGACGCTACCTGGATGCGAAGCACGAGCTGCCGCAGGACTCGATGGTGGCGATGATCCCCATGTCGGTCCGCGCGGACGAGCAGCGCAAGGCGGCCGGAAACCTGGTAACGGCGATGAGCCTCAGGATCAGGTCGGATATCGCCGATCCGCTGGAGCGACTCTTGGCCGTCAATCAGGAAGGGTTGCTGGCCAAGAAACTGACACACACGATGGGGCCGAACCTGGCCGCCGATGCCGCTGAATTCCTGCCGTCGACCGTTTCGGGCCTGGTCGCGAGAATGTATGCCAATTCCGGCGTCGCCGACCGTATTCCCCCCTTGTTCAACACGGTCATTACAAACGTGCCCGGCCCGAACATGCCGTTGTACTCAATGGGATCGAGAATGGTATCGACCTACGGCCTCGGGCCGGTCGTGCACGGGCTCGGTCTGTTCCAGACAGTGCTCAGTTACAACAATTCGATCACGATCAGCGCTGTTGCAGACCGGGACATGATGCCCGACCCGGCTTTCTATAACGAGTGCCTCAGGGCGTCCTTCGACGAATTGAAAGCCGCTACGATCGATCTTGGCGCGGCATCCGCAGCCGATGCGCCGCCGAAAACAACCCGGCCCGCCGCTGCTCGCAAGAAGAAGCCCGCCGCACGCAAGGCAGCCACATCGCGGGGCGCATCCGCTGGCGCCTAGCGCAACACGGCGCGATCTTCCGCGCCAGTGTGATCCAGTTCACAGTTGTCGCTGATTCGGCGTGATGCAACGCTTGTTACGCGACCCTGATTTACAGGGCATATCCTATCTGTGAGGGTGTTCACGCGGCATTCAGCCTCAGGCTGATAGATTGAATTCGACGATGGCCGATTGTGCCAGGCTTCACGGATGGATTTGATCATGAATAGCAGGTTAGGAATCTTGCTGACACTGGCATCAGCACTTTTCATGTCAGGTTGTGCAACCATGAGTGCAGATGAGTGCCTGAGCAGTGACTGGCAGGCGATTGGATTCGAGGACGGATCGCGCGGCTACACGGCCGATCGGATTGGCTATCACCGGAAGGCCTGCGGCAAGCACGGCGTCGCCCCCGACCTGCAGGAATACCAGGCCGGGCGAGCGGAGGGCCTGCGGGAATTCTGCCAGCCGCAGCGTGGCTTCAACCTCGGCGCCGGTGGCGGCCAGTACAACGGCGTTTGCCCGGCCGAACTCGAAGGCGACTTCCTCGACGCTTTCCGTACGGGCGCCCAGTTGCATACGCTGCGTTCCAACGTCAACTCGGCGAATTACCAGATAAACGCCCGGGATAAAGAGATCAAGCAAATCAAAGAGGAAATGCGCGCCAAGGAAGTGGCGCTCATCTCCAAGGATACGCCTGTCGAGGAGCGCGTACTGATCCTCGCTGATCTGAAAGAACTGTCAGAGCGGACAGGGCAACTCGAACAGGAAATCGAACAGCTGGTTGCCGACAGGGCGGTTCATGAGGAACAGTTGGCCTCCTACGAGGCGCTGCTGGCAAGTTCCGGTTACTGATTCCGTTCGCCGAATGCACGAACGGACAGCCCCCGGTCGGCACCTGCCGCCGGGGGCTTCATTTTTTTGGGCTCAGAGATTCGCGAGATCCCGATGCTGCCGGTGTCGCTGTGCCCAGAAGTCTGCATTTTTTATCCCCAGGCCTTCCGGATCAAACGTGAATACCTCCCTGCCGGCCTTTCGCTGCGCTTCGTAGTCCTTGAGGGCTTTGAGCGCCGGCCTGGCCATCAGGAATATCAGCACAATGCCGATAATGTTAAGCCAGGCCATGACGCCTACGCCGATGTCGCCGAGTCCCCAGGCGACACTGGCCGTCTTGACGGAGCCGTAAAAAACGGAACCCATCATCACCAGCTTGAGAACGAACATGACGCCAGGAACAGGGATGGAGCGGCGTATGTAAGCGACGTTGGTCTCCGCTATGTAGTAGTACGCGAGTACGGTCGTGAATGCGAAAAAGAACAGGGCGATGGCGACGAACGGAGCGCCGATACCGGGAATTGTCGTCTCCAGTGCGTATTGCGTGAATGCCGGGCTATTGGCGTCCGCATTTGCGCTGATATTTTGAATGATAAAGCCGCCGCTTCTATCATGGACGTTGTAGGCGCCGGTTATCAGGATCATGAAGGCGGTTGCCGAGCATACGAATAGCGTGTCCACGTATACCGAGAAAGCCTGTACGAGGCCCTGCTGGGCAGGGTGCTCGACTTCGGATGCGGCCGCCGCATGTGGGCCCGTGCCCTGGCCGGCTTCGTTCGAATAGATACCGCGCTTTACGCCCCAGCCGATGGCAGCCCCTGCACCAGCCATTGGCGTAAATGCATCGTCAATGATCATGCCGATTATGTGGGGCAGTTCGGCGATATTCAGTATCACGATAACGCAGGCCATGAGCACGTAACCGATTGCCATGAACGGCACGACGACCTGTGTGAAATGCGCAATGCGCTTGACGCCGCCAAAGATGATGAACCCGAAGACGATGAGAACGCCCAGCGACGTGACGAGCTTGGTGGTGCTGATCGGACCGAGTACGGTTTCGACCATACCGTGCGTACCGAGAGCGACCTCGGCTGCATTGGTTATGCTGTTGGCCTGAACGCCTGGCAGCAGGACACCGGTAGCCAGGATCGTTGCAAGAGCGAAGATCCAGGCATACCACTTCTGACCCAGCGCTTTTTCGAAATAGTAGGCAGGTCCACCTCTGTACTGGCCGTCATTGACTTCCTTGTAGATCTGGCCCAGCGTCGATTCGATGTAGGCTGTCGAGGCGCCCAGGAATGCGACGACCCACATCCAGAACACGGCGCCGGGACCACCGAAACCGATGGCAGCCGCAACTCCGGCGATGTTGCCGGTGCCGACCCGGCCGGATAAGGAAACCGCGAGGGCCTGGAAGGACGAGATGCCCTGTTCCGAAGCTTTGCCGACCACAATCAGGCGCAGCATTTCCCGGAACAAGCGGACCTGGAGGAAGCGGGTCAGGATGGAGAACATCAGCCCCACGCCGAGCGCCAGGTAAACGAGGGCCGGGCTCCAGACGACGGTGTTCACGCTGTCTACGAATTCCTGCATGTCGATCCTTTACTGGCTGGGCACACGGGATCGCCGCATGGTACAGGAAAACGCTCGGCACACCATCAGCCGCCCGCCTGGTCGTCGGGAGACGCGCTTTGTCTCGCAACAACAGGCAGCGAGGAGAACGCCGCCCTGGACCGGGGCTCAGGAGCCGGTTTCTTCGCCGGGCTCGCTCGGCGCCAGGTCACCTGTATCGTCGGCTGGAATACTGGGTTCCGGTGGCGGTGCTGCATCTGCCGTGCAATCCCAGCCCCAGCCACGCAGCTGCCCGACGAACTCGGCCGCCTTGGTTTCGCAGAATCCTTCCACGCTGGACGCGCTCCAGAGAACCTGCCGTTCGCCGGGCGCCTCAGTGTCCTTGTAATAGTGAACTTCGCAGGGGACCGTTACGCCGGTTTCGTGAAACACCTCGACCCGGCGCTGTAGGTCGCCGAGGGAGCAGCGATACACCTGAGTATCCTGCGCATAGGAGGATCCGTTGACGAGAAGCAGAAAGCCGAGCGCTGCGGAAACTGGTCTCATGGCCCTATCCTCGAGTGGCAAGCGGACCTCGCCGAGTATAGCAAGGGTCGGCGCGGATAGGTGGCGAAGGCTCTGGGAGGGGAACGAATGTCAGGCAGTTTTCGTGCGCTTTTCTGATCGCGGGAGATGTACCCGGCCCCTCGACTTGCTGGAGCGGCGCTCGTTCAACTGTGCAATGACCCCGGCTACGTGTTCTTTCACGGCCTTAAGGCTGCCGCGCCTGTAGCCGACGATCTTGTTCGGGCCCAGGGCGATCCTGTAGCGATACCAGTCCTTGGCCGGCTCTTCGCCCGGCGGCGGCATGCGCTCGACCGAGATGAGCTTGTAGTCTTCCGTTTGGGCTGCATCGAATGACATCGGCATGATTTTTTCTCAAAAAGACTTAAAGGGAATGTCGACTCAACCGACCGCCAGGACTCGGACGGCAAAAGTCAGTGTCTGGCCCGCCAGTGGATGATTGAAGTCCAGCACCACGGATTCGCTTTTCACCTCGTGGACGCGAATCACTCCGTTGTATCCGTCGGCCCGAAGCTGTGTGCCGACCTGTCTCGCGGGCTCCGGGATCTGATCTATCGGCACTTCCCGGAATGCATCGTCCTTGACGAGCCCGTAAGCATCTTCAGGCTTCAGGGTTACCGAGGAAGTGTCGTCGATAGCGAGATCTGACAGGGCTTCCTCGAGCTTCAGCGTGTACTCGAAGCCTACAGTGTTGCCTGCATCGCTCATCGATCTGGTCTCCGCTTGTCTTGAATCAGTTGCGCCGGGGCGCCGCATATATTGTGAAGTCGCCCCGGAAACGGCTGGGTACAGCGGGGCTGAGTGGGTGCAACTTGCGTGCGAACTGCACGCGAATTCCCGCACCAGGGGCGCTCAGGTCAGTGCGAACGGACAAGGACAGGAATGCGCCAGATGAGCCACACCCTAACATGCCGATTGCGGGGCGCGCAATCCGGATCCGGTCATCGCCGGCCCGCGCTGAGGCTCGCTCATGCTTCCAGGACGGGCCTTTGCCGGCGGCGCGCCACACTCGGGCCGCGGCCGGCAGCAGCGCGCTGAGGATCGTCGCGGTATTCGGGAAACGATCCCAAAAACAATCAATTATACCGCGCCGACAGGCGATTGATCGCAGCGCCGCCGAAGGGCAGGGGGCTCCGAGCCATGAGCTCGCCAGGTGTTTCTCCAAGCGTGATCGATCTTGGGGGTGATTGAGGCATCACTGCTCAAATCGTGGCAAAGTGCGGGAGTTTGTTGCGTTTCTTGCTGCCCTGTCGTCCGGGCAGCCGGTCGAAGGAGTTTCACGTTGAACAGGAAACGAAGTCGGAGCCTTATGTCGACTGTGCAATCTTGCGTCGTAGTAACCGCAAGTGCGCTGATTCCGTCCTGGGCGATCGCTCAGGACGACGGTCTGCGGCTCTTCCAGTCAAGCGACGTACATAAGATCAGGGATGTAAGCGATACCGCGATCTCGCCAGACGGCGACTGGGTTGCCTACTCGGTCAGGTCGACCGATGTCGATAAGGATCAGCGTCAGACGGATCTCTACATGGTCGACTGGAGCGGTGCGAGCCGGATTCAATTGACCCACACCGAGGACAGCAGCGAGGGCCATCCGAGGTTCAGTCCCGACGGAAAATACCTCGCATTCCTGGCGGCACGGGAGAGCGCCTCCGCCGACGGCGATGACGACCCGAAGAGCGTGAGCCAGGTCTGGCTGCTGAATCGTGCGGGAGGCGAGGCCGCACGACTGACCGAGTTGCCCGGCGGCGTTTCGGACTTCGAATGGTCACCCGATAGCGGGCGCCTGGTCATCGTTGCGCGAGATCCCGAGAAGAAAGACGATGCCGGGCAGGAAGACGACAAGAAGAAGAACGATACACCGGAGCCGATTGTCATCGACCGGTACCGGTTCAAGCGGGACGGCCTCGATCACCTTGCCCGGCGATACGAGCGGCTGTATCTGTTCGAACTTGCAGGGCGTGTAGCAACGCTCCTGACAGACGGGCCCTACGACAGCACGGATCCTGCCTGGTCGCCCGATGGACGCATGATTGCCTTCACGAGCAAGCGGCAGGGCGACCCGGATCGACACCAGAACTCGGACATTTACGTTGCCGCCGCCGAGGCAGGCGCGGAGGCGCGGCAATTGACCACCTGGGAGGGGCCGGACTCGAACCCGGTCTTCAGCCCCGACGGAAATCGTATCGCCTATCTGCGGGGCGGGCCCGCCAAATACTCCGGCTACGACCCGGATGACCTGGCAGTCATTCCGGTCACTGGCGGCGACCCACAGCTACCCGCCGGTGATCTCGACAGGAATGCCGCGTCCGTCAAGTGGTCGAGCGACGGCCGGACACTGTATTTCGTATTTGAAGATGATCGCGTGCGATCTGCTGCCAGTGTGCCGGCGCGCGGCGGCGCGGTCAGAAAGATTTTCCCGGGGAACGACACGGCCGGTGTCGTGAATTCGTTCGAGGTCGGTCCCCGTGGCCTCGTCGTTGCAGCATCCTTCGGGCAGCGGCCGACCGAAATCTACCGGGCTGCCGACGGCCGAATGCTAAGCGATCACAACGGCGAACTCGTTGGCAGCTTCGACTGGGGCAGCGTCGAGTCCTTCGATGCGGTCAGCGACGACGGCACCCGGGTTGGCGCAATGCTCGTGAAACCACCCGGTTTCCGCCAGGGCATCCGCTACCCGACGATTGCCTATGTCCACGGTGGACCGGTAGCACAGGATGGGTACGAGTTCGACCCGACCGCGCAGGTATTCGCGACGCGGGGCTATCTCGTCGTGATGCCCAATTACCGCGGCAGTTCCGGGCGGGGACGCGAATTTTCGAGGGCGATCTATGCCGATTGGGGTAATCTCGAAATTCGCGATATTCACGCCATCGTGGACAAACTGGTCGCAGAGGGGCTCGCAGATGCGGATCGGCTGGGCATTGGTGGCTGGAGCTACGGTGGCATCAACACGAATTACGCGATCGCCACGGACAATCGATTCGCCGCCGCCGTATCGGGTGCGGCAATTTCAAACATGATTACGGGATACGGCACCGACCAGTATATCTGGCAGTACGAAAATGAGCTGGGTCTGCCTTGGGAGTCGATCGAAACCTATCTGAAGATCTCGTATCCGTTCTTCCATGCTGACCGGATCAAGACGCCGACGCTGTTCATGTGCGGTGAGAAGGACTTCAACGTACCGCTGATCAACTCGGAGCAGATGTACCAGGCGCTGCGGAGCCTCGACATCCCGACGCAACTGGTCATCTATCCCGGCCAGAATCATGGACTGTCGAAGCCGAGCTATATTCAGGATCGGCTGGAGCGCATGCTGGAGTGGTTTGGTCGCTACCTGGATGCGGCCTGAACGGGCCCTGTACGGGTCCGAAAAACGACGACGGCCCCAGCAGGGGCCGTCTTAGTCGTTTGGTGCCGAGAAGAGGACTTGAACCTCCACGGGGTTACCCCCACTAGCACCTGAAGCTAGCGCGTCTACCAATTCCGCCATCTCGGCACAGCGAAACCGCGTACAATTGCCTTGCCGCGGGTCGCGCACTGTACTCAAATGTGCCTCGTTCTGTCAATCGGTGCGGGCCGCTCGACGGGAGCAAACTGGATTGGCCAAGAAACGAAAATCGACGTCGAAGAAAACCACACGAAAATCATACGAACACCCGGTTCCGGACCGTAACGCGATCCTGGAATTTCTCCGCGAGGCCGCTGCTCCGCGTTCCGAGCAGGAGCTTCAGGGCGCGTTCCAGCTGAAGTCGCAGAAAGGCCAGGAGCAGCTGTCCGAACGGCTGCAGGGCATGATCCGTGCCGGCCTGGTCCTGCGTAACCGGCAGGGGGAGTACCTGCTGGCCGAAAAGCTCGACCTGGTGCCCGGCGCCGTTATCGGGCACCCCGACGGTTATGCGTTCCTGCGGCCCGACGCAGGCGGCGACGACATCTACCTGTCGGCGCGGGACGCGCGTACCGTCATCGATGGGGATCGCGTCGTCGTTCGAATAACCGGCGACGACCGGCGTGGTCGGCCTGCCGGCCGTGTCGTTGAAATCCTGGAGCGCGGCACCGAGGAAGTCGCCGGCCAGTTCATCCGCGAGCGAGGCATCGGTCTCGTGATACCGGACAACCCCCGGATCGGTCACCGGATACTGGTGCCGAAAGACGAGGCCGGCGCGGCAAAGCCCGGGCAGTACGTCGTAGTACGCATACTCGATTATCCGACAGACCAGCAGCAGGCGACCGGGACTGTCGTACACGTCATCGGCGACCCTCACCAAAAGGGCATCGCGACCGATATCGCCATTCACGCACACGGGATTCCCGACGGCTGGCCTGCCGAGGTGGGCGCAGAGGCGCGTCGTTTCGGCAGGCGCGTACCGCCCGAGGCCCTGCGCGGGCGCGAGGATCTGCGGGACCTCGGACTCGTGACGATCGATGGCGAGGACGCCCGGGACTTCGATGACGCCGTGCATTGCTACCCGACGTCGAATGGCGGCTGGCGCCTCCTGGTCGCCATTGCGGATGTCGCCCATTACGTCGAGATCGGCTCGCCCATCGACAAGGAGGCTTTGCGGCGCGGCACGTCGGTATATTTCCCTGACCGCGTGGTGCCGATGTTGCCGGAGATCCTGTCGAACGGGTTATGTTCGCTGAATCCGAAAGTCGACAGGCTCTGCCTCGTTTGCGACATGCGGATCTCGAGCGAGGGCAAGGTCACCCGATCGCATTTTTTCGAGGCAGTCATGCGGTCGACGGAGCGACTGACGTACAACCAGGTCAATGCATTTCTCACCGGACAGCGGGATCACGGTATACCGTCGCGCGTTCATGACGTACTGCATGATCTGCACGGCCTTTACAAGGCATTGGCGCGAAATCGCGACAAGCGCGGCGCGCTCGAACTCGATATTCCGCAGACCAAGATTCGCCTCGGAGATGAGGGTGAGGTCGTCAGCATCGCCCAGGTTGAACGCAACGATGCCCATCGGCTGATCGAGGAGTGCATGATCGCCGCCAACGTCCAGGCTGCCAAGTTCCTGCGGCGGCACAGGATTCCGGGGCTGTACCGCGTCCACGCCAAGCCTGACCCGGAGCGCTTCGAAGAGCTGCGACAGTACCTGGTCAGTCTCGGCCTCAAGGTCGCGCATCCCCAGCACGTCCAGCCAAGGGACTTCAGGAAGATCGTCGACCAGGTGAGGGATCGGCCGGATAGCGCGGCGATCTCGATGTCGATGCTGCGGTCGCTCCCTCATGCGGAATACACGCCGGCCAACATCGGCCACTTCGGTCTCGCGCTCGACACCTATGCGCATTTCACGTCACCCATCCGGCGCTATCCGGACCTGTTGGTACACCGCGCCATTCGGCACATCCTGCGTGGCGAGACGCCGGCGCGGTACGAATACTCGGCGGACCGGATGGAGCGGCTCGGCTCAGTCTGTTCGGCGCACGAGCGCAGGGCCGAGGAGGCGACCCGGGAAGTCGAGGCGCTGCTGAAGTGCCAGTTCATGGAAGACAAGGTCGGCCGCGAATTCGACGGCGCAATTACTGGTGTCACAGGCTTCGGTGTTTTCGTTCAGCTGGATGAATGCGGTATTGATGGCCTGGTTCATGTATCGGCACTCGGCCACGATTACTACACGTTCGATTCGGCCACGATGAGTATGCGGGGTGAGAATACCGGCGGCACGTTTCGCATGGGCGACCGCCTGCGTGTCGTCGTGCAGCGCGTAGACCTGGAAACGCGCCGGATAGACTTCAGTCTCGCCGACCGGGCGGGCGTGCGCCGCGATCGCTTCCGCCGCCCCGAACGCGGGCGGCGTCGGTGAGCAAGGCGAGTTACGTGACCGGCCTGCGGGCCGTCGAGGAACTGCTCGCCCGACCCTCGGTCCGAATCAGGAAAATCTTTGCTGAATATCAAACGGAAAACCCGCGGGTTGCTGCGTTGATCGATGCGGCCAACGCGAGGGGCATCGAAATCCAGCCCGCAAACCGGGCTCGCCTGGCGCAGATAAGCGGAGAGCCCCGTCACCAGGGTATCGTCGCGGAGGTCCAGCGCAGCACGGTCCTCGACGAAGCCGGCCTCAGGACGCTGGTGGAACGGAGCCTGACGGCCTCCGGCGGCCCGCCGCTGTTGCTCCTGCTGCTGGATGGGCTGCAGGATCCGCATAACCTTGGTGCCTGCATGCGAACGGCCGACGCGGCCGGCGTGGATGCGGTCGTCGTGCCGCGGCACGGGGCGGCAGGGCTCAGCCCGACCGTCAGCAAGGTCGCTGCCGGGGCGGCCGAGGTCCTGCCATTTGCCGCAGTGCCGAGCCTGGTGCGGGTGCTCGCCTGGCTGGGCGACTACGGGGTCCTGCGGCTCGGAACCAGCGACGCGGCGCCGTCCAGCCTGTTCGAGGCGGAACTCGGGCGGCCGCTGGCACTGGTCATGGGGCGCGAACACGCCGGGCTGGGGGCGCCCGTGGCCGATCGTTGCGATCAGCTGGTGAACCTTCCCATGCTGGGTACCGTCAGCAGCCTGAACGTCTCCGTGGCGACTGGAATTTGCCTGTACGAGACTTTGCGGCAGCGCAGTCTGAAGGCCGCGCCAGGCGGGGACTGAGGTCCCGGATGCCCGTTTATTTCCCTGATTTCATCGGGGTTTTGCTTGCGCGAGGCCGCTACCTCCGTTAGGATTCGCGTCCCGCTGAACGGCGGAGCCCTCCGGGGCATACCTCTTGCCTCACCGGCAGTACCGGGAGGCTGTAATCCGTAAGGGGACAAAATGAGACATTACGAAATCGTGTTTCTGGTTCATCCGGACCAGAGCGAACTGGTGCCCGCCATGGTCGAACGCTACCACGGCATGGTAACTGGGTCAGGCGGCCAGGTTCACCGCAGCGAAGACTGGGGTCGCCGCCAACTCGCACACCCCATCAACAAAGTCCATAAGGCGCACTACGTCCTGATGAACGTCGAGTGCGCACATGACGTGGTCGACGAAATCACGAGCGCCTTCAGGTTCAATGACGCGGTGCTGCGGCATCTGGTCATCAAGCGCGACGAGGCGATCACAGCGGCATCACCGATGGCGGTTGCGGTCGAGGAAGAAAAGGTCAAAGAGCGTGAGGCGCAGCGTCGCCGGGATGCAAAGGCTGCCGCAGAGGCTGCGATGATGGCCCAGTCTGACGACGAAGATGCGTCCGACGATGACGAATTGGACAACGAAACGGCCGAAGATATCGATGACGAGTCTGACGCTGAAGAGAAGAGTGCCTGATGGAGCGGAAAATGAATCGTTATTCACGTAGACGCAAGTATTGTCGGTTCACCGCTGAGGGCATCACCGAGATCGATTACAAGGACCTCGGCCTGTTGAAGGCGTACGTGACAGAGACGGGCAAGATCGTGCCGAGCCGAATCACCGGGACGAAGGCGCACTACCAACGGCAACTCGCGACGGCCGTCAAGCGGGCGCGCTACCTGGCGCTGCTCCCTTACACGGACCGGCACTAAACCGGACGCATCTTGCGGGCTGTTGCCGCATGGTTGGTGGCTCGGCCACAGAATGCGATTCTGGGACTGGCGGCCAGTTTTTTCCTGCCGTTCGCCCAGATACTGAGCGGTGCCGTGATGGCGGTGGTTGCGTTGCACGGCGGGTTACGGATGGCGCTCCTGACCGGAGCTATAGGCGCCGGTGCAGTAGCGGCTCTGGGGCTCCTGATGCAGGCCCCGGTGGCCGAGTCAATCCTGAATGCGGCCATGACATGGCTGCCGGTGGCGCTGCTGGCAGGGCTGGTGCGGGCGACGCGTTCGCTGACACTGGCGCTGCAGGTCTCGGTGATACTGGCGCTCGCGGCGACGCTGGCGTTTCATGTTGCCATCAGTGATCCGGCTGAGTTCTGGGAAGTGGTGCTGACGCAGATCGCGACGGTTTTCAGAGAGGCCGGACTGCAGGAACAGGCTGCGCTGCTGGATGGGCAACGGCAACTGATAGCGCCACAGATGACGGCGTTGACGGTCATCGCAGTCTGGTCGCTGCTGGTGACCGTACTGGCGGCAGGTTACTGGTTTTACCAGTGCCTGCCAGGTCGTAAAGCGGCCTATGGGCGCTTCTGCGACCTGAATTTTGGGCGGGTGCTGGCCGCGGTGATGGCAATTGGATCGCTGCTGGCGCTGGTAGTGGACTGGACCTGGATCGAGAATTTCGCGTTCGTTGCGTTCGTGATCTTCTGGCTGCAGGGCCTGGCTATTGTGCACTGGCTGCACGCGGACGGGCCGCTGCCCTTCCTGGCGCTGCTCCTGATTTACGCGATGTTGCCGGTCTTGAATGCGATTCTGCTGATGGGACTGGCGGTACTTGGCTACACGGATGCGTGGTTCGACTTTCGGTCACGCGCCCGCAGAAACGAGGCGCAGTAACCGATTGCGTCGAAACAGATAACTAATTGATCGGGTTTGAAAAATGAACGTCATTCTGCTGGATAAAGTTGAAAACCTGGGCAGCATCGGGGATCTCGTCAAGGTCAAGCCGGGCTACGGCCGGAATTACCTGATTCCGACCGGCAAGGCGGCCCTCGCGACGCCTGAAAATCTCAAGGAGTTCGAGAGCCGTCGTGCGGATCTCGAAAAGAGAGCGGCGGAGGAGGTGGCATCCGCGAAGGCACGTGCGGAACTGGTCACGGGCATGGATCTGGTCATCCGCGCGAACGTCGGCGGCGAAGGCAAGCTGTTCGGTTCGGTCGGTCCTGCCGACATCGTCGAGGCTTTCGAAAAGGTTGGCGTCGAGGTGTCGCGCAGCGAAATCCGCATGCCGGACGGCCCGTTGCATGAAGTCGGCGACTATGTCATCACGCTGCACCTGCATTCGGACGTCAACGTCGACATCACCGTGCGGGTCGTGGCCGAGGACTAGTTCCCGGCTGGCAAGCAATAACGGTTATCCGGACGGTTGCCGGAGTTGCCAGTTCGATCCAGGGCCGGTCGTGCTGCCGAAGAGTCCGGCACTTGGGCGCCCGGCGCGGGTCAGGTTTCAATTGCCCGCGCCATGAAGCCGTTTTTCAACACGTTGCTGACCTGTGGTACCGTTGTCTACCCCGCGACCGGTGCGATTGAGGCACGGCGGGAATAGCAGAGCAGAGGTCTGGGCGGCATGGTGCGAGCGCTGGATGAAGGAGGTAGCCTGACGGGTGCCGAGGCGCGCCTGAAGGTACCGCCAAATTCAACCGAGGCCGAGCAGTCGCTGATCGGCGGCCTCATGCTCGATACATCCGCGTGGGACAAGATTGCCGACCTGGTTGTCGCGGAAGACTTCTATCGGAAGGACCATCGGGTCATATTTGCAGGAATTGCTGCGCTGGCCAACGAGGGTCAGCCTTGCGACGTGGTCACCCTCGCTGAGTACCTGGAAAGTCGCGGCGAACTGGGTACTGCCGGCGGACTGGAATACCTGGCGACGCTGGCGAACGAGACACCGGGCGCCGCGAACGCCCGGGCGTATGCGAGAATCCTGCGAGAAAAGTCCGTTTTCCGGTCCCTGATTCAGGCGGGTAACGAAATCAGCGGCCTCGCGTTTTCGACCGAGGGCAGGCCGGCAACGGAACTGGTAGACGAGGCCGAGCGGCTGGTATTCGAAATCGCGGAAAAGGGCGCCCGCGGCCGCATCGGTTTCAAGGCCCTGAAGCAGATACTTCCTGCGGCTGTCGATCGAATCGACCTGTTGCATCAGTCCGGCGGCGACATCACGGGCATACCCACCGGATACACCGATTTCGATAAACTGACGGCTGGATTGCAGGCAGGCGACCTGATCATCGTTGCCGGCAGGCCGTCTATGGGGAAGACCACGTTTGCGGTGAACATTGCCGAGAATGCGGCGATCGGCGCCAAGGTGCCGACTGCGATCTTTTCGATGGAAATGCCATCTGAACAGCTCGCGATACGCATGATTTCGTCACTTGGTCGTGTCGATCAGACGCACCTCCGAACCGGCAGATTCCCGGACGAAGACTGGTCCCGCATTAACACGGCGGTCCAGTTGATGTCGGACGCGCCGATCTTCATAGATGACTCCCCCGCGCTGTCGCCGACCGAAGTCCGGGCCCGGGCGCGGCGACTCAAGCGCGAGCACGGTCTGGGCCTGATAGTGCTCGATTACCTGCAGCTGATGCAGGTCCATGGCAACAAGGAGAATCGGGCGACGGAGATCTCGGAGATTTCACGATCGTTGAAAGCGCTGGCCAAGGAATTGTCGGTGCCGATTATCGCCCTGTCCCAGCTGAATCGCAGCGTGGAACAGCGGACCGACAAACGACCGGTAATGTCGGATCTGCGCGAGTCAGGCGCCATCGAGCAGGACGCGGACCTGATTGTCTTTATTTACCGCGAAGAAGTGTACAACCAGGATACGCCTCGCAAGGGCATCGCTGATATCACCGTTGCCAAGCAGCGAAACGGTCCCATAGGCGATTTTCCGCTGACCTTCGTGGGTCGTTATACGAAATTCGAAAACTGGGTACCGGAATCTTACGCGGACGAGGCCTATCCGTGAGCTTTGGTGCTCGAGCCGACATCCGGCTCGACGCGTTGTTGCACAACCTCGAACTTCTGCATAGCAGGCAGCCTGCCAGCCAGGTCCTTGCTGCCGTCAAGGCGAACGCCTATGGGCACGGCATCATCAACGTCTCCCGGGCGTTGGGCGACAGGGTTGACGCCCTCGCGGTTGCGCGCCTGTCGGAGGCCCGGAAACTGCGGGCCGCCGGTATCGCGACGCCAATCGTTCTGATGGGTGGTGTCCTGGATCGCGACGAGTTGGCCAGCGCACTCGAACTGCATTGCGACCTCGTAGTGCATGAGCCGGACCAGCTAGAGCTTCTCGAAACGTCCGGTGGGCAGGCGCGCTGCCGGGTCTGGCTCAAGGTCAATACGGGGATGAATCGCCTGGGCGTCCGGACGGATGACGCCGCCAGGCTTGTGGCAAGACTGCGGGCGGTCGCCGGGGTTCGGGCCATCGGCCTGATGACCCACCTCGCGAATGCCGATGATCTTGATGATCGCAGGTCGCTCGACCAGATCGAACGGTTCCGCAAGTTGACCGACGGTTTCGACGGCGACATCAGCATTGCGAATTCTGCGGCCTTGCTCGGCTGGAATGATCGGGTCAGCGACCCGGCATTCTGGAATCACCAGGGTGAGGTCTGGATCCGCCCCGGCATCTCGCTGTACGGTATCTCGCCGCTCCGCAGCCATACGGCTCTGCAGCTCGGGCTTCGGCATGTCATGAACTTCGAATCGACGCTCGTCGCCGTACACGACGTGGCGGCTGGCGAGAGTATCGGCTACGGCGGAACGTGGACAGCCCGCGAAAATACGCGGCTAGGTGTCGTGGCCGTCGGCTATGGCGACGGGTACACGCGGGCACTGCCGTCCGGGGCGCCGGTACTTGTCAACGGGCGCCGCGTTCCGGTAGCCGGCGTCATATCCATGGACCTGACGGTCGTGGATCTAGGGGCGGGGGCGACTGACCGCCCAGGCGACCACGTCATACTCTGGGGCGATGGTCTGCCGGTCGAGGAATTGGCGGCCTACGCCGGTACCGTGCCTTACACACTGGTATGCGGCGTAATCGACAGGGCTGGCAGCGTCGGTTAACGCGCGGCGTGCCTGGCACGCGGTCAAAATTGGCGTCCGGCCCCTTAGCAACGTCGCGAGTCCGGCACCGGCCCGGACTCGATCACTCACCTGCGTTATTGATCGACCGGCAAGACATCAGTGACTTGCACCGGCAGCCGGTTTTTCAACAGTCTGCTAGCTGACGAAAAAACCCATTTTGACGCCGGCGATCTGGACGACGTCGTTGTCCGCAAGTTTGCGCGCCTGTTGGCCGATCGACTGCCCGTTGACGAGCGGGGATCCGCCGTCTTTGCTGCTTTCGACGTTGACGATGAAGTAGCCTTCCTTGCGCCGAGTAATGGCGGCTACCTGTACGCCCGGGCGGCCCAGCGTGGTCAGCGCCTTGGTGAGTTCTAGTTCGCGGCCGGCGAATGCGCCACTGAGAACCTGGAGTTTGGCCAGCGGCAGCGCCTGCGGCGCGTTGCTGGGGTCAATGCCGGTAGCCGTGCGAGTATGCGGGTGCGGGGTTACCGTGGCGCTGGGCCTCGGGCTTGCCGGAGCAGCTTTCTTGCGTTCCGGTTCCGGCATCTCGACCTTGACGTCGACACGCTCATCCTTGACCCTCCGCGCGGCAGCCCGGTCAGCGGCAGCCTCCGCTTTGGCCAGCTGTTCGGCATTTTGCTGGCCCGCCGGAATGACCATGGTCTTTTCGAACTCGTCCTGCTCTTTTTCCGTCGAGCGATCGTCAGCGAACCTGAGTTGGTGGTGCCCGATCGTGATGACATCGCCATGCTGCAGCGCATGTTTCTTGATCAGTTTGCCATTGACGTAGGTTCCGTTCGTGCTGTTCAGGTCCTCGAGGAAGGAGTCGTTGAGGATGTTGATGATCAGGGAGTGATGGCCACTCACTGCGGGATTGTCGATACGAACGTCGTTATCGGGCAATCGACCGATCGTGTAACGTTCCTTCGACATGTTGTATTCCGCGAGAACCTGATTATCCAGACTGAGTATTAAGCGAGCCATACTGTCTCTGCCGTCTTGAGTAAGAGCGAACTACGTTTTTATTAAGCCAGGGTGCGCCGCGCGCATCACGCGCGAAACATATTCGCAATGCGTTGCACCAAGCCCCGCTTCGCCGTGAACGGTTGGACCACCTGCGCCAGCATGATGGACACGTTGTCACGGCCCCCATGATCGTTCGTTAACTGCACGAGCTGTTGACCAACCACATCAAGACTAGCATTAAAAGTCCTGATAGTTAAGTGAATATCGTCGTCCTCGACCATGTCGGGCAGCCCGTCGGAACATAGCAGATAAACGTCGCCGGGGACGACTTCGAACTCCTGGACTTCGACCTCCACGGTCGGTTCGACTCCGAGAGCGCGGGTCACATAGTTTCGGTTGGTCGAGCGCTGGGCCTCCTCCTGGGAGTAAAAGCCGCGGTCGACCAGTTCCTGGAGCAGGGAGTGATCCATGGTGAGGCGCTCGAACCGGTCGCCCCGCACGCGATAGGCCCGGGAGTCCCCGACATGGGCGATCGAGACCCGGTTGTCATAGAACATGGCGGCGACCAGGGTCGTGCCCATGCCCTCGCAATGGCTCTGGCTTTGGGCGGTCTGGAAAATAATCTTGTTGGCCCTGGCCACGGCGTCCCGCAGCACGATGGTTTGGCGCATCCAGCCGGTCGTCGGGTCGACGTCATTTCGTTCCTCGCGGGCCGCGCCCTCCCGGGCCAGGTCAGTGATGGTCTGGACCGCTATGCCGCTGGCAACCTCGCCGGCGTTATAGCCACCCATGCCATCCGCCAGGACCATGAGACCGACATCGGGATCGGAGCCAATGGCGTCCTCGTTGTGCTCCCGAACCCGGCCGGTGTCCGTGATCTCGGAGATCCTGATCTTGCCTCGGAGACTCATTCTGGATAGTCACTCATCCGCGGCGCTACGAGGCATAACGCGCACAGTTACGGAGCGCGATCGCCATTTCGGCACCATTTGAAAATCGGTTCTCCGGCCTCTTGGCCAGAGCTTTCAATAATACTGCATCGACGCTCGGTGGTATCCCGGGGCGCCTGTTCGAAACCGGGGCGGGATCGTCACCGGTAATTTTCGACATCAACACTGCAATATTGGAGGCATTAAAGGGCGCTTCTCCGACCAGCAGCTCATATAGCGTAACACCAAGCGAGAACAAGTCCGAAAGGCCAGTCAGAGGTTCCGCGTTCAGCTGCTCCGGCGACATGTACATCGGGGTCCCGAGAACGATACCGGTCTTGGTACGGTTGTTGTCTGTCAGTCGCGCCACACCGAAGTCGCTGATCTTGAGGCTGTCATCGCGGAGGTTGTAGAGCAGGTTTGCCGGCTTGATGTCGCGATGTATTACGCCCTGGTTATGGGCGTAATCCAGGGCTTCCGCCGTCCTGGCGCACAGGCCCAGGGCCTTCCGTGGTGCCAGCAATTTCTTCGGATCGGTAAACCTGGTCAATGGCGCTCCCGGCAGATATTCCATCGCTATGTAGGCCAGATGCTTGTCCTCGCCCGCATCGTAGACGGTGACGATGTTGGGATGCGTCAGGCGACCGGCGGATTCGGCCTCTCGGAAGAAACGGACGCGCGCCTCTTCCAGTTCTTCGTCCTCGAACTCCTTCTCCAGCGGGATGACCTTGAGAGCGACAGGGCGATTGATTCGGGGATCGCGCGCAAGATAGACGGCTCCCATGGCACCGTTGCCGATCTTGCGTTCGATGACGTACCGCCCGAGCCGCTTCGGCGTGCCTTTGGGGCGGTCATTGGACCGGGGGTCGCCTTCCGGGTAGCCATTGGTTCGCTTCAGCCACTCCAGGACCGCTTCGGCACGCTCGGGCTTGGACTGTTCCTCGAATGCCAGAGACAGCTTGTACATGGCCGAGGCCAGCGTCTCGCTGGGTTCGCAACGGCGAAACTCTGCGAACGCAGGCTCGAGGCGGCCAGCCGCAAGGAATGCGGAGCCACGCTTGAACGCCTGTGCGTTTACCTGTTTGAGCTGACCGGTCAGCCACCAGGTGAGAATGCCAGCGCCAAGCACGACGAAGAGCGGACGACCCAGGTCGATTCGAATTTTCATTATGGCGAGCGTGAGCGCTTCAGCCAGCACGAGTACCACCGCCAGGATCGCGGTCATGATAAGGATGTCGCTGCGCGAGCGTCCGGGCATCACCAGAACCGCCATGATTGCCAGCAGTGCCGGAATGAGCCATTGCAGCGCGTTGACCCAACTCGGGGCAGTGATCGCCTCCTGTTGTTCCAGGTTTGCGAGCAGCGAGGCAGTGATTTCCGATCTCGTGACGTACTGGCCAGACGGCAAAACGGCTATCGCAGCGACCAGCGGCATCTCGGTGTCGATGAACACGGTCTTGCCGGCGATATCGGATTCTGCAAATGTTCCGTCCAGCAGGTCGGACGCGTCGATGCGCGCCAAGGGTTGGTAGTTCGACAGGTAGATCGCATCGTCGATCGACGACATGTTCAGGTTATTCGCGTGCTCTGGGTCCGAGAGCGCTACGGCGAGCGGCAGCGATGGCGACATCGCCCCGTCATAGAGCTGCCAAAGGCGCGAGCTCCTCAGGATGCCGTCACTGTCGGGATCGGTTTCGAGAAATCCAGTCCGGGTCGCGACATCGGCAAGACGATGCCTGCTGGACACGAAAACCGGGACTCCGTCGCCAAGCCCGGCCGCCCAGCCGGGCAGCTCCGCATCGTCTCCGATCGCAGGAGGCGCAGGCAGCACGATCCGGCGTGCGCCGTATTCCTTGGCTATACGTAGGAGGCGGCCGAATTCGTCCACGAGTGTCCCGGGATCTTTCTTGCTCGGGTCGAGTGTGACGATAAGGCCATCATCCAGGACCGGGTTGTTGACCCGCGTCGCCAGCTGGTCGTACAGGAAACGGTCGGCTCCGACGAACCACGGGGCGCCGGGGCCGTACATGACGACCAGCAGGATGCCGACAAAGGCCAGTGTGACCAGCCGGTCACGTTGTTCTTTATTGAGTCTGTTCAAGCGGAGTTCTCTACATAACGTGGGCGAGTATAGGAAATTGCAAGCCGGATTAATGAGAAAGGGTTGGCACTTTTCTCGCCCTGCCGGGTCTCCAAGGCCTTGCAATCATTGGAATTCGACGGATGCTCGCAGCCTTTTTTGTCCGAATTGCTCAAGAAACACGGCGTTCTGGCTGTCCGTTTCGGTCTCGCTGCCCCGGGGAGGTGTCTGCCGCTACACTAGGCGGCCTGCCGTGAGCCCCGGATCACCCGATGTCCAAGCCCCGAACAGCCTACGTATGCACAGCCTGTGGCGCCCATAGCGTCAAGTGGCAGGGGCAGTGTCCGGACTGTGACGCATGGAATACGCTGGAGCAGACCGCCATAGCGGCGACGCCAAGAAACCAGCGCGGCTCTCGCGCGCCCGCGCGGCTGGCGGACCTGATCGACGACCCGGACAAGCGCTTCCCGACCGGATTCGCGGAATTCGACCGGGTCCTCGGCGGTGGACTGGTCCCGGGGTCCGTCGTGCTGTTGGGCGGCGATCCCGGTGTGGGCAAGTCGACCTTGTTGCAACAGGTAGCCGGCCGCCTGCCACCCGGACTCAACGTCTGCTATGCGACCGGCGAAGAATCGCTGCGGCAGGTTGCGCAGCGTTCACATCGCATCGGCATGGAGAATACGGCGCTGCGCCTGCTGGCGGACACGTCGCTCGATAACATTCTCCAGCAGGCGACCGAGGCACGGGCTCAAGTAATCGTCATCGATTCGATACAGACGGTGATTGCAGAGACGATCAGTTCTGCGCCCGGCTCGGTCTCGCAGCTCCGCGAGTGCGTGGGACGTATCGTGCAGCACGCGAAGCAGAATGAAGTCACGGTGCTTCTCATCGGTCACGTGACCAAGGAAGGCGCGATCGCAGGGCCGCGCGTCGTTGAGCACATGGTCGATACGGTCCTCTACTTCGAGAGTGATCCGTCCAGCCGCTACACGGTCGTTCGCGCGGTCAAGAATCGTTTCGGCGCCAGCAGCGAGATGGGTGTCTTCGCGATGACCGAGGGCGGCTTTCGCGAGGTGAGTAACCCGTCGGCTATCTTCCTGTCCGGTCACGGTCCGGCACGGCCCGGTAGTGTCATTTCAGTGGCGTGGGAGGGTAGTCGCCCCCTTCTGGTCGAGATCCAGGCCCTGGTTGCGGAGGGCGTCAGTAATTATCCGAAGCGCCTGGCCCAGGGAGTCGACCAGAGCCGCCTCGCCCTCCTCGTGGCGGTGTTGCAGAGGCACGGCGGACTAGCGCTCACCCAGGAAGACATTTTCGTAAACGTGGTCGGCGGACTGCGCATCGGTGAAACCGCCGCCGATCTCCCGGTACTCATCTCCGTCGTGTCGAGTTTCCGCGACCGGCCTCCGGCCGAGGGCCTGGTAAGTTTCGGGGAAGTGGGGCTGGCAGGTGAAGTCCGGCCTGTTCGATTCGGAACCGAGCGGCTCGCGGAGACGGCGAAGCAGGGTTTCAAGCGAGCGATCGTGCCGCGGGCAAACCTTCCACGCCGCAAACTGGCCGGCCTCACGGTGATCCCGGTTGACCGGCTCACCGAGGCCCTGGCCGCCGCCTTCGAAGACTGACCGATCCTCTTCGGTCAGATCTTGTGATGTGTCAGTGGCGCATGCATGCGCACCAACTGCACGCGATTGTCGTCGCTGCTGACTATTTCGATCGGATAATCATTGATCTTGAGGCATGTGCCCGGCGGCGGAATGTTTTCCAGGTGTTCCAGGATCAGACCGTTGAGCGTTTTCGGCCCGTTGGTGGGCAGTGCCCAGGTCATGCTCCGGTTCAATTCGCGTATGTTGATCGTGCCTGCGACAAGGAAAGTATCGCCTTGCTCCTTGACGATTTCGTCTTCGTCAGTGGAAGGGGCTGTCGTAAATTCACCGACGATTTCTTCCAGGATGTCCTCCAGAGTGGCGATACCCTGAATGTCGCCGTACTCGTCGACCACCAGCGCGAATCGCTGCTTCGTTTTCTGGAACTGCACGAGTTGCGTGCTGAGCGGTGTGCCTTCAGGCACGAAGTATGGTTCGGCGGCCAAGCGCTCTATATCTTCCTTTGTGAACTTCGTCGTGCTGGTGAGATTGGCGAGCTGCCGCAGGTGCAGCACCCCGATTACCTGGTCTATGTTGTCGCGGTAAACCGGCAGCCTGGTGTGCTCGCTGTTGCGTATTACATCCGTGATCTCTTCCAGGTCTTCATCCAGGTCGATACCCAGGATTTCGTTGTGCGGCACCATTACGTCGTCGACCGAGACCTTTTCCAGATCAAGAATATTGATCAGCATGTTGCGATATTTTCGCGAGATCAGCGAGCCGGCTTCGTAGACGACGGTGCGAAGTTCCTCATTGCTCAAGGAATGCAGTTGCGCCTCGTTGTCCCGTACGCCCAACACCCAGAGCACGCCGTTTGACATGGCGCTGACCAGCCAGACGAACGGGTAGGTGATGATGAGCAACGGGTAATAAACGTAGGCGGCAGGATAGGCAATCCGTTCAGGGTGTAGCGCGGCAAGCGTCTTGGGCGCCGCTTCGGAGAAGATGAGGACGACGATCGTAAAGACCAGCGTAGCTATCGCGACCAGTGGTTCTCCGCCGGTGCGCAATGCGAGCACCGTTACCAGGGCGACAGCTGTGAAATTGACGAGGTTATTGCCAAGCAGGATGAGGCCGATCAGACGATCCGGCCGCTGCAGCAGGCGCTCGGCGAGCTGCGCACCGCGATGACCGTCTCGCGCCTTGTGGCGCAGGCGATACCTGTTGAGACGCATGAGGGCCGTCTCAGAACCCGAGAAAAAAGCCGACAGCAACAACAGCAGGGCAAGTATGGCTACCAGGCCCGATAGCGGAACCTCATCGCTCAATTAGTGAGCCCCTCCATACCGCGATTATCGAAAGCACTTCAACAGCCGGCCGCTTACCTGTCAAGGAAGGCGTTCCCTGAAGCTGGATCAGCCCCAGGTTCGTCCGAGCACATACTCCAACACGTACCGACTACCGAAGTAGGCGAGCCCGAGGACAGCGAATCCCCACAGATACAGGTAAATGGCCCTGCGGCCGCGCCAACCCGCAAAGCGGCGACCCGCCAGCAACACGCCGAACAGCAGCAGGGCTACGAGCGAAAGCGCAGTCTTGTGTACGAGGTGCTGCGCAAACAGGTTGTCAACGAACGCAAGCCCGGATACGACGGCGATAGCGAGAATAGCGAACCCGGCGGTTGTGATGCTGAACAGCAATTTCTCTGTCGTTTCCAGGGGCGCGAAAAGCTTGCTTGCCGGCGAAAGCGTTGCCGAACGGAGCCGCCGGTCCTGCATCAGTGCGTAAATGGCTACGATAGCGCCCACGGTCAGAAGGCCGTATGCAAACAGGGAGATCAGCACATGGGCCTTCAACTGCCAGCTTACAGGGTCCGGCTGCTCGACCGGCGGCGTGCCTGTCCCGGTCAAAGCGGCTGCCAGGCCCGCCAGGGCGAGAAGAGCAGCCGACATCCCTCTCAGGGGCGCATCGAGTGCCCCTAGCAGAGCGATCAGGGCCAACTGCAGGCCGATGAAAGAGGCGGCGTCGGCGAGCGTAAGCGACAGCCCTTCGCCGGCGAGAATGTCTGTCCAAAGTCCGGCGGTATGTCCCACGAGCCCGGCCAATCCGAGCAAAACCGCAGCAAAAAGAAAAGCTTGCGAGTGTGAAACGAAACGCTCGAGCCGCGAGCATGCAAACGCTGCGCCGGCGACCAGGTATGACAGGAGAATTGTGATTTGAAACACAGACTACCGTGCGGCTATGGCCTAACTTTTTATCGAGCGAATCATCCCACATGGTGCGGAGCAATAGAACCCTGCTGCTGATGTCGGGCGTCCACGGCGAAATCGCAATGACCAGCCAAGGTCTCCGGGAAGGTCAATTGCCAGGGCATGGCCGTTATGCGCATAAGAATCCTAGGCTGTAGCGGCGGAATCGGGGCCGGCTCACGTACATCCGCAATGCTGATCGACGATGACGTCCTGCTGGACGCAGGAACCGGTATCGGGGATCTCGAATTGACTGACCTTCATTCGATCCGTCATGTCTTCCTGACGCATGCTCATCTCGACCATATCGCAGGCCTTCCGATGCTGATCGACAGCATATTCACCGACGAGGTGGACATGCCGGTCACGGTTTACGGTCGCACGGAGACCCTGGCTGCGCTCCAGGCCCACCTGTTCAACTGGGTCATCTGGCCCGACTTCTCGAAATTACCGAACGAGGAGAGGCCGATGTTGCGTTACGTCGTCTGTAATCCGGGCGACACCATCCGGATCGGGCATCGAGATTTTCACGCGATCGACGTCAGGCACACCGTTCCCACAATCGGCTACACGGTCAGGAATTCTGGCGGAACGTTTGCCGTGAGTGGCGACACGAAAACCAATCAGACGCTCTGGCCTGTACTTAACGACCTGCAGGACCTGAGAGCGCTGATCATCGAGGTTTCGTTTCCAGACGAGCAGGAGGAACTCGCCACCATAGCGGGCCATTATTGTCCCAGGACTCTGTGCAATGATCTCGCACGCCTCGATCACAATGCCGATATATGGCTGACCGGAATGAAGCCGGGCGCAGAGGACCGCATTCTCGCGCAGGTCCTTGCCGGGGTCCCGGACATGAGGATCCGCATGCTTTCAAGGGGAACCGTAATCACGGTCTAGGCGGGCAGCACCACTCTCGCGTACCGAAAGCAATGCGTTCGGGTTAAACTCCGCCCCGTCTTCGTATCGCGACCATAGTACCGACTCAACCAATGTTCGAGAATCTGAGCGGGCGTCTCAAGGAGGCGCTCGGCAACATCACTGGCAAGGGTCGCCTCACCGAGGCGAACATCAAGGACACTCTTCGCCAGGTGAGACTGGCCCTGCTGGAGGCCGATGTCGCCCTGCCGGTGGCCAAGGCATTCATCGAACGCGTTCGGGAACGAGCGGTCGGCGAACAGGTTGCGGCCAGCCTGACCCCCGGTCAAGCGCTGATCAAGATTATCCATGGCGAACTGATTGCGTTGCTGGGCGGCGACGCGGTCGAACTCGATCTCAAGGCGCGGCCGCCGGTCGTCATCCTGCTCGCCGGTTTACAGGGGGCGGGCAAGACCACCACTGCCGCCAAGCTGGCGCGGCGGCTCCAGGAGAAGAACAAGAAGCGCGTGATGCTGGTCAGTGTGGACGTGCACAGGCCTGCGGCAATTCTCCAGCTCGAGAAGCTCGCAGCTGAAATCGGGGCGCTCCATTGCGCCAGTTCGGCAGACGAGGAGCCCGTACGAATTGTCGAGCGAGCGCTTGCGGAAGTTCGTCAGTCACATGCGGACGTGCTCATCGTAGATACTGCTGGTCGGCTGCACGTCGACGAAGACATGATGGACGAGGTCGTTGCAGTGCACGGCGCTGCCCGGCCACATGAGACGCTGTTCGTGGTCGATGCCATGGCCGGCCAGGACGCGGTCAATGCGGCCCGCGAGTTCGATGAGCGTCTGCCTTTGACCGGCATGGTCCTGACGAAGGCCGACGGTGATGCGAAGGGCGGCGTCGCCCTGTCGGTCCGCGAAGTAACGGGCAAGCCCATTCGCTACCTCGGAGTGGGCGAAAAGACCGAGGCCCTGGAGGTCTTCCACCCTGATCGCATGGCCTCGCGAATCCTGGGCATGGGCGACGTGTTGTCGCTGGTCGAGGAAATCGAGGGTAAAGTCGATCGCGACAAGGCCGACAAGCTCGCCCGCAAGCTCAGGAAGGGCAGGAGTTTCGATCTCGCAGACCTTCGGGACCAACTCGAGCAGATGCTGAGCATGGGTGGCTTGGCGGCGATGCTGGATAAGCTGCCCCTCCCGGGCGGCGTGAATGCGTCCGCACTGAAGAGCGACGCCGGCGAGAAGCAGATTCGGCGCCAGATTGGCATCATCAACTCGATGACCCCTGGCGAGAGGCGGCACCCCAAAACGATCAACGGATCCCGCAAAAGGCGTATCGCCGAGGGCGCCGGGCTGCCGGTGCAGGACGTCAATCGGCTCCTGAAGCAGCACCTGACGATGGAGAAGATGATGAAAAAAATGTCCCGTGGCGGCATGAAAAAGCTGCTACGCGGTCTGCCGCCGGGCGGGGTGCCGCCAGGGCTCGGCTAAGCCCCCGAAAAAAAAGACAAATTTCGCTTCCAAAGCGCTTCACATTCGGCGGGAAATGAGTAAAATGCGCGGTTTACTCGGGCAGGGCCCGATCGTGGGCATGTCTGCCCGTAGTTACGTTAACGGTATGGAAAATGGTCAGCATTAGGCTGTCGCGCGCTGGCGCGAAAAAACGTCCTTTTTATCATGTGGTTGTCACCGACAGCAGGAATCGTCGCGACGGCCGGTACATCGAGCGTATTGGTTTTTTCAACCCGGTTGCTACCGGGGGCGAGGAAACGCTGCGGATCGACCTGGAGCGTGCGGAATACTGGATCGGGCAGGGGGCCAAGCCTTCCGATCGCGTAGCCGATCTTTTGAAGTCGCAGCAAAAGGCCGCGGCTGCCGCCTGAGCGATTGCGGCGGTCGGCCGAGGCCGCGGGGCGATCCGCCTGTGTCCCGAGTCGAGCAATTCTCACCGGCATCGCAGCCCGTCGTACTCGGCCGGGTAGCCGGGTTGTACGGGGTTCGGGGATGGGTCAGGTTGCACTCGTATACCGATCCTCGCGAGACGATACTGGACTATGCCGATTGCCTTCTGAACCTCGAGGGCCGGTGGCAGCCAGCAGTGATCGAAGACGGTCGGCGGCATGGTAAGACGGTGGTCGCCAAGTTTGCCGGTATCGATGACCGGGATGCGGCGGCGGCTTGCGTAGGCGCCGATGTCGGCGTACCGCGGGAGCGAATGCCCGAGCCCGACGATGGCCACTATTACTGGGTGGATCTCGTCGGCCTGCGGGTGGAACACAAGGATGGGACGGTACTGGGTATCGTCGGGGGCCTCCTCGCAACGGGGGCCAACGATGTGCTGGTCGTGAAGGGGGATCGGGAGATCCTGATCCCGTTCGTCAGGGACAGCGTCGTCCTGGATGTGGATCGCGCTGCTGGCGTAATCCGGGTGGACTGGGAATGGGATTGACGGCATGCAGATTGTGACCGTCACGCTGTTCCCGCAGATGGTTGAAACGGTCGTCGAGTACGGCGTGGTAGGCAGGGCAGCGAAGAATGGCATGCTGTCACTGAAGTGCCTGAATCCGCGGGATTTCACGACCGATGTGCACCGTACGGTGGATGATCGCCCATATGGTGGCGGTCCCGGGATGGTGATGAAGTACGAGCCCCTGGCGAGTGCGCTTCGGTGTGCACGGGGCCAGGTGCCCGCAGGCAGCCCGGTGGTGTGCCTCAGCCCGCAGGGGCGGGCGTTCGACCAGCAGGCTGCACGGCGTTTCGCGAATATGGATGGCCTGATATTGCTTTCAGGTCGGTATGAGGGCATCGACGAGCGCCTGCTGGAGGCGGAAGTTGATGAGGAGCTGTCGCTCGGGGATTTCGTTCTGAGCGGTGGGGAAATTCCGGCGATGGCAGTGATCGACGCTGTCGCCAGGCTGATTCCGGGCGTGCTCGGTGACGATGAATCGGCGCAGCGGGACTCGTTCATGGACGGCCTGCTCGATCATCCGCACTATACGCGTCCTGAAGAGGTAGACGGCAGGCGAGTACCGGAGGTGTTGCTCTCGGGCGACCACCGCCGGATAGCAGAGTGGCGGCTCAAGCAGGCCTTGGGGCGCAGCTACCTGCGGCGGCCGGACTTGCTGGACAGGCTGTCGCTGACGAACCCGCAGCGGCGCCTGCTCGAAGAGTTTTTGCAGGAAAGGGACGACGGTCTTTGACCGGAACGGGCCCCGGTGATTTCAATTCCCAGCGATGCTGCTGGCAGGTAGAGAACCATGAGCAAATTAATCGAATCGATTGAACAGGAACAGATGACACGGGAAGTTCCGGACTTCGGCCCCGGCGACACCGTCGTCGTCCAGGTAAAAGTTTCCGAAGGCAACCGCGACCGCCTGCAGGCATTCGAGGGCGTAGTCATCGCCAAGCGCAACCGGGGACTGAACTCGTCGTTCACCGTTCGCAAGATTTCGCATGGCGAAGGCGTCGAGCGCGTGTTTCAGACCTACAGCCCCGCGGTCGGCGACATCCAGGTGAAGCGCAAGGGCAACGTACGCCGCGCGAAGCTATACTACCTGCGAGGCCGTACGGGTAAGGCTGCGCGGATCAAGGAAAAGATCTAGCTGCCCGCCTCAGGGCCGGATACGGTCCCGGGTCGGTCGACGTCCGGCGAGATTGACCTGGTGGTGTTCGGCCGACATATGCTGCCATATGTGGCATTTGTATACCATATATGGAATCACCGCACGCCTGCCCCTGAACCAACGCCGTGCGGAGGAGTCTCTGAGGCATGAGTGCGAGACACAGACGGCCGTGGCTACTGCGGGTCATTTTCCTGGCGGCTCTGTCGGCGACCGGCGCCGGTTGCCAGACCCTGGTGTCGTCGGCCGCCGGAAATTTCGCCGATAACCTGTCCGCTGCGGTCGTTAACCAGAACGATCCGGAAACCGTTCGCGACGGGGCGCCCGCCTACCTGCTGTTGCTCGACAGCTTTATCGAGGGTAATCCGGAGGACCCCATGCTGCTCGCCGCAGCGGCCAATCTCTATGCGTCTTACGGTGCAGTTTTTGCGGGCGAGCCCGCGCGAGCCGCGCGCCTTACGGAAAGAGCGCAGCAGTATGCCAGCAAGGCCATCTGTAATTCATACCGGGCCTCTTGCGGCTGGCAGGAAATGACCTTCGAGGCCTACGAAGGGTCTGTCGCAAGACTCTCATCGAAACATGCGGACATCGTGTATGCGTATTCGGTTGCGTCACTCGCGTACATACGCACTCACAGTGACGACTGGAATGCGCTGGCCCGTTTACCGCACATGGAAGCTCTACTGAAGCGTTACCTCGACATTGCCCCGGATGGCGAAAACGACGGCTCCGTGTACACGTTCCTGGGCATCCTTGCGACACTGAGGCCGCCGGCGCTGGGCGGCGAACCCGAAAAAGGCAGGGAGTATTTCGAGGAAGCAATCCGGCTGGGCGGCGGCCAGGATTTAAGCGCCAAGGTTGAATTTGCGCGGGGCTATGCCCGGCCTCTATACGAACGAGAGCTTCACGACCGTCTGCTGTCCGAGGTGCTGGAGGCTGATCCGGAGGTTCCCGGCTATACGTTGACAAATGTTTTGGCGCAGCGCGATGCGAAGGAATTGCTTGCCAGCGCCGACGATTATTTCTGAGGGATCAGGAACGCAGTTCAACTGCAAACAGGGAGATACACCATGCGACCAATACTGACATTCATCACCACACTGGCGTTGGCCTTGGGCGGTGAAGCGTCACTCGCGCAGACGCAAATCAAGATTGCGACTCTTGCGCCGCAGAACTCAAGCTGGGCAGAACAGTTCCGGGCGGCGTCGGATACGATCGGCGATCGCACGCAGGGTCGTGTGAAATTGAAGTTCTACTGGGGCGGTGCCCAGGGAAACGAACAGAAGGTACTGCAAAAGATCAAGATCGGGCAGTTGCACGGCGGCACGTTCTCACCAACCGATTTTCAGGAGCAGTATCCTGACCTCAATATTTACGGTCTGCCGTTTCTGTTCGAGAATTTCGCCGAGGTCGAGTACGTTCGACAACAGATGGACCGGCGGTTAGTGGATGGCTTTGACGATCGCGGTTTTCAGACTTTCGGATTCGCCAGCGGCGGTTTCGCATATGTCCTGTCCAACCAGCCCGTGCGTGGCCACGGTGATCTGATCGGCAAAAAAGTCTGGCTTCCCCAGGGGGACCTGATCAGTTACGAGGCGATGAAGTCGCTGCAGTTGTCGCCCGTGCCCCTGCCTATAACGGATGTTCTGACCGGGCTGCAAACAGGGCTGATCGATATCGTGGCGATCCCGCCAGTCGTCGCGCTGGCCCTGCAGTGGCACACTAAAGTGAAGTACCTGACACAGGTGCCGGTACTTTTCGTCGTGGGTTTCATGGCTATCGACGAACGCGTCATTAACAAACTCGATCCTGCGGATCGGGCGGTCGTTGCGGAGGTGCTGCGCGATGTCTACGTGGACGTCAACGCTGCTAGTGCGGCCGAATCGGAGAACGCAACGCAGGCACTGCTGAGCGTCGGCATAGAAGATGTGAAGCCGGCGGAGGGCGAGTTCGAACGAATTCGTTCGTCCCTCGTCGCGACCAATCGGCAGATGGCGGAGAAGGGTATGTTCTCTGCGGCGATGTACGACGAGATCAGGCAGCACATCGAGGATTTCCGGAGCGGACTCGCAGCGGATTCAGCTGCGTCGACCGGGGGCTCCAATTAGTGGAACCAGCCCGCGAAGGGTTCTTGCGTCGAGCCGAGCGCTGGGGAACCGCGGTCGAGAACGGGGTCATGGTATTGCTGCTGGCGGGCATGATGATCGTCGCGGTCGGACAAATCGTCCTGCGCGTGTTTTTCAGCGGTGGCTTCGTATGGGCTGACGAGCTGCTCAAGCTTATGGTCCTCTGGATTGCCCTCATTGCGTCGATCGCGGCGAGCCGCAGTAACAGGCATTTGCGGATCGATATCGTGTCCCACTTCGTGCCGAAGAAGTATGCGCGCGTGCCCGTGATGATGGTCGATGCATTCGCTTCATTCATGTGTGGCGTACTCGCATGGCAGTCCTATCGGTACGTGCGACTCTCCGTGGGCGACACGGTACTGGTCGACGTACCGGCCTGGATGGTGTATTCGATTCTGCCGGTGGCATTTGCGATCATGAGCTATCGATTCCTGCTGTCATTCGGCACCGAGGCACGCCAGCTGGTCAAACCGGGTCAGCAGTAATGTTTCTGGGCGCCGCACTGCTTATCCTTGCGATTTTCGGGGCTCCGCTATTCGCAATCATCGCGGCGAGCGCGATGCTCGGCTACCAGAAAGAAGGCATCGACCTGATGGCAATCGCCATTGAGGTCCTCGGGATAGCCAGCATGCCGTTCCTGTCGGCGATCCCCTTGTTTACGTTTGCGGGTTACCTGCTGAGCGAAAGCAAAGCGCCGCGCCGCCTCGTTCGCCTGACCGGCGCGCTCCTGGGCTGGATGCCCGGCGGGCTGGCTCTGGTCGCCCTGGGGGCCTGTGCCGTTTTCACGGCATTTACCGGAGCGTCGGGCGTGACGATCATTGCACTCGGCGCAATCCTGTATCCGGCCCTGCAACACGACAAGTATCCTGACAACTTCAACCTTGGGCTCGTGACGACGTCCGGAAGCCTGGGGCTCCTGTTCGCGCCATCATTGCCGCTGATCCTTTATGGCGTCATTGCGGAGGTTTCGATCGACGACCTGTTCCGGGCAGGAATCCTCCCGGGGTTGCTGATGCTCGTGATGCTCGGCGGCTACAGTCTGTGGATTGGTCGAGGCAATCGCCAGACGCTCAAAGCATTCTCGTTTCATGAGCTCGGCGCCGCTATACGCGAGTCGAAGTGGGAGATACCGCTGCCCATCGTGGTTCTTGGCGGAATCTATTCCGGAAAGTTCGCGGTGTCGGAGGCGGCGGCGATCACGGCATTGTACGTGCTGTTCGTCGAGGTGTTCATACTGCGCGAAATTCCGCTCCGCGAACTTCCGCGCGTAATGCGGGAGTCCATGCTGCTGGTTGGCGGCATCCTGATCATCCTCGGCGTATCGCTTGCCTCGACGAACTACATGATCGATGCGGGAGTGCCGCAGCAGATCCTTGCATACGTGGCCGAGCTGGTGTCCAGCCAGGCGAGTTTCCTGCTCCTGCTGTTCGTTTTCCTTCTGATTCTCGGTGCGATACTGGATATTTTCTCGGCCATCGTGCTGGTGGTTCCGCTGATCCTGCCGATCGCCGCACAGTACGGCGTCAATGAGGTGCATCTCGGTATCGTGTTCCTCGCCGCAATGCAGCTAGGTTACCTGACGCCGCCTGTGGGACTGAATCTCTTCATCGCAAGCTATCGCTTCGAGAAGCCGATAATGAACGTCTATTATGCGACGTTCCCATTCCTCGTTATCCTGATGCTGGCAGTAATTATCATTACGTACTGGCCGGCCCTGTCACTGGTACTGCTGGGCGACCCGTAAGCGGTGGTGTCGGACTCTTTCCTCGTTTAATCACCCGGACATTCGGAATTTTGCGTGAGAACAATCCATAAACGACTCGGATGCTGCGTGGCATTGATGTTCACGGGTCTTGCCAACGCGCAGCCGGACTCCGCCCTCGCCGACATTAGATTGCCGGCCGGTTTCACGATCGACGTATATACGGACCAGGTTCCGGATGCACGATCCCTGGCGCTGGGTGCGAACGGTACTGTCTTTGTGGCGACCCGGCGCGAAGGTCGTGTCTACGCGGTTGTCAACGAGGGATCGACCTGGCCCACGGTTGTGACGATTGCCGACGGGCTGAAGACGCCAAACGGCATTGCATACAGGGACGGTACGCTGTATGTGGCCGAAACCACGCGCCTCTTGCGCTTTCCTGCCATCGACAAAAACCTCCGGGAAGATGCCCGATTCGAAATGCTCTACGATAGTTTTCCATCGGAAAGGCATCACGGCTGGCGTTATATCGATTTCGGGCCCGACGGCAAGCTTTACATGAGTATTGGTGCGCCGTGCAATGTCTGCGACCGTGACGGCTTCGGTACGATTGTCCGGATGCAGGCCGATGGCAGCGGACCCGAAGTTGTCGCTTACGGCGTGCGCAATTCCGTTGGTTTCGCCTGGCACCCGGAGACCGGGGAGTTGTGGTTTACGGACAATGGGCGTGACATGCTGGGTGACGATCTGCCCCCCGGGGAGCTCAACAGGTTACGAGTAGTTGGGCAGCACTTCGGATTCCCGTATTGCCACGGTGGCGAAATTCCGGACCCGGAATTCGGATCAGGGCGGGACTGTTCGGAATTCGAGCCACCAGCGCAGAAGCTGGGTCCGCACGTCGCCCCGCTCGGAATTCTTTTTTACCAGGGCGAGATGTTTCCCGAGCAATACAGGCACCAGGTGCTGATTGCGGAACACGGGTCCTGGAACCGGTCCGAGAAGATCGGTTACCGGATCAGCCTGGTCAGATTGGCCGATAGCCGATCGACAGGCTACGAGGTATTCGCTGATGGCTGGCTCAACAACGGCGCTGTGTCGGGACGGCCCGTCGACCTGCTCGAAATGCCGGATGGCTCGGTCCTGGTCAGTGACGACCAGGCAGGTAAGCTGTATCGCATCCGTTACACGTTACCCTTGGTTGAGCCGCTAAGCGCGGAGTGAGCAACGAGACAATGGGCTGCCGATACGTGTCCGTGGCCTGCCGGGCATTGCAGTCGCGGCCACATACAAGAAATCTGAAGTAATGGAATAAGGACATGCGCAAAGCAATCAAGAAACTGTTTTCGCTGATCTGGGCTACAGCCGACGGGCTGCGCAAGGTCCTGCATTTGTTGTTGCTACTCTTCGTATTCGCGATATTCGTCGGAGCACTGTCATCGACGACGACTCCCATCCCCGGCAAAGCGGCCCTGCTCATCGAGCCGGCCGGCGCCCTGGTCGAACAGTTGGAGGGAGACCCGTATGATCGGGCGATGGCCGAGTTGCTGGACGAGGCTGATCCGCAGACGCTGGTGCAGGATATCGTCGATGCGCTGCGCTACGCGAAAGACGACGATCGCATCAGGGTCGTAGTCCTCGAACTCGGCGGCCTTGGTGGAGCAGGCTTGAGCAAGCTCGAGCGCGTCGGTGAGGCGATCGACGATTTCCGTGATTCGGGTAAGCCCGTCGTCGCCAACGCGGGGTTCTATGGCCAGGGGGCCTACTATCTCGCGGCAAGGGCGGACGAGGTCTACATGCATCCCGACGGGTTGTTCTTCCCGCAGGGGTTCGGCATGTATCTCAATTATTACAGCCGGCTGATTGATAAGTTACAGGTCGATTGGAACGTTTTCCGCGTCGGAACGCACAAGTCGGCCGTCGAACCGTTTACGCGCGAGGATATGTCTGCCGAAGACCGGGAGTCGCGCGAGCGACTGATCGGCCAGCTATGGGGCCGGTACCAGGCCGATATAGCCGAAGCGCGGGAGCTGGCGGAGGCGGCAGTCTCAGACTTTTCGGAGAACGTGCTATCGCATTTGTCGGAGCACGAAAACGATCTTGCACGAGTAGCGCTGTCGTTGGGATTCTTCGACGGCCTGCTGACGCATTCGGAGCTGCGTGGAAAGATAACGGCATATGCTGCGGAAGATGAAGACAGCGATCGCGGCTACGCGGCGACAAGGATGAAAGATTACCTTGCGCAGATGCGCCTGATGGACAGCAAGTTTTCCGCAGGCAGCAATGTCGCAATCGTCGTTGCGTCCGGAGAAATCCTTAACGGCACGCAGCCACCCGGAACAATCGGAGGAGAGTCGACGGCCCGCCTGCTGCGCCAGGCCAGGGTTGATGAAAGCGTAAAGGCCGTGGTGCTGCGCGTTGATAGTCCAGGTGGCAGTGCGTACGCGTCCGAGCAGATTCGAAACGAGATCGCGGCGCTGCAGGAAGCCGGCAAGCCCGTAGTGGCGTCTATGAGCAGCGTCGCCGCGTCTGGCGGCTACTGGATTTCGATGGCGGCAGACAGGATTCTTGCCCGTGAGACGACGATTACGGGATCGATAGGCATATTCGGCATGTTTCCGACCTTCCAGCGCTCACTCGATACTATCGGCATAACGTCGGATGGTGTCGGATCCACTCGTTGGGCCGGAGAATTCCGTGTGGACCGGGAGATGTCTGATGATGCGCAGCGACTCTTCCAGTCCGTCATCGAGCACGGCTACAACCAGTTTGTTTCGTACGTCGCCATGCATCGAGAGATGGACGTGGGCGACGTTGACGCCATCGCGCAGGGCCAGGTATGGACCGGCGCCGACGCCCTCGCGAACGGTCTCATCGACGAGATCGGTGATGTGGAGGACGCAATCATGGAGGCGGCGGAACTGGCGGGCCTGGACGAGGACGGTTACGGCCTGAAGTACCTGGAAATGGAGCTCAGCCCGGCGGAAGAGTTCATCGTTGACTTGTTGGGAGGCGCTCGCGCGGCGGGTATCAGGTTGACGAGCATCGCGGCACCGCGCGGCGCCATCGAGCGCCTCGCGCGACGCATGGAGGATATGCTGTCGCCTGCACTCCGCTTCGATGATCCGAAGGGTGTCTACGCGCACTGCTTCTGCGTTATCGAATAGGCAGGCCAGACTCCGGGTCTCGCCGTTGCGTATTGACTGCGATTAGTCCCAGTGCAGGATAATTTTTCCGGACTGGCCGGATTCCATCAGTGCGAACGCGTCCTGGTAGTCACCGACCGGGAAGTGGTGGGTGATTACCGGCCGAATGTCGAGGCCGCTTTGCAGCATGCTGGACATCTTGTACCAGGTCTCGAACATTTCCCTGCCGTAAATACCTTTCAGGATCAATCCCTTGAATATGACGTGGTTCCAGTCGATCGCGGTATCACCAGGGGGGATTCCCAGCAGTGCGACCTTGCCGCCGTGGTGCATCGTTCGCAGCAGGTCGCGAAATGCCGCCGGATTCCCGGACATCTCCATGCCGACATCGAAACCCTCCTTCATGCCCAGTTCGCGCATAGTCTCGTCGAGTGAACCAGTGCGTACGTTCAGGGCCACCGTGGCCCCCATTTGCCGTGCGAGTTCCAGCCGGTACTCGTTGACATCCGTGATCACGACGTGGCGGGCACCTGCGTAGCGGGCAATCGCGACGGCCATTATGCCGATCGGGCCGGCGCCTGTGATCAGCACGTCCTCGCCGACCAGGTCGAAAGACAAGGCGGTGTGGGTCGCATTGCCCAGCGGGTCCAGTATCGAGCCAATGTCGTCCGATATGGCGTCCGGCAGCCTAAAGACATTGAAGGCAGGCACGGAAATGTATTCGGCGAATGCACCTGGCCTGTTTACTCCGACTCCCTCGGTGTTTCGGCAGAGGTGCCGCCTGCCGGCACGGCAGTTACGGCAGACGCCGCAGGTTATATGCCCCTCTGCGGAAACGCGGTCGCCGGGTTCGAGGCCGCGCACCTCACTGCCACATTCGACGACCTCGCCGCAAAACTCGTGGCCGACCGCCAGCGGAACGGGAATGGTCTTCCTTGCCCAGTCGTCCCACTGGTAGATGTGGATGTCCGTACCGCAAATCGCGCTGCGGTGAACCTTGATCAGCACGTCGTTGTGGCCGATCTCCGGCTTCTTGACCTTCTCGAGCCAAATGCCGCGTTCCGGTTTGGCCTTCACCAGCGCTTTCATATCTATATGACACCCAGTTCGCGGCCTACCGCCGCAAACGCATTGACAGCCTTATCCAGGTGATCCCGAGTGTGACCCGCAGACATCTGCGTGCGAATCCGAGCCTGGCCCTTGGGGACGACGGGGAACGAAAAACCTATAACGTAAATTCCGTGCTCGAGGAGGCGATCGGCCATTCGGCTGGCGAGTTTTGCGTCACCCAGCATGACCGGGATAATTGGATGCTCTCCCGGCTTGAGGTCGAATCCCAGTTCGGTCATCTTCCGGCGAAAGTAGCTCGCGTTCTCATGCAGCTTTGCGCGCAGTGACGAGTCAGTTTCGACGAGGTCGAGTACTGCAATCGAGGTCGCCGCAATTATCGGAGCGACAGAGTTCGAGAACAGATAGGGTCGGGAGCGCTGGCGGAGCCATGCAACGATTTCCTTGCGCCCGGACGTAAAGCCGCCGGACGCGCCGCCTAATGCCTTGCCGAGCGTTCCGGTGATTATGTCGATGCGCCCCATGACGTCCCGGTATTCGTGCGTACCGCGTCCCGAGCCGCCGAGGAAACCCGTGGCGTGGCAGTCATCGATCATGGTCAGCGCGCCGTGCCGGTCAGCCAGGTCGCAAATGGCCGGCAGGTTGGCAATTGTGCCGTCCATAGAGAATACGCCGTCCGAGACGATCAGTTTCTGACGGCAGTTCTCGGCTGCGCGAAGCTGGGCCTCGAGGTCCGCCATGTCGTCGTGTGCGTAACGGAATCGCTGCGCCTTGGACAGGCGGACTCCGTCTATGATGCTGGCGTGATTCAGCGCATCGCTGATGACGGCGTCCCCGGCGTCGAGTATCGTTTCGAACAGGCCGCCGTTGGCGTCGAAACAGGATGGATACAGAATTGTATCCTCGGTGCCCAGGAACCGGCTGATCCTGTGTTCGAGTTCCCTGTGTATGGTTTGTGTGCCGCAAATGAATCGAACCGACGCCATTCCGTAACCGTATTCATCCAGCGCCCGATGCGCCGCCTCAACGATCTTTGGGTGATTGGCCAGTCCCAGGTAGTTGTTGGCGCAGAGATTTATGACCTCCCTGGACGTGCCGTTGTCCCGAACCCGTATCGAAGCCTGCTGCGGCCCCGCGATCAGGCGCTCGGTCTTGTACAGCCCCTGTTCCATAAGGGCCTCGGTCTGCGCTGCCAATGCCTGCAGAAAGTCCTGTTTCACGGATTTGCTCTCCAGCGGGTTTGGCCGCAAAGTATATCAGCGCCGGAATTTCCGAACGTGACAATATGAACGACGAATCCGATGGCCGACAACGGGTCGACAAATGGCTGTGGTACGCGAGAATTTTCAGGTCACGCGGCCTGGCGACGCAGGCCGTCAACGCCGGCCACGTTCGCGTCAACGGCGAGCGCATCAAGCCCGGCCACCGGATACGGCCCGGCGACGTCCTCGAGGTTTTGAAAGACCGGCTCCCGTTCACGCTGGAGGTCCTCGCGCTGCCGGAACGGCGAGGCCCGGCCGCGCTGGCCAGGGACTGTTATCGGGAGGCTGCCGAAGCCGCCCGGCGCCGCCAGCGGATTGCCGATGGGCTGAGGGCCGATCGCATGCAGATGCCGCGCACCGCCGGGCGGCCGGACAAGCACACGCGGCGCAAGTTGCGCCATCGGAACAGGGGCGCGGACACGAACTGATCGGGGCCGTGCGACGGCTTCAAGCGCCGGACGGCGCAGCGGATCGTCCAAATTGGCTCTATAATTTCGTTCCTTTCCTCCCGACTGAGCCACACCTCGCATGACTTCCAGCAAAACCACGTCTTCTGCGGCCCCGCCACTAGGCAGGGTAAGCCGCCACTACCTGTCCGACGAAACGGCATTGGTCGGTGAGCTTGCAAAAATAGCGGCCGTCGACGAATCCACACGCGCTCTTATCCGGGACACGGCGGCCGGGCTCGTGGACGCGGTACGGCGGCATGCCGAGGACGACGGCGGTATCGAAGCTTTCCTGCAGCAGTACGACCTGTCTTCCCAGGAGGGGGTGCTGCTCATGTGTATCGCCGAAGCGTTGCTTCGGATACCGGACGCGGATACCGCCGACAGGCTTATCGCCGACAAGCTGACCCTGGCCAAGTGGTCGGATCACATTGGCGAGAGCGATTCCCTGTTCGTCAACGCGTCGACCTGGGGGCTGATGCTCACCGGCCAGATGCTGAAGCTCGATGCTGCCGACTTACGAAACCCGGCGGTGCTGCTCGGCAAGGTGGCCAGCCGAGTCGGCGAGCCGGTTGTCCGGACGGCCATGCGACAGGCCATGCGCATCATGGGGCGGCAGTTCGTGATGGGTCGGACGATCGAGGAGGCACTGGAGAGATCGGCCAGCAAGAAACGGCGAGCATACCGGTATTCGTTCGATATGCTTGGCGAGGCGGCTTTGACCTCCCGGGACGCCGATCGCTACTTCGAGTCCTACGGAGACGCAATCGAGAAGATTGGCGAATCGGCGATAGCTGGTGGCGACATCTTTTCAGCGCCAAGCATATCGGTGAAGTTGTCCGCGCTGCATCCGAGGTTTGTATTTACGCAGCATGACCGTGTTGTCGATGACTTGACGCCGCGCTTGCTGGAGCTCGCGCGCGAGGCGCGGGAGGCAGGTATCGCTTTGACCGTCGATGCCGAAGAGGCTCACCGACTGGAGCTCTCGCTCGAAATCTTCGAGCGCGTCTACCGCGATTCCTCGTTGAAGGATTACGAGGGACTGGGCTTGGCCGTGCAGTCCTACCAGCGACGGGCGATGGACGTAGTGCGTTACCTGTTGGAACTTGGCGGCAACGTGGGGCGCCGTATTCCCGTGCGGCTGGTAAAGGGCGCATATTGGGACTCCGAAATCAAACAAGCTCAGGAAGCAGGCCTGTCGGGTTACCCCGTCTTTACTCGCAAGCGTCACACCGATGTCGCGTACCTCGCATGCGCTCGCGCCATACTTTCCGGCGGCGAGCGCATGTACGCGCAATTCGCAACCCACAACGCACACACGCTGGCCAGTATCCTCCATTTCGCCGGTGACCGTAGCGATTACGAATTCCAGCGGCTGCACGGTATGGGGGAGGACCTGTACAGCGAGGTTATTGATGCCGCGAAATACGATCGCGCATGCCGGGTTTACGCGCCCGTCGGCAGCCACGAAGACCTGCTCCCGTACCTGGTACGACGTCTGCTGGAGAACGGGGCCAATACTTCGTTCGTCAACCGGATCGTCGATGAGAACGTGCACGTCGACGACATCGTGGCAGACCCTGTGGAGCTGAGTCGCAAGTCGGCGTTTCAGCCACACCCGGTGATCCCGGCCCCGGAGCGTCTGTTTGGTGACGAGCGCCGCAACAGCCGTGGCTACAACCTGGCTGATCCGGCTGTGGCCGCTGACCTGCTGGACGCAATCCGTGCCGCGTCGGGGAATAACTTCGAAGCGCGGCCCGTCGTCGGCGGCGATTACCTGGACGGCTCGGTCGGCGAGTCGCGAAACCCGGCGGACGGGGGTGACCTGGTCGGGCTCGTGCGGGAGGCCGATGGAGCCATGGTAGACCGGGCCATCGACCTGGCCATCGGGGCACAGCCCGCCTGGGACCGGCGGGGGGCGGCGGAACGCGCCGGCGTTCTCGAGCGGGCGGCGGACCTCTTCGAGGACAATGCGGCCGAGTTGCTCGGATTGTGCGTGCGGGAGGCGGGCAAGACCGTTCCCGACTCGATCGCGGAACTCCGGGAGGCGGTCGATTTTCTGCGCTACTACGCGAGCCAGGCGCGGCGCGAATTTGGCGAGTTCCGCCAGCTGCCGGGTCCGACCGGTGAGCGGAACCTGCTCGGTTACAAGGGACGAGGCGTCTTCGTCTGCATCAGCCCCTGGAATTTTCCGCTGGCGATCTTCACGGGGCAGGTCGCGGCGGCCCTCGCGGCCGGCAACGCCGTCATTGCCAAGCCGGCCGAGCAGACACCTATCACGGCGTTCCGCGCCGTCGAGTTACTGCTGGAGGCCGGCGTTCCGGGGAACGTGCTGCACTTCCTGCCCGGAGACGGCGCTACCGTCGGCGGTCGCGCTGTTGCGAGTCCGAAGATTGCCGGTGTCGCGTTCACCGGCTCGACCGAGACGGCCCGTCTGATCAATCAGTCCCTGGCAGCCAAGCCAGGCCCTATTGCGGTGCTGATCGCTGAAACCGGCGGTCAGAACGCGATGTTCGTCGACAGCTCGGCCTTGCCGGAGCAGGTCGTCCTGGATGCCGTTTACTCCGCATTCAATAGTGCGGGACAGCGTTGTTCCGCATTGCGTCTGCTCTGCATCCAGTCGGACATTGCGGACCGGGTCATCGAACTGCTGCGCGGCAGCATGCGCGAACTCGTCATCGGGCGGCCTTCCGACCTGGCGACGGACGTCGGTCCCGTCATCGACGCGGACGCGCAGCGCATGCTGTCCGACCATGTCGATGCCCTGTTGCCCAAAGCCGGACTGATCCATCGCTGCGAGCTTCCGGAAGCGGCCCGGAAGGGCACGTACTTCGCACCGGCTGCACTGGAAATTCCCGACATCAGTCTGCTCCGGCGCGAGGTCTTCGGTCCGGTGCTGCACGTCTATCGGTACAAGGGCCGGCGCATGCAACACGTCGTGGAAGCGGTCAACGCGACCGGCTACGGCCTGACGATGGGACTCCACAGCAGGATCGACCGGCGTGCCCGGGAGTTTGCCCAGCGATCAGGGGCGGGCAACGTGTATATCAACCGGAACATGATCGGCGCCGTCGTCGGGGTACAGCCGTTCGGAGGTCGTGGTTTGTCGGGCACCGGCCCAAAGGCGGGCGGGCCGAACTACCTGCACCGTTTCGCGACGGAGATTTGCGTCAGCAATAACATTGCGGCCGTGGGAGGAAATGCCAGCCTGCTGTCCCTGGCCGAGGACTGAAGCGCCGGGTGTCGGCTAGGCGCTGGACACGCGCATATTCTTCGGAAAATCGTGGTAGCGGAGATTTGGTTCGCCCGCCGCCGCGACGTTCCAGTCTGAGCAGTCGAAGTCGAACGAAACGACTCCGCCTGTCGGGATATTGCGCGTCAACCCCGGTATCAGCCGATTCGCGAATTCCGTCAGGCCCGGATTGTGGCCGACCAGCAGGATGCTGTGGAAACCCGCGTCCTGCTCGGCCAGCACGGCCGCGATGGCCCCCGAGCTGGCAAGGTACAGGCGCTCGTCGCGCTGCAGGAATTCGAGCGGGTAGCCGAGCTCCCTGGCCACTGCACGGGCCGTCTTCCAGGTCCGTTGCGCCGGGCTAGTGAGGATCAGCGACGGCCGGATGCCCGCTTCGGCGATTCGACGCGCCATCTCGGGCGCATCCGTCTCGCCCCGCTTGTTCAGCGGGCGGTCCCGATCGGCCAGTCCGGTTTCTTTCCAGCTCGACTTGGCGTGGCGCAGAAGTGTCAGGGTTCTCATCGCGGGCGATTTTACATCATTCCGGTCTGGAGCCGAGCCTCGTCGGACATCATGGTGTGGTTCCACGGAGGGTCGAAAACAAGATCGACCCGGACGTCCCTGATGGTCGGGATCACCGCTATCTTCTCTTCGACGTCCCGAACCAGGATGTCGCCCATGCCGCAGCCCGGCGCCGTCAGCGTCATATCGACGTTGACGGCGCGCTGACCATCGGGTCCCGGGACGACTTCGCAGCGATAGATCAGTCCCAGGTCCACTATGTTGATCGGGATCTCGGGGTCATAGCAGGTTCGGAGCTGTTGCCAGATCACGTCCTCGATGTCTTTGTCCGTCGCGTTCGGGGGGACAGCGGGAGGAGGCACCGGTTCCTTGCCGAGCGCGTCCGCATCCGTACCGGCGATGCGAAACAGGTTGCCCTCGACGTAGACCGTGAAACTGCCGCCGAGCGCCTGCGTAATGAAACCAGAGGTCCCCTCGCGCAAAGTGACTGCCTCGCCGGCGGGAACGATGATCGCGGTGACGTCCCGTGCAAGTATCACCGGTTCACTGCTGTTTCCGAACATGTCCTCTGTTACTCCGTTGAAGCAATACTTTTGTCGTTAGCGACTGCCGACCGTAGCGCATGCCAGGCCAGCGTTGCGCACTTGACCCGGGCCGGGAACTCCCTGACGCCCTCGAGGGCGCGCAAGCGGCCCAGCTCCGGCTCCCGCGCATTCGACTGCGCCGACCTGCCGCCGGTGAGGCGACACACCAGCGCATCGGTCAACTCCAGCGCCTGTTCGCTGGACATTCCAATAACCGTATCAGTCAGCAGGGATGCAGATGCGACCGAAATGGCACAGCCGGAGCCTTCGAAACTCGCGTCTGCGATTTCGCTGTCACCGCTTACTCGAAGGTACAGCCTTAGCTTGTCCCCGCACAGCGGATTGAGACCCTCCGCCGAATGCGTAGCATTGCCCAGCGCCCCGAAATGTCGCGGCTGACGGGCATGGTCGAGAATCAGCTCTCTATAAAGCTGTCTCAACTCGTCAGTCGACAGCCGGGGTTCGGTCACCCGAAGATCTCCCGTGCCTTCTCCAGGGCTGCCGTGAGCGCATCGACGTCGGCCCGGTTGTTGTAAAGGCCGAGCGAGGCGCGGGCAGTACCCGGGATCCCGAAGCGATCCATGACGGGCATGGCGCAGTGATGCCCGGTACGAATCGCCACACCCTGATGGTCCAGTATGGTGCCGAGGTCGTGAGGGTGGATGTCATCGAGCAGGAAGGACTGCACGCTGGCCTTCACCGGCGCCATTCCGAGCAGTCGTATACCTTCGACCTCTGCGAGTTTGTTCGTAAGGTAGTCGAGTAACTGCCTTTCGTGTTCCGCTATAAGGTTCATTCCGATCGCCTCGAGATAGGCGACCGCCGCAGCGAGTCCGGCAGCACCGGAGATGTTGGGTGTGCCCGCCTCGAACTTGTAGGGAAGCTCGTTGTAGGTGGTGCCGTCGAACCGAACCTCCAGAATCATGTCACCGCCGCCCTGGTAGGGCGGCATCGCGTCAAGCAGTTCCTCGCGCCCGTAAAGGACACCGGTACCCGTCGGCCCGAACATCTTGTGCCCGGAGAACGCGTAGAAATCGGCCCCGAGCGCCTGGACGTCGACCGGCATGTGCGGCACGGCCTGGGCGCCATCGACCAGCACCGTTATATCCCGGGCATGCGCCGCCGCGGCCAGCTCCCGAACGGGCAGTACGGTGCCGAGCGCGTTGGAAACATGCGCGACCGCTAGCAGGCGCACGCGCTCATCCATCAGCGCCACCACGCTGTCGGGACTGACGTCCCCCCGGTCATCGATCGGCGCAACCACGAGTTCGGCGCCGGTCTGCTCGCAGACCATTTGCCAGGGCACGATGTTCGAGTGGTGCTCCAGGTGCGTAATAAGGATACGGTCGCCTTGCCGAAGCTTCGGTCGGCAGAAGCTCTGGGCAACGAGGTTTATCGACTCCGTCGTGCCCCGGGTGAAGACGATTTCCTCACGCCTGGACGCATTGATGAACCGTTGCAGCGCCGTCCTGGCGTTTTCGTAAACTTCGGTCGCCCGGTGGCTGAGCGTGTGGACGCCCCGATGAACGTTCGCATGATCGTGGCTCTGGTATCGAGCAATCTCGTCAATCACTGCCATCGGAACCTGGGACGAAGCGGCGCTGTCGAGGTAGACGAGCGGGTAACCATTGATGTCCTGGGCGAGGGCCGGGAAATCGGCCCGGCAGGCCGTCACGTCCGCAGTCCCCGCAGCCCCGGGCCGCATGCCGGTCAGGCTGCTCATGCTCCGCTTCCTCCGATCATGCTGTCCAGCTTGCGCTCGACCAGCCGGTCCACGTACTGGCGGGCCGCCGGGATGGGCAGGGTGCCGAGCACATTGGCGGCGAAGGCTCGCGTCAGCAGGAGAATAGCCTCGTCACGGCCCAGGCCGCGTGAGCGCAGGTAGAACACGGATTTCTCGTCCAGCTGACCGACTGTTGCGCCGTGCGCACACTTGACGTCGTCGGCGTAAATTTCCAGTTCCGGCTTGGTATCGATTTCGGCGTTTTCGGATAACAGCAGGTTGTGATTGGACTGGACGGCATCGGTCCCGCCCGCATGCGGTCGGACAACGGCCTTTCCGTTGAAAATGCAACGGGCACGCCCGGCGGCGATGCCACGATAGTCCTGGCGGCTCTCCGCCGGCCCGACCAGGTGATCGGCGAACAGGTGATTGTCGACGTGCTGCTGACCGTCCGCGAAGTAGGCACCGCACAGGCTGGCCCGGGCCCGCGGGCCTGCAAGCTTGACATGCACATCGTTGCGGACCAGGCGTCCGCCCACGTCAATCGCGCCGTGCTGCAGTACGGCGCCGGCATCCAGGCTCGCTCGGAACTGGCTGGTGTGCACATGGCTCTCGGCACGCTCCTGCAAGCGCAGGAAATCTATCGCCGAATCCGGGCCGAGCAGCAGTTCTACGACCGATGTCGAGAAACGTTTAGGTCCCCCGCCTGAGCGGTCGACATACACAAATGAGGCTGCCGCTCCCTGGCCAGTTTCGATCACGATCCGCACCTGGCTGACGGCAGGCGAGGAGTGTGCCTGGTCGAGAATGGCGAAGCCGATCGGTCTTTCGATCGAGACGCCGGGCGCCACTCGAACAAGGATGCCGTCCCGCAACAAAGCGGCATTGAAACTCGCGATCGAATCGTCGATGTATAGATCGGGCAAGCTGCTGAGTGCCGAAAGCGGCAGTATCGAAACCCCGTCCGATAGCCGCTCGTTGAGTAATGACAGCGCCTGCCGGTCGATGCCGCCGTCGGTGACCACTATCCAGTCGGCATCGATGCCCGTGTCCGTCGGCGCAGATGCCGCGTGCTCCGGGACGTCTTCCCCGGCTGAGCCCTGCAGCCAGTCGTTACTGATCTCGGCGGCTATGCCGAGGCTCGTGTAGTGCCAGTCTTCCTCCCGGGTCGACGGGAAGCCATGCTTCGCAAAACTGTCGAGCGCATGCCTCCTGAGGCCGCTCAAGGCGTCCTGGGGGATGCCTGTGACGACGGACCTCAAGCTGACCTGGTCCAGTATTTCAGCGGTCATGCGCTGGCCGCCTCCCGTATCCAGTCATAGCCTTTCTCCTCGAGCTCGGTCGCGAGCGACTTGTCGCCGGATCGCACGATTCGTCCTTTTGAGAGCACGTGCACGTGATCGGGCTCGATGTAATCGAGGAGACGCTGGTAGTGCGTCACCAGCACAATCGACCTGTCGGGATGTCGGAGGGAGTTCACCCCCTTCGCGACTGCTTTCAGCGCATCGATGTCGAGGCCGGAGTCCGTCTCATCCAGTATTGCAAGCCGGGGCTCGAGCATTGCCATTTGCAGGATCTCGTTGCGCTTTTTCTCGCCACCCGAAAAGCCTTCGTTGACCCCGCGATTGAGGAAGCCGGGGTCCATGTCCAGGAGGCTCATCTTTTCCCGCGCGATTTTCATGAACTCGAACGCATCTATTTCCTTTTTCCCTTCGTGCTTGAGCCTGGCGTTGAGCGCCGCCTTGAGCAGGTAGGCGTTATTGACCCCAGGAATTTCGACCGGGTACTGGAACCCCAGGAATATGCCCTCCCGGGCACGCTCCTCGGGCGCCAGGTCGAGCAGATTCCGGCCGCAAAAGGTAACGGTGCCGCTGGTCACCGTGTACGCGTCATGGCCGGCGATTATCTGCGCAAGGGTGCTCTTGCCGGAACCGTTCGGCCCCATGATCGCGTGGACCTCGCCGGAACCCACGGTCAGGGACAGGCCATTCAGGATACGGGTGTCGCCAATGCCGGCGACCAGGTTGTCAATTTCGAGCAGCTTCTTCATGGTTTCATCCGTCAACCGACGGCTCCTTCCAGGCTGACGTTCAGCAGGTTCTGTGCCTCGACGGCAAATTCCATTGGCAGTTCCCTGAAGACTTCCTTGCAGAATCCGTTGACGATCATGTTGACCGCGTCTTCTTCCGAGATTCCGCGCTGGCGACAGTAGAAGAGCTGGTCGGCGGAGATCTTCGACGTCGTTGCCTCGTGCTCGATGCGGGCCGTCGGGTTACGTGCCTCTATGTAGGGGAATGTATGTGCCCCGCACTTGTCGCCGATGAGCAGCGAATCACACTGAGTGTGGTTCCTTGCGCCTTCGGCCTGCGGCATGACACGCACCAGGCCGCGATACGCGTTCTGGGCGCGGCCGGCAGAAATACCCTTGGATACGATCGTGCTGCGTGAATTGCGGCCGATGTGGATCATCTTGGTGCCGGTGTCTGCCTGTTGCAGGTTATTCGCGACGGCGACCGAATAGAATTCACCGACAGCGTTTTCGCCTCGCAGAATGCAGCTCGGGTACTTCCATGTGATAGCCGACCCCGTCTCGACCTGCGTCCAGGAGATTTTCGAGTTGCGCCCCCGGCAGTCGCCACGCTTGGTCACGAAGTTGTATATGCCGCCCTTGCCGTTTTCGTCGCCCGGATACCAGTTCTGCACCGTCGAATACTTGATTTCCGCGTTATCCAGCGCCACCAGTTCCACGACCGCGGCGTGCAGCTGATTTTCGTCCCGCATGGGGGCAGTGCAGCCTTCGAGGTAGCTGACGTAGCTGCCTTCGTCGGCGACGATCAGGGTGCGCTCGAACTGCCCGGTATTCGCCGCGTTGATCCGGAAGTAGGTCGATAACTCCATCGGGCAACGCACGCCTTTCGGGATGTATACGAATGAACCATCGCTGAATACGGCGGAGTTCAGCGCGGCGAAGAAGTTGTCGCGGTGGGGTACGACAGTGCCCAGGTACTTGCGCACCAGGTCAGGGTGTTTCGTCACCGCCTCGGAAAACGGGCAAAATATCACTCCGGCTTCCGACAGTTTTTCCTTGAACGTGGTAGCGACCGAGACGCTGTCGAAGACGGCATCGACGGCGACACCGGCCAGGCGGGCGCGCTCATGCAGCGGGATACCCAGCTTGTCGTAGGTCTCCAGCAGCTTCGGGTCGACCTCGTCGAGGCTCTTCGGGCGGTCCTTGTCAGATTTCGGCGCCGAAAAGTACGAAATCTGCTGGTAGTCGATGGTCGGGTAATGCACATGCGCCCAGTCGGGTTCCCGCATACCGCGCCAGTGACGGAACGCCTTCAGGCGCCATTCGAGCATGAATTCCGGTTCGAGCTTGCGGGCGGAGATGGCGCGCACGACGTCCTCGTCGAGCCCGGGCGGCAGGCTGTCGGATTCGATGTCCGTGATGAAGCCGTGCCTGTAGCGCTGGCCGACCAGTGTCTGGATGTCGTCGGATTCTGTCGACATTTAGTTTACCTTTCGCTCTACATTTATCGGCAGCCCGGCGAATTCGAACTGCGGGGCCTGGCAGTCGTCGCTCTGCAGGTCGAGCAGGCTGATGTCCGCCAGTGCCCGGCGTATCGACACGTTGATCCGCTGCCAGGTGGTGCCGACGTGGCAATGAGATTCCAGCTCGCACGGGCGGTCGCCGGAACTGCAGTCCGTTATCGACACCGGCCCTTCCAGTGCGTCGATAACGTCACGGGCGCTTATATCGGCCGGTGCCCTGGCCAGGCGGTAACCGCCCTGCGGCCCGCGAGTCGACCGGACCAATCCTGCTTTTCCCAATGTTTTCAATAATTTGCTTACGGTCGGGAGGCCCAGCCCGGTGGCCGTAGCCACATCGGCCGCGCTCGATACCGCCTGTCCCCGGCGCGCCAGGTAGGCCAGTACGACCGTGCCATAGTCCGTGAGTCGGCTTATTCGCAACAACCGCCTGCTCCGCATCATTAAAGGGGACTATTTTAGTCCTATTTGCCCCGGGGCTCCAGCCTGGCGGGCCTCCCGATCGCGCCTGGCGCATCGGGCCACACCGATTTTGATATCCTACGCCGGTCTCTGAACTGACCGGACGCAGTGCGGTCACAGGGTCCGACGGCCGTCGGCAGACAGCAATACCGGAGCGATTCGAGGGCGGCGACGTCCCTTCGTCGGGGAGGGACGGGTCTGTATAACAGGATCCGGACGCTGGATTGGGCGGAACCAGGGGCGGGCGATCCCGGACGCCGGTCCGGCGGTTGGCACGTACTCCCAAGAGCGAAGGAAGAACCGGAATGAGTTCCGATACCATAGTCGAGATTCGCGACCTGGATTACTCGCGCGGGCACCGCCAGATTTTCAAGGGCCTGAACATCTCGATTGCGCGAGGCAAGGTTACGGCCGTCATGGGCCCCAGTGGTACCGGCAAGACGACGTTGCTGCGTCTGATCACTCGCCAGCTCGTTCCTGACCGCGGCACGATCCTGGTCGACGGCGTCGATATCTCGAGGCTCAGCCAGACCGAACTCTTCCGACTCCGGAAACGCTTCGGAATGCTGTTCCAGAACGGCGCGCTCCTCACTGACATCAGCGTTTTCGAAAACGTGGCGTTTCCTTTGCGCGAACACACACGCCTGCCGAATCGACTGATCCGGCATATCGTTTTGACCAAGCTGCACGCGGTCGGTTTGCGCGGGGCGGCGGACATGATGCCTTCCGAACTCTCAGGAGGCATGGCGCGACGCGTCGCGCTCGCGCGCGCGATGGTCATGGATCCCGATATTCTCATCTACGATGAGCCTTTCGTCGGGCTCGACCCGATCTCGATGGGAGTCATCGTTCGCCTGGTACGCAAGATGAACGATGCGCTCGGCATTTCGAGCATCGTCGTCAGCCACGACGTGCAGGAGATTTCCACGGTCGCGGATTGCAGTTACCTGATATCGGGCGGAACGGTTGCCGCCTCCGGCAGCCCGGACGAGCTGAGCAATACCCGCTCGGAACTCGTGCGACAGTTCATGCACGGCATGGCCGACGGACCGGTTCCGTTTCATTTCTCGGCGCCTAATTATGCCGAGCAGCTGCTTGGACGGGACACGGAATGACCGGCATTTTCCGAGAAATCTATTATACGTTCCTGGATTTCCTGGAGACCTTCGGCGCGCTGCAACTTTTCTTCCTGCGGCTGCTGGCGAATTCGCCCAGCATTTTTGTGCGCCGTTTTCGACTCGTCGTCCACCAGGTTTACAACACCGGCGCGCTGTCGCTGGTCATTATCATGGTCTGCGGACTGTTCGTCGGCGGCGTGCTGGGGCTTCAGGGTCACTCGAACCTGTCCCGGTTCAATGCCGAGGATTCGGTGGGTACGTTTGCCGCTTTTTCGCTCCTGAAAGAACTGGGTCCGGTGGTAACGGCGCTGCTGTTTGCCGGGCGGGCCGGCACGGCGCTGGCCTCGGAAATCGGCCTGATGAAAGCCACGGATCAGCTCTCGGCCATGGAGATGATGGCGATAAATCCGCTGCGGCGCGTCCTCGTACCGCGCTTTCTCGGAGGCGTGATCGCGATGCCGCTCCTGGCAGCCGTATTCAGCATGACCGGTTTGCTGGGCGCGCACGTGGTAGCCGTCAGCCTCCTCGGTGTAGACCCGGGGGCCTTCTGGCAACAGATGCAGACGAGCCTCGACCTCCGGGACGTCAGCGAGGGAATCATCAAGAGCATTGTGTTCGGAATCGTGGGGAGCCTTCTCGCTGTCTGGGAAGGATATAATGCGATCCCGACCGCCGAGGGTGTGGGACGCGCGACGACGAGGACAGTGGTGATCACGGCAATATCCGTGCTGATCCTGGACTTCATGATCACTGCGATTTTTATCTGAGGGATTTCGATGCAACAGACGAGATCAGTAGAAGCGGGTACCGGCCTGTTTGTCCTGCTGGGCATGGCGGCGCTCTTTTTTCTCACGACGCAAACCACCGGATCGGATACGTTTTCCGGCTCCGACACGTACCAGGTAACGGCGCGTTTTCAGAACGTGGGAAGCCTTAAGCCGCGGGCGCCGGTTGCAATGTCCGGTGTGACGATCGGGCGAGTGACGACCGTAGAGTTCGATCCGGAGAGCCTCGAGGCGATTGTGGCATTCGAGATCGATTCAAAGTATGACAAGATTCCGGAGGACTCGGACGCCAGCATACTGACTGCCGGGTTGCTGGGTAGCCAGTACATCGGGCTGCAGGCCGGCGGGTCGGAGTTCTATCTGGAGCAGGGCAGCGAGGTTCAGTTCACGCAGTCCGCCATCGTGCTGGAGAACCTGATTTCCAAGTATCTGTTCAGCAGTTCGTCGGGCAACGCCACCAACAGCGAGAACTAGGAAGAATGCGAATGAACAAGATGCACCAGTGGATTGTTGCGACACTTCTGGTATGCACGGCGTTCGGCGCGCAGGCGCAGTCCCCGAACAGCGTGATCGAAGAGGCGGCGGGTCTCCTGGCGACGACGCTCGATGGGCGGAAAGACGAGCTTGCGGCCGACCGGGAAGCACTCTACTCGGTCATCGATGCGATACTCCTGCCGCGTTTCGATCGCACCTACGCGGCCCAGCTTGTTCTGGGCAGGACGTGGCGTGATGCGTCGGAGGAGCAGCGCGAGCGTTTCATCGCCGCTTTCTACAATAGCCTGTTGCGAAAATACGCCGACGGGCTGCTGCAGTACGACCAGAATCGGATCGAAATACTTCCGTTTCGCGGCGATGAGACCAAGCCTCGGGTTATCGTGAAAACACTGGTCCAGCTCGACGATGGCACGGAGGTGCCCGTCGACTACGGGCTGGTCAGGCGCGACTCGGCATGGCTCGTATTCGACGTCATCATCGAGGGCATCTCCTACGTACGTAATTTTCGTGCCGAACTGGATGCGGAGGTGGCGGCAACCAGTCTCGAGGCGGTGATCCAGCGGTTGGAAAGCGAAAATGCGGCTGTGCCACCGGGATGAGTGGTTACCAGTTAAGTAACCTGGGAGACGGGAAGTTCGCCCTGTCGGGTGAAATGACCTTCGCCACTGCAGGGGACATACTGCGCGACAGCGAGGAACCGTTCGAACATCACACGCGGATCGAGATGGACCTGTCCGGCGTCACCGATACGGACTCCGCAGGACTCGCGTTGCTGCTCGAATGGATAACCTGGGCGAACCACACGGTTCGCGAGATCCGATTCACGGGTATGCCGGACAAGATCGAGGCGATTGCCCGGGTAACCGAGGTGGAGAACCTGTTGCGCCGAGGCGAGCGCTGGGCCGGGTTCATCGAAGCGCCGAGAGACTGATAGCCCGGCCGGTTCTCACCTGATCTCGTCTTCCTCGAGAAAGTCGTCGTAAAATTCATCATTGACGGGCGGGTTTCCGTCGTAGATCTGGTACGTCCTGCGCTGCAGAAAGGACTCCCGGATCGTGATGTACCTGTCCTTCGAGTCCTTCAGCAAGTCATCAGCGACGAATAGCCGCTGCCGCACGTCGACCAGTCGAAGCACATAAAGCTTGTCTCTCACTGACGAGTTATCGTAATGGAGCAACGGGTCCGCCAGCAGGTTGAGCGGAATCATCAGAGCGTCCCGGAGTGTGTTCGGTCCGAGAAAAGGAACCACTATGTAGGGACCCGCTGGCACGCCCCAGACGGCCAGCGTTTGCCCGAAGTCTTCCTCGCTACGTTCGATGCCGGCACCGGTAGCCCAGTCGAAAATGCCCAGCACGCCAAACGTGCTGTTCAACATGAATCGACCGACGTCGTTCATGGCTGCACCGCCCTTGCCCTGCAGCAGATTATTGATCGCATGTAGCGGTTCGCGCAGGTTGCGCGAAAAATTCGTAACGCCCTGGCGCATGAATGACGGGACAACGAACTCGTAGCCCTTTGCTATCGGCTTCAGAAGGACTGCATCGTAAGCAGAGTTGAATGAGTGGATAGGCCGGTTGAGGGGCTCCCAGGGATCGGCTGCGGACCGGGCTTCCTTTGGCGCCGGCGGATTGCCGGCGCACGCACCGAGCAAGATAGTCAGACCGAGCAACAGGCTTGATCGTGCAATCATGATTTATCCCCGCCTCATTTCTTATCGTTGTTGAGGCCTATTATACAGGCGCTCTGCCTGGTCGAGAGGTCAGCTTGCGCTCGGGCCGGAGGGGCGCGAGCGACGCATCTGCTGCAGTTGCTCCTCGGTCATGAATTCCTGGATGAAATCGATCCTGGCTTCATAACGGATTCTTTGAATTTCCTGCAGGTCGGGCAGTGCGAGGGCACGCTGCAGGAAGCTGACGCCGCCGACCAGGTCACCGATCATGAACCGGTATTCGGCCATGTAGTAATGGGCTTCCGGGTTGTTGCCGTATTCTATTGCCGCCGTCGCAAGTAACCGGACCTGCTCCGGCGTCGGCGGCACGTTGTTCAGCAAGTCGAGCAGGGTATCGTGGGCCTTCTTCGGCTCGCCGAGTCTGAGCAGTGCCTCGGCATAATGCACGACGAGAGGCACATTTCGCGGGAACAGCTCGATCGCCCGCTCGAACGTGTCCCGGGACTCCTCGATCCGCTCGAGTTCCAGCTGGGCCTGCGCGAGTCCGATGTGGTAGGCAATGATTTGCTGGTCGCGCAACAACAATTCTTCGAAGATGCGGTTGGCCTCGTTGAAACGGCCCGCGCGCATGTAGGCGAGGGCGCGACCGTACCGGGCGGCGTCCGACTGGTATTGGTAATCCTGGCTTTCAAAGAGCGCAACGGCCTGTTCCGCCGTTTCCTGACCATTCACCATGAGTCGCGCGCGGGCGATGCCGTAATTCGGGGTATCGTCCGTGAGCGTGCGCGGGTAACTGCGTGCGCGGTTGCGGGCCTCGGATATACGCGCGCTGCTGACCGGGTGAGTACGCAGGAACTCGGGCACACGCATTTCGCTCGTACTGGTGTTGCGGGAGATTACTTCGAAGAACGAAGCCATCCCCTCGGGATCGAAGCCGGCGTCTGCGAGCGCCGCGATGCCGACCCGGTCCGCCTCGTATTCGTTGCTGCGCGTAAAGTTGATCTGTGCCTGTGCCGCCGAGCCCTGCGCGACCGCGATGGCTCCCTGCACCGCATTCGGGTCGGCCCCGGCGGCTGCTGCGACCAGCGCTCCGAGCATGATTGCGGTGCTCAGGATGCTCTGCCGCTGATTCGCATGAATGGCGCGCGCAATATGGCGCTGGGTCACGTGAGCGACCTCGTGTGCGAGCACGCCTGCCAGTTCGTCTTCGCTGCGCGTAGACTCCAGGAGCCCGGTATGAACGCCGATATAGCCGCCGGGCAGGGCAAATGCGTTGATGGAAGGTTCGTCGATGACGAAAAACGTGAACTTGTGCCCGCCATCGTTCGCCTGGGCCGCGAGCCGGTGCCCTATGTCGTTGATGTACTCGGTAATCTGCGGGTCTTCGACCAGCGTCCCGCTGGCCCGGATCTGCTGCATTATCGCCCGGCCGATCTGCGCTTCGTCCGATTTTGACAACACCGCATCGGCCGGGCTCCCGATGTCCGGCAACTCGACTTGCGCGCTCGTTCCGGCCGCTGCCAACAGCAGGCAGAGCGTGGACATGGCAGTGCGGATTAATCTGGCGGTCATCGTCAAAAGGCCGACCTCAGGGCGCTGGTAACACTCAGACTGAACGGCGGCGACTCCGTTCCCGAATCATACGCGGGAGCCCGTGGCGATGTCCGCCGGTCACCGGTCATTCGAGCGTCGAAGGTCCAGAGGTTACTGAAAATAAAGGAATAAATCCTCAGCAGTTGGTGGCGGCGTCCAGGACTTCCTGCGCGTGGCCCTTGACTTTGACCTTGCGCCACTCCGCCTTCAATTTGCCGTCCTCCCCGATCAGGAAGGTGCTCCGCTCGATCCCCAGGAACTTCCGGCCGTACAGGCTTTTCTCCCGGATAACGTCGAACTGCCGGCACAGGGATTCATCCGGGTCGGACAGCAGGTCGAAGGGAAAGCCCTGCTTGTCCCGGAACTTCTCGTGGGAAGCAATGCTGTCCCTGGACACGCCGAAAACAAGCGTGTTCTGACGTTTGAACCTGGCGTGCAGGTCGCGGAACTCCTGACCCTCGGTCGTGCAGCCCGGCGTGCTGTCCTTGGGATAGAAATACAGGACGACCTTCTTGCCGCGCAGGTCTTTCAGCCTCACGGTCTTGTCACCTGTTGCGGCGGCCTTGAAATCGGCCACGACGCGGTTCAGTAGGGGTCCAGCCACGGGCTTCCTCCGGAAGAGTATCGGGGCGACGTCAGCCCTTAACCGGTTCCAGGATCGCATCCAGGTTCAGGCGATCGCAGAACTCCAGGAATTCGTCGCGCAAATGGGATATGTGGACCGAGCCGGGCAGGCTAACGGTCATCTGCACGGCAAACATCGGTGCGCCGGTGTGCGCCGCCGCATAGCGGCGCGTAGCCACCTCCGAGATCTCGATATTCCGGCTCGCGAAGAAGTTGGCGAGATTGAAAACGATGCCCGGCTGGTCGAGGCACACGACGTCGACAAGGTAGGGCATGCACTCCTCGGGCCGCCGCCGTTGTTCGGTCTTCTTCAGCGTGACGGTCAGATTGTGCTCCTTGGACAGCCGGTCGAGTGCTGCCTCGAGCTTGTTGAGCGTGTGCCAGTTGCCGGATACCAGGAGGAGCATCGCGAATTCGCTACCGAGCGCAGCCATCCGGCTTTCCTCGATATTGCCGCCGCAATCCAGGATAACGCCGGTCAGGTCGTTGACGACGCCGGGCCGGTCAGCGCCAAGCACTGATAAAACAATAAGTTGTCGCATTTTTCTAGATTTGATCTCTTAGTTGGGCGGGCTCCGGCCGGCGGGCCCGCCGGCGGGTCTCGGCCTGCGGCATGGCTTGCCAGCGCGGAACGTGAACAGTACCATCGCCGGCTGTTTTCTGGCGAGCCTTTCCTGCTGGAGTTGTCGCCGGGCCGATTGAGTTCCCGAGGTGTCCATTGACGACGGTGCGAACGATGGTGTTGCTGGCGGCCGCTGCACTGTGCGCGGCCTGTGCCGACAACCTGACCTGCGACGAACCGCAACGCTACGAGTTCGCGCGCGAAGGCGTACGGGTCGATGCGCCGGACGACCTGGCCGACCCGGATTCGGCCAAGGAGTTGCAGATCCCGAGGGCGTCGCCCCGCGATCCGCGCCCCGACGAAACGCGCTGCCTGGACCTCCCACCGAGGCTCCAGACCCAGTCGAGCAGCTGAGTCGCAAATCGAAGTGCCGCCGACAGGCGGCAGACAGGCGTCGCCCGGTTACAATGGCGGCACTGGAAACAGGTTCAGGAGAGGTGGCCGAGCGGCTGAAGGCGCTTGCTTGGAAAGCAAGTGTACGGTAACCCCGTACCGCGGGTTCGAATCCCGCCCTCTCCGCCAGTAAACAAAAAGGGGCCGGTTGGCCCCTTTTTATTTACCAGCAGAGGGTTTGGGACGAGGACCGTCTGGTTCGACGAACCGGCGGAGCCGGTTCGGACGCGCGTTAGCGCGCCCCGAAGGGGCGAGGATCGGCGCAAGCCGATCCGAGTCAATCCCGCCCTCTCCGCCAGAAAACAGAAATGGGCCCCCTTGTGGGGCCCATTTTGTTTTCCGGATGGGGGTGATGGATGAGAAGCTGCCAGGTTCGAACCGAGCACGGCGGAGCCGTGCGACAGACGCCCGAAGGCCGCCCGAAGGGCGAGCAAGCGAAGCGAGCGAATCAATCCCGCCCTCTCCGCCAAAGACAAGAAGGCCCCTTTATGGGGCCTTCTGCCTAGTGTTCACGGTCGTTCTGCAGGCAGTCCTACGCGTTCAAGGACTGCGGTGAATATTGGATCACCGCGCCGGTCGACAAAAGCCGTGCTGACATTCAGAAAGATGACGCCACGTGCTCGAGCATCGACAGCCGCATTGAGGAGCTCGTAGCCACGCGCCTCGTTACCGGCGGCAAAGTGGACAGCGGCAAGCAACACGGGTGACACATAAGAGTCATCGGATTCTGTTTCAAGTTCATCGAGCAGGTACTGCGCTGTTGATTCGTTGCCGGCGCGAAAATGGGCATACGCGAGGTTGCCCAGTTGCATGGGACCCCGTCCCTGCCGGCGGAGGTCGTCTTCGAAAACAGCGATCGCCTCGGCCAGTTCGCCCTGCGCCAACTTACTAAAGCCGAGTAAACTGGCAGCATCGGGGTGACTCGTGGCACGCGCCGCGACACGAATGGCATCATCCGGTCGACCTGCATGAAGGTATCGCCATCCGGCATTGACCTGCACGTAATCGTCGTCCGGTGCGGCCTCGAGTCGTCGTTCTACCAGTATGATGGCTTCGTCATGGCGGCCCTGCGTCGATAGGAACAGCGCGTAACCCAGCACGTTCAGTGAATCGAGCAGCATCGTCCGCCGGTACTCGCTTTCTGCGAGCTCAAACTCCCAGTCATACCAGGTCAGGATATCCGCATACAGGGAATGTGCATCAGCCAATTGATCGTCGAGCTCGAGTGCGCGCACCGCTGCTTCTCGTGCGCGGGGGATAACCGTTACGGGCTCGCGCCCACCGTATTCCGTTCCCAGAAATGTATACGCCCAGCCAAGTGCGGCATGCGCCTCAGCGAAATCAGCATCGCGTTCGATCGCCTGCTCGAGGTATTGTACAGCCAGGTCGAGACTTTCCGGTGTCTGCCGGAACGTGTGATAACGCCCGAGCAGATATAGATTGTATGCGTCCAAATTGGCTGTCGGCAGGACCAACGACCCCGATTTCTGGCGTCGATATTCGACGCGGAGCGCGTTGGCGATGCGATTGGCTACGTCATTCTGAATCGCGAAAATATTCTCGACGGTGAGTTCTTCTTCGTATGTTTCCGCCCAGATGTGCCGGTCCGTGGCGCCTTCGATGAGTTGAACCGTGATACGAACCTTGTCGCCATTAACCCGGACACTGCCTTCGATGATGCCGTTGGCGTTGAGCGCACGGGAGATGTTCGGAATGCTCTCGGTTGTGTTGCGGTATTGTTCGGCCGATGTCCGCGATAGTACGGCAATCTCGTCCAGCCGAGCGAGGCGCGACAAGAGTTCTTCCTGCATCCCGTCGGCGAAAAAACCGAAACTGCGGTCTTCACTCATGTCGTTGAACGGCAGTACGGCGAGGGTGCTGATCGTCGGGCCCTCCGGTCCGCCTCGAAGTCCAATGGACAGGCCGAGTACGACCAGAACAGCAATGGCGACCGCCATGCCCAATCGCCAGCGCCGCGAATGCGGTCGCGGTGCGGACGGCGTACCCATCGTCCCTGCCTCTACCGGCGCGGTCAGCCGATAGCCGCGGCCGCGGACTGCGGCGATATACCGGGGGTTCTGGCTGTCTTCGCCGAGAGCCTGGCGTAGCAACCTGACGCGTTGCATCAGGGTCTCGTCGCTGACGATCACGTCTCCCCAAACTTCGGCGATCAAATCATCCTTGCTGACCATGGCTGGTGCCCGCGTCGCAAGCGTCCGGAGCAGTCGAAACGAGAGGTCTGGCAGGTCAACGACCTCTCCGGCACGCCAAACGGTTCCCGACGAAATATCGATGTCGATATCGAGAATCCGTAAATGGTTGTCAGAGAGGGATTTTTTCGGTTTCAGCAAGACTTCAGTCTTCTTCAGCAAAGCTTCAGCGAGTTTACTGGCAATCCAGTTACGGTGCCGACCAATCAATCAACAAATCAAGGACATCGAATGAAAACTCGATCAATACTTATCGCGGCAGTACTGGCCGTACTCATACCTGTGACCGCTTTTGCCGATAGCGGTTTCTTTCTTGCCGCAAGTGTCGGCTCAGCGGAGCTGAGCGAAGACTTCGACGGGTTTGACGTGGATGTGGATTCGACGGCGTACCGGATTACAGCGGGCTGGCGGTTCAGCGATTACCTGGCTGTCGAAGGTGGCTACCATAATTTCGGCGATTTCGAACAGCCATTCAATATTGCAGGTACGCCTACGGACGTCTCGCTCAAGGCCGATGGCTTCACGATCGGCGGCATTGGCAGCCTGCCACTGGGCGACCGTTTTGCGCTATTCGCGCGCGCCGGAGCGTTCTTCTGGGACGGAGACGCTGACATAGACAATGTCACGCAAGCCAAGCCCGAGGACACCAATCTTTATCTGGGCGCCGGCGCACGGCTGTCCCTGTCCGAGCGTCTGTCACTGACGGCCGACGCATCTCGTTACGATCTCGACGATACCTCGAGCACCGTATTCTCTGCTGGTTTCGAAATGCGCTTCTAGCGCCCTGTTCTTTGGAGCGTCATGGCCGTGATCGTGACAATCGTCATGATCACGGCAATTTCTCAGAGCATGGTTCGCTCAAGACTCGCCCCACCGCCAGAAATTGAAAATGGGGCCACCAGGGCCCCATTTTTGATTTCTCGCCGAGTGCGGTTGAGGACTTCGAACCCTGTTCGACGGGAGCAGCGGCGAAGCCGCATACCCGGGCGCGCAATGCCCATCCCACCCTCTCCGCCAGTAAGTCAGGCCTTCGAGTAGTCTCCAGCCAGAGACTCGCGAAGGCCTTTTTCTTTCCAGGGGTTACAGATCCTGTCGGCTGCATTTCCGGACCACCTGCTGCCCATGGGGCCAAGAATCGACGCCAAATCCGTGTAAGTCTCTGCACGCCGTTTTGGCGGTCCAGGATCAGGCGGCTGGAAAGCCGAGAGCTTCGAGTTGACCAGGCCAGTCGATAGGAAGATTCTTAACTCGAACTAGCTTGTTGGCGGTGACCAGCCCGCTATGACGACTCCACCTGTAAGGTGAGAGTGCGTGCTCACTCTCTCGCGGAAGTTTGACCGTACTCCGGAATCAGAGCATGTCGGCATATGGGAACATGCGCATGCCAGGACGCCTTCTCTGAGTACAAAACGGGTTGTTTTCTGCCCAGTGAGCGGTGCGATCTGACGTGATTGCAATGACGTTGTCAGTCATCAAGCTCCGTTCAAGTTTCTGTATTTTCAAAGAAATATCACAGATCATCCATAGTGGCGGGCGCGCTCCACCGCCAGAGAAATCAAAACGGCCCCGGGCGCTCTCCGCCAGAAGAAAACGTGATGTCGCTCAGTCTGCGATGATCATGAAGTTGCTGGTGTTCTCGATTACGACAGACACCACGATCATATAGACAAACAACACCAGGGTGGACTTGACGGCCAATCCAGGCCAGTTTGATTGATAGACGCGGCGCATGGCCATGACGAAATACGCGAAAAAGTAGACGAGAATTGCTACTTGTAAAACCATAAGTATGGTATGCCGGTTTGCCAGTGCCTCGAGCGGCATCATCATTGCGAGAATCACGTATGCAGCGCTGTGCAGGTGAAGCGAAAAGATCAGGTGGTCAAAGTACAGTCGATTGATGTAGACCACCTTCAATAACAGCGCGAACACGGGCAGCAAAACGAACATCAGGCGTGGCAGATCGTTAGACAGGAAACCCGCCTGGATGGCGGCATCGAAGTGGGGGTCCTGGCCGGGTTCGAGCATGATGCCGCTCTGTGCGAGCCAGGCCGCAAAAATGAAAAACAGGATGCTGATGATGAGGTAGAGCCGCAGCGGTGACGTATAGGTGCGGCGACGACCGGCGAAAAACTCGCTAGTCAGCATTCCCGGGCTGCGGAACAGGGCTTTGACGGTCAGAGCAGATCGCCCATCGACTTCGAAGGCCTCTTTGAGGGTCTCCGCAATCAGGCCCCAAATGGGCCGCTCCAGGTCGATGTCGCGCTGACCGCAGCTCGAACAGTAAGCGCCTTTCAGCTCGTACTGGCAATTTTTGCAGTGCGTCATGAGACAGTGATACCGGGCCTGAAACACCAGGTCAACGCCGTTTGGCGGTGATAGGATTGCGAGCCATGAAACTGCCTCGCATTCGCACGATTATCCTCGCACCGTTAGTCGTTTTTGCGCTTTTTTACGTAAGCCTCGTCGCCTTTCTGCTGCTGGATAACGAAACCGTTAAACCGATGGTCGGGGAGCCTGCGAGGCACCAGGTCGTTGCGATCTTCGGCGCCAGCGGAACTGCAGGCGACGGCATACTCAAGGCTGCCTTGGCCAACCCGGATATTGACCGGATTCACGTAATCAGCCGGCGTACCACCCCGCGAATTGATGCCGGCGTTGCTTCCGGCAAGGTCGAAATGACGCTGCACCTGGACTACCTCGACTATTCGGCAATTCACCGGCAAATCGGGGCGGCCGACGCTGTTTACTGGGCGATTGGAACGAGCAGTGTCGGAGTTGACGAGGAAACCTACGGCAAGATCCATGTGGATTTTCCGGTGCAGTTTGTCAGGGAATGGCTTGGTGTCAGCGACAAACCGGATATTTCATTCCATTACATCAGTTCCAGCGATATATCCGCCGATTCACGCATGATGTGGGCGCGTGAGAAGGTGCGTGCAGAGATCACGTTGTTCGAAGTCGCGGCGGACTCCAAGCTTCGGGTGATCGCTTATCGGCCCGATTACATTGGCCCAACGAAAGAAGAGGCTCACATCGGCCAGAATCTGCTTTACTGGTTCTTTGCGCCGGTAAGCTCGGCCGTCAAGGCAGCACAAATAGGTCAGGCAATGTTCGAGGTAACAGCGCGAGGGTCCGAATTCGGCAACGGCGATCGCCTCGGGACGAGAAGCATCATCAGGTACAGTGACGCGTATCAGCGTCGGCAAGAGGTGGCGGCAGAGCATCGGTAGCGGGCGACTGGCTTCTCCCAGCGAGTCAAGAAAGGATCGGCGGTACGGGATCACCGCTGTTGAGCAGCGTTAGACGGGGTCCGGGACACCCCAGCGAGTCAGTGCGAATCAGCGGTACGGGAAACTGGGGCGGAGTGCGGTTGCGGACTTCGAACCCTGTTCGACCGACGCAGTCGCGAAGCCACTTGAATCTCACCCTCTCCGGCAACTGATCAGGCAGCGGGTATACTCATCGGTGGCCAGCCAGGCACGTATGCGGCATCCTGTGTACCTCACTCATAGTGCTATTTTCGGGATTTGAAGAGCGTAGCAACCAAGTGATTCGCTCCGGCCGCGATTTCTGGATATTCCACGTGACCTTCTGGGTGGCCGCAGCGATCGCCCTGTTTCTGTATGGCCTGACTTATGGGCACGTAGCGGTTGCAGTCGTCCGCAACCTGTACAACCCGCTGGTAGGATTCGGCTTCTCGTATCTCATCAAGACGGTCTACGACAGCCGATTTCCGTCCGGATTCGGGCGAAGGCTTCTCTTGATATCCGGTTTATCGTTTCTAGGCGCCCTTGTTTCAGCGCTCGTGGTCAATCCGATTACTTTCGGCCTGCTTGGCTACGAAATTGGTGACCTGCCGTTGCGCAATCTCTTGCAGGACGGACTGTATTTCGTATTACTGTACCTCGTGTGGAGCCTGTTGTACCTGCAATTGATGGGCCGATCGTTGGTCCCCGCACCCGCAGATACGAGCGCGACGGGGACAATTAACGTCACGAAAGGCAACCAAGTCTTCAAGCTCGATCTTGCGAATATTACCTGCATCAAGGCCTGTGGCGACTACGTAGAGCTTTGTACCGATTCCGAGAAGTACCTGAAGCACGGGACGATCAGTTCCTACGAGAAGGCACTGGCGGGTACGCCTCGCCCGGGGCACACTGTCAGCTTTCGTGGTTCGGGAAATTCATGCAGCACATACACGGCTATTATTCTTCCAACGACCTGTACAACAGGATCATCGATGGGCTGAGAATGTTGGGCAAGGATCTGTCGCAGGTTACGCCGGACGATCTTCAGCCCGTGGACGAGTTTCATATACGCGGTGATGTGGCCACGAGGGAACTGATCGAGCTCTCCGGATTTACACCGGAAATGCATATCCTCGACGTCGGTTGCGGCATCGGTGGGTCGACGCGCCGCCTCTCGGCGCAGGCGGGCTGCCGCGTAACGGGCATCGATTTGAGTGAAGACTACATCGACACGGCGATACGCTTGACCGACTTGCTCAATATGCAGGATAGCGTCGATTTTCATGCGGCGAGCGCGCTCGAATTGCCATTCGACGACGATGCGTTCGGCGGAGTCTGGTCCCTGCAGATGAACATGAACGTCGAAGACAAGCTCGGTTGGTTACTGGAGACCTGTCGCGTGCTCAAACCCGGCGGGCGGGCCGTCCTGTACGAGGTATGCGGCAGCCGGAACGAGCCGCTCTATTTTCCCGTCCCGTGGGCGCAGGATGACTCGATGAGCTACCTCGTGCCGCCGGCTGCATTCCGCGAGGTCATCGAGTCCGCCGGATTCGACGTCGAAGTCTGGAACGACAAGACGGACCTCGCCCGCCGTGCGTTCGCGGACGTGCAGGAGCCGACAGGGGACCCAGATCTCCCCGTCCTGGGCGTCTACATGCTGGTTGGCAATGACATCAAGACCAAGGCCTACAACCTGCGCCGGAACCTGGAGGAGGACCGCGTCAGCCTCATCGAGACCGTCGTCATCAAGCGCGGGACCTGAGGGGCGAGGGCCCTGGCGGGCGCTCGAATCAGTCCGTCACGCAGGTAAAATTGCCTGCCCTGTCCGGATCGCCCTCGCCATCGTAGCGGGGCCACGCGGGATACCGGCACACCGGCCGCGTCCGGCCCGCGGTGGCGTCGTTCGCATCAATCGCGAGCAACTCCCCGGGCGCGATACCGCGCTCCACCCAGGCCTCGAGCGCATCCAGCGTCGAAATGCGGGCGTTGAAGGGGCCAGTCGTGTGGCCCATGCCGGGAATCGTGTAAAAGCGCACGAACTCGTGGAGTGCGTCGGCCCGGTAACGCCGCTGCAGGCGCTCGAAGTACTGGATTGAGCTGTAGACCGGAATGAAGTCGTCGACGGCGCCGTGGAAAAAGATCAGCTTGCCGCCGCTGGCCTGGAAGCGGTCGAGGTCGACGCTGTTGGCGCTGATCAGCGTCACCAGGTCGGCGATCCGTCCCGCGTAATGCGTCGGGTCGAAATCGGCCAGCGTATCGAGCGCCAGGTTGCGGGCGATGCCGTAGCGGGGCGTAGCGTCGCCGGGCAGGAACTGAAGCGCCTGCTGCGGGCCATCGCCGCCCAGGTTCGGGAACCCGCCGTCGAAGAACGTCGAGCCCTCGAAGGGCGTCCACCTGGGAAACACACTGTTGCCTTCGTCGTCGGCGAATACGCTGAATCCCAGGTCGTAGCGCGCGTCCATGACCAACAGGGACTCGATTTGCCGGTCCGAAAGGCAGCCGGTGCCCGTGTCGGAGCCGCCGTCACAGCGCAACGGGTTAGCGGCATCCTGGCGCCGGAATGCCGCGGTCGCCTCGTAGCAGGAGCTTACGTTGCCGATGATTCCGTCTCCGATGCCATCGAGCGAGTCACAGGCCTCGTACACGGCGCTGACAAAAGTCCTGGCTTTCGCCGGGCTGATCCAGCCGGCGCCCTGACCGGCATGCAGGGCCCTGGCGTAGCGGTTGGCCGACAGGTGCAGCATGACGAGATTGTGGGCCGGGTAACCGGCTACCGCGCCGTCGTAGTCGTCCGGATAGCGCTGCACCGCGTCGAAAGCTTCGTGGCCCCCCTGCGAGCCTCCGACGAAATAACGAAAGCGTGGCGCCGCAGCGTAACGCACCTCGATGAGCCGCAGGGCGACGTCGTGCGTCTTCTTGATCTGTTCGTGGCCATAGTTCCGCAGCGCCTCGTCGTTCAGCATGAATCGGCCATCGAACGGAGTCGCCGACTGGTGACCCGCGTCGCTGCCCAGGGTTACGTAGCCGCGCGCCAGCGGTGTTCTTTCCGACGCCGGCTGCTTCACGTAATGCGTGAGCCCGCTGACCAGCCGTCCGTTGAAACCGCCGCCGCCGAAATGCAGGGTCTTGCCGTTCCAGGCCGTCGGCAAGTTGACTTCGAAATTGATGTCCGGCGCCGTGTAGGACACGGGGCGGATGGCGCCGAGTATCCTGCAGAACTCACCGTTTTCGTTACCGGCCGCAGCGGCGGACACGAGTTCTGCAGCCGTAATCATTGCGCCGCCGGTGGGCAGGCCGATGACCTCTGCCGGAATCGAGTGGCCGGCCAGCGAGGTGCAGGCTTCGGCCGGTGAGCGGCCCGATACATCGGCCAAGCCGGGACCGGCCGCCGCGGCCTGCGGACCGAGGCCGGAGAGGCTTGCCAGCAGGAGCACCGCCCCGGCCGAGCGATGCCGATCGGTCGACTTGGGTTTGCGGATTGTTCCGGTATTCCTGTCCATGCCAGGGGCTCCTGGAAGATCACGCTCCGCCGGTTGCCCGATGATTTGGATCGTGCGATTCCCGTGTGGCTCGACAGCTTGAGCGGTCGCCTGCAGCCGAGTAGTGGTAGTTTTCCGCATTGACAAGCACCGGTACGACGCTATTGTCCGGCTTGCGACGGCCAATGCAACACGGGACGATCTCGCCAATGCGCGTACTTCTGCTGTACTCGACGATAGACGGACATACTCGTGATATCTGCGCGCGGCTGAAGGAAATGATCGACTCCGCCGGGCATCGCGGAGTCCTGGCCGAGCTGAGTGACAAATCGGAAATCAACGTCGGCGAATTCGACGGTGTAATACTCGGCGCCAGCATCCGCTACGGCAGGCACCGCCCGGCGGTGGCACGCTTCATCGACAGGCATACCGGTTTCCTGGAGTCGAGGCCTTGCGCGTTCTTTTCAGTCAACGCGGTCGCGCGCAAGCCGGAAAAACAGTCACGGGAAACCAACCCCTATGTCCGCAAATTTCTTCGATCCATTTCCTGGCGGCCGGGACACATAGGCATTTTCGGCGGGCTGATCGACTATCCGCGCTATGGTTTCATCGACCGGAACATGATCCGGCTGATCATGTGGATCACCAAGGGACCGACGGATCCTGCCGGCACCTACGATTTCACTAATTGGGACGACGTGGAAACCTTCGGTGAGAAATATCTGCAGATGCTGCAGTCCGCGTAGCGGACCGCGTTACGCCGAACGGAGGTACCCCTCCTCCCGGAGATCGTCGATCGTCAGCAGGATGGCCTGGCGGAGCTTGCTGACGATGTAATCGACGTCGTCCTTCGTCATCGTCAGCGACGGCGACAGCACATTGAGATCGACGACCGGGCGGACGATGAGCCCCAACGCCTCGGCGTGGTTGGAAATGCGCTTGCCGATCATGACCTCGGGCGGGAAGAACTCGCGCGTCTTTTTGTTCATCACATTGACGACGCACATCATGAACAGCCGCCCCCGGATGTCACCTACGATGGGCAGGTCGAGCAACGTTCGCAGTTGCTGCTCGAAATACGTGCCCACGTTACGTACGTTCTCGAACAGGTTCTCCCGCTCGAGAATCTCGATATTCTTGAGCGCCGCAGCACAACAAACGGGATGCGCGGAGTAGGTGAAGCCGGCCGTGAACCAACGATCGGCGTCGTCGCCGAGTGCGTCGTAAATCCGGTCGGATACGATCATGGCGCCGAGGGGCAGGTAACCTGACGTCAGTCCCTTGGCGCAGCAGATGATGTCCGGCTCTACGCCGAACATGTCCTTCGACACGAACCAATGGCCAAGCCGGCCGAACCCGGTGACGACCTCGTCGGCGACGTAGAGGATGTCGTATTTCCGGCAAAGCTCCCAGGTTCGCCTGTTGTAGTCCTCAGGCGGCACGATGACGCCGCCGGACCCGAGTATGGGCTCGGCCCAGAAGGCCGCCACGTTTTCGGGCCCGAGTTCGAGAATCTTCTGCTCCATCTCGTCGACCAGGTAATCACAGAACGCGGCCGCGTCCATGCCGTCCGGCGCCCGGTAGAAGTTGGGGCTGGTCAGGTGATGGATGCCCTCGGTGATGTAGCGGAAGTCGGGCATGCGGTCCCCGGCTTTGCCGGACAGCGAGGCGGTCAGATAGGTCGTACCGTGGTACGCGTCGCGGCGGCACAGGACATGCGTTTTCTGCTTCTGGCCGCGCGCGCTCTGGTACATCTGGATCAGGCGGTAAGCGGAATCGTTCGCCGTCGACCCGCCGCAGGTGAAAAACACGTGGTTCAGGTCGCCCGGAGCCAGTTCGGCCAGCTTCGCCGCAAGCCGAGCGGCCGGCTCGTTCGACATGTCGGTGAACGGGTTGGCGTAGGCGAGACGCGTTACCTGCTCGGCGATTGCGTCGGCCATTTCCTGGCGGCCGAGGCCGATATTGGTGCACCACATGCCACCGACGGCGTCGAAGTACTTCTTGCCGTCGGAGTCCCGCAGCCAGGCACCTTCACCCCCGCTGATGATCAGGGAGCCGTGCTCGTTGTACGTCACGAAATTCTGATAGGGATGCAGATGGTGACGGCGGTCCTGCGACCAGAGGTCCGTCTCGATCGTCTGGCGGGCGCCGCCTTTGGCTGGTGCACTCATATTCTTACCATAAACAAACATTTACCAACGGGTGAGATTGTATCCCAGGGCCCCGATCGGATGGCATGGCGGCGCACATGCTGAAACGACCGGTCCCGCCTGCGGCCTCCCCGGTCCTGCGAAAGGCCGGGGCAGGCTGTCGCGAACTGCTGCCCGGGTCGTCACCGGCTCGCGTATCCGGATCACGACCCTATAATGCCGGCAGACCGGGCCTGTACCCGGCGGCAAGGGGGGGCGTGATGGGACGAGCGGCACTATGGGTACTGGCGTGCGCCTGTACCGCCTGCGGGGACAATTCAGCTGACCAGGCGACCAACCGGGGGCCCGGCCTGCCGGCATCGGCGGTAGCAGCGCCGACCGGCAGCTGGCCGACGAACGGCGGCGACTGGTACAACCGCCGTTACTCGCCGCTCGAGCAAATCGACCGGAACAACGTTGCGAACCTGAAAGGTGTGTGGCGTGCGCGCTTGGACGGCTCCGGCCTGGGCACGAAATACTCCGGCGAGGCGCAGCCTATTGTCCTGGACGGCGTCATCTACATCGTCACCGGCGCCGACGACGTGTTTGCGCTCAGCGTCGATACCGGCGAGAAGCTGTGGACGTACACGGCCGGCCTCGACGACGCGATCGACACCGTGTGCTGCGGATGGACCAGCCGAGGCGTCGCCGTCGGCGACGGCAGGGTCTACGTCGGCCAGCTGGACAGCAAGCTCGTGGCGCTGGACCAGGCGACGGGGGACATCGCCTGGTCGGTCCAGGCAGAGCGCTGGGAGGAGGGCTACACCATAACCAGTGCGCCATTATTCTACGACGGTCTCGTCATCACCGGTTTCGCGGGTGCCGAATACGGCATCCGGGGCCGCGTCAAGGCCTACAACGCGGCGGACGGGTCTCTGGCGTGGACGTTTTACACGATTCCGGGTCCGGGCGAAGTCGGGCACGACAGTTGGCCAGGGGACAACGATCTCTGGATGCACGGCGGCGCATCGGTCTGGCAGACGCCGGCCGTCGACCCGGAACTCGGCCTGGTCTATTTCTCGACCGGCAACCCCGGCCCCGACTACAACGGCGCGGTACGCGCCGGTGACAACCTGTTTTCGGCGTCCATCGTCGCTGTCGATGCGAAGACCGGCGAGTACCGCTGGCATTTCCAGCAAGTTCACCACGACATCTGGGACTTCGATGCGCCGAGCCCCGTGGTGCTGTTCGACATCGAAATCGACGGCGTGCTGCAGAAGGGGCTCGCCGAAGCGAGCAAGACCGGCTGGGTGTACGTTCTCGATCGCCGCAACGGCCAGCCGCTCATCGGCATCGAGGAGCGGCCGGTGCCGCAGGAGCCGCGCCAGGCGACGTCGCCGACGCAGCCGTATCCGGTCGGTGACGCCTTCGCGCCGCAGTCGCTCGAGATTGCGCCGGAGGGATACCGGCTGATCAACGGCGGACAGATTTTCACGCCGTACTGGACGGACGAGATTGTCATCGCCAAGCCGGGCATCGGCGGCGGCGTCAACTGGCCGCCGAGTTCCTACGATCCGGCGAGCGGGTACCTGTACGTGTGCTCGCAGGACACGATCGGCGCCTATCGAGCGGAGGAAATAGGCGACGAGCCCCCGCCGGAGGGCGAACTGTACGCGGCCGGGATGTTCGGCGGCACGCACATGCCCGATCACGGCATCTTCGCGGCCATGGACATGCATACGAACAGGATCGTGTGGCGCCAGCACTGGCCGGATCCCTGCTACAGCGGTTCGGTCGTGACCGCCGGCGGCCTGGTGTTCGTCGGCCGCAGTGACGGTCGCCTGACTGCGCTCGACTCGTCCAACGGCAACCGGCTCTGGACGTTCCAGACCGGTGCCGGCATGAACGCCCCTGCCAGCGTGTTCGAGCATGAGGGCCGGCAGTACGTCGTCGCCTATTCGGCCGGGAATCTCTTTGCCGGCTCGCCCAAGGGCGACAGCGTCTGGCTGTTCGCGCTCCACGGTCTGCTGGACGAGGTACCGCCGGCGTCGACGATCATGACCTACGCGCCGGTCGAGGGCGGGCCGGACCTCGCCGCGGGCAAGCTGGTATACGATTCGGCCTGCACGTTCTGCCATGGCGAGGCCGGGCAGGGCGGGCATGGCGGCGGGCCTGCGCTATCGGGAATGGATTCGCCCGCCCGGATCATGCAGGTGATCAGCGAGGGCCGCGGTGACATGCCGTCCTTCGGCGGCGCGCTCACGGCCGAACAGGCCCGCGATGTCAGTGCCTATGTCGCGGGGGAGCTGCTGGCGCCGCCTTAGGCGCATCGCCACGGCGTGCAGGCCGGGCCTGGCTGTCAGGTGTCGACACCGCCCCAGATCGCTTCCGCCGTCCGGACGACGAGTTCGAGCTTCTTTTTCTGCTGGTCGGGCGTCAGCGAGTTGCCCTCCTCGGTGGAGGCGAAGCCGCACTGCGGTGCGATGCCGAGCTGGTCCAGATCCGCGTAGCGAGAGGCTTCGTCGAAACGCTTGCGGAGATCGTCGAGTGACTCGAGTTCGGGCGTCTTGGTCGTGATGAAGCCCGGCATGACGCGCTGCTTGCCTTTCGGAAGCAGCCGCAGCGGTTCGAGACCTCCCGCGCGTTCCGTGTCGTATTCCATGAAGTACACGTCGACACCGGTCTGGTTGAATACGGCGTCGGCCGCCGGGTCGTAGGCGCCATCGGCCGCCCAGGTCGACTTGTAGTTGCCACGGCAAAGGTGCATCGCGATCACCAGGTCGTCGGGCCGCCCGTCGATGGCGTCGTGCATCATTTTCGCGTACTGCGTAATGAGCCAGTCCGGATCCACTCCCTGCGCTTTCTTCTCCTCACGATGTTTCGGGTCGCACAGGTAGGCGAAGAAGATGTCGTCGAGCTGCAGGTAGCGGCAGCCGGCGTCGTAGAACGCCCGTACCGCTTTCCTGTATGCCCTCGCGATGTCGGCGAACAGCACCTCCAGGTCGGCGTATTCGGGCGGATGTATGTCTGCCGGCGCCGTGCGGAAATGGCAGGCGCTCGGTCCGGGTATCGAAATCTTGGGCTGGACCCTCGCAATCGACGCGAGGTAGCGAAAATGCCCGAGCATCGGGTGATCGTCGGGAAAGTCGATCCTGCTCTTGATCGTCGGGAATATCGGGCGAAGCTTGAGCCCGTGGAACTGGACTCCGACATTACGTTCCTCGAGTTCCAGCCCGGTCAGCGCGCCCATGAAGTCGAAATGCCAGAACGACCGTCGGAACTCGCCGTCGGTAACCGTCTTCAGTCCGACGCTCTCCTGCATCCTGACCGCCTCGCGGATCGCCTCGTCTTCGATGACCTGAAGCTCGTCGCAGGTGCTGAACCCATCGGGCCCGAGCTTGTCGGCATGAAGACGGATGCGCGCCTTGTGAACCTTGTTCGGTCGCAGCAGGCTGCCGACATGGTCGGCGCGGAAGGGTGCGGTGGCGGCCATGCTAAACCTCGCATTGTTGGTCAGGTGCTTATCCTAACATCCGGTTGCAGCAAGTCGGGCGAACGGGCATCGGCCGACGGCGGAAAATCCAGGCTGCGCCGGAACTCGCGCCGCAACAGGATGTAGCTGACGATGGCCTGCAAGGCCATGGTGGCCACCGACAGGAACCAGACATGCTCGATCAGGAAACCTTCCTGCCGTGCGGCCCACATGAGCGGCAGCGCGAAGCCGCCCAGTCGGACCGCCGTGCTGAACAACGCTGGCCAGGTATTGCCCAATGCCTGGAACATGCCCGAGCACGTGAAAATGATCGCGGAGGGCACGAAGTTCCAGGAAATGAAACGTAGAAAGGTCGCAGCCACGTCGATGACGGCTGCGTCGTCCGAAAAGCCGCGCACCAGCGCGGACGGGCTTATCTGGCAAAGCAGGGTCAGGGCCGCCATCACCAGGCCGCTCATGACGGCCGTCCAGCGAAATGTCAGCCGCACCCGTGCCGCCTGCCGCGCACCGAAATTCTGCCCGGCGACGGCCGGCGCGGCGAATGCCAGCGCCATCGCCGGCAGGAAGATGGACTGCATGATGCGTTGGCCGAGTCCGAAGCCCGCCTGCGCCTCGGCGCCGAAGTCGCGAATCGACCAGTAAATGATCGCCATGAACGCGAAAATCAGGAAAAACTCGCCGCCCGCCGGAAGACCGATCGCGAGCAGTCGGCGCCAGACGACCACGCGCGGCCGCCACAGGCCGGCATCCAGTCGGACATATTTCTCGAGGCGCCGGAAGTAAAACAGCAGCAACAGCACGCCGCACGCGACGGCAACGGACGTCGCGAGACCTGCGCCGGCGACGCCCATCGGGAGGCCGGTGCCCCAGCCTGCGATCAGCACCGGGGCGAGGATGATGTTGACGATCACCGTCAGCAGCTGAACGGCCACCGTCGGCTTGACGATGCCGGTGCCCCTGAGGGCCGAACTCATCGCGATCAGGGCGAACTGCAGGGCCATGCCCGGCAGGAACCAGTAGAGGTAGGTGCGGCCGGCCTCCACCGTAACGGCGTCCGCGGCTATCGTGGCGAGATAGGCGTCCGTGAACGCATACCCCCCGATGAGGGTCGTCGCGCCGAGCAGCGCTGCCAGCAGCAGCGACTGGTTGAAAACGAGGTTTGCATCGTCGCGGTCTCTACGGCCCGTGGCGTGGGCGATCAGTGACACGGTGCCGACACCGAGTATCTGCGTGAGCGCCATGATCAGGAATGTGCTGCTTGCCGCTGCGCTCACACCGGCGAGTGCGGTGCCGCCGATCTTGCCCACGAAGTAGAGGTCGACCAGGTAGTAGAGGGTCTGCACGATCATGCCGACAGCAAGCGGCACGGCCACGTCGACGATGTGGCGCGGAATCGAGCCTTCGGTGAGGTCTTTCATCCCGATAGTCTGAGCGAATCGGCGGGACTAGTGTACGCGCGCAGAACCTGCGGGCACGAGCCCGCGCGAAGAGATATCCACCCGGTTGCCACTGCGGCGCCCGGAGCGCAAGGCTCCGGGCGGGTGGCAGCCTTATCCGTGGTCCATGCGGGACATCAGGTCTTCGTCGTCGACGATCCGCAGGGCGATGCAATCGCTCTCCATGCGTATAACCGGCGATTCGTCCACGCGCGCGCAGCTGCCGGCATACCGGCCGCCGGCAGTGAACGTGCAGACCTGTGTGTAATAGTCGCCGAGCCTGGGCAGCCGATGCAGCTGCTGGTATATCTGCTGCTGTGCTTCGAATTTGCCCTGCGTTTCCGCCAGGACGCGTGCATTCCGGTCGACCATGCTTATGTTGGACCCGCCGCGTCCGACGATCGGCTTGACGACATAGCCGCGCGCAAGCAGTTCGTCGCTCAGTTCGTACGACGAATTCAACAGATAGGGGTGGTTCGGGAACAGCGTCCAGAGTACCGGCAGGATGGCCTTGTTGCTGGGTATCAGCGTCCAGAGCGGTTCGAATACCATGACCTCGCGACGCAGCAGCACGTCGACGAGGCGCGGCGGGCCATCGTGCACTTCGCCGGGTTCGTAGTTCTGCAGCTTTTCCTCGTCGTCCTCGCATTCCTCGCGAATCTGGTCGAGGGCCGACTCCCAGGCCCAGGTCTTCCAGACCCAGCGGATCGGCACGCCCTCGCGATCCAGGATCGATCCGTCCGGGCCCCAGCTGAGCCCCGAGATACCGCGGATGATCTTGGTCCGGATGCCGGCCTTCTCGATAATGTCGCGCATATAGAGCGCGTGGTAGGTTTCTTCGAGATCCCGGTCCTGCATGATGTGCAGCAGTCCATCTACTTCGCCGTGGCGCCAGGCGGCGAGAAGTTTTTCGGAAAGCTGCCTGCCGGCATCGTCGCCATCGTGGCAGCCGTAGTGTTCGGCCCACTTGCCCTGGACCTTGCCGGTCTCCATGTGGCACGAAGCGGAATCGCAGTTGTACTCGTATACCTTGACGCCCGCCTCGGTAACGGCGAAGTCGAAGCGGGCGGTGATCAGCTCGTTGCGGCGGTTGTCCCAGGATTGGTGGATCTTCGGCCACAGGCAGCGCGGAATATTGAACCGCTCCAGGCGGGAGTCGTCACGCAGCACATAGTCGGTCGCGTGCATGAACAGTGCGTGGAGCTCGTTGGTAGCACGACGCAGTTCTGCCTGCGCTGTGCGCGACACAGCAAAGTAGCGGTACCGGTCCGCCGGGTTCGCACTCAGCAGGTGGCCACCCATCATGTCCACATAGGCCGCCTCGTCGTCATTGGCGAGGTTCAGCCACTCGGACGAAGGTTCGGCGGCCGGGTGCAGCAGGCGTTCCTGGACACGAAACAGCGCCGGATCCGGATCGGATACGTCCTCGGCGTGGGTCGCGTCGTCAGTCCGCAGGACCCAGCCCAGGATACAGGCGTTGCCGAAGGTGCACTCGAGCCAGTAGTCGCCATGTTCGCCGACTCGGGCACGAATCTCGCGCGAATAGTCCCGGCCCGCCGGCCACGGACGGTTACCGACGTTCTGCTCGGCAACGCGCACATATCCCGGCGCCACCTCGGTGACGACCGCGACGTGGCCCGTCGTCTCGAATTCCCCGCCTTCGTCCCAGATCAGCAGGCAACCCGGTTCGGGATGGCGCTTCGAGCCGTTCCGGAATGAGTACAGCGGGAGGGCATGATCACCGCCGGGCGCGCGCACATGCCTTAGCCGGAAGATGTCATAGGCCATCGGGATGTCGTCGAAGACATAGCCGTGGTTGAGATAGAGCCAGCGGCGTGCGAATTCGACGCACTGCCACTTGTAGCCCATGTAGATGCCATCGACGACACTGCGGTAAGCATGCCGGTCCGGTAGTTCGCGGTCGTCCGCGGTCTCGTAATCGCTGGAGTAGGCCGGCACGTTGCCCGGGGCGATGCCGAGCACGGAGCCGAAGCGGGCAGGCCCGTCCCTGGTCGTGTCGTTCATATGGCGATGGTGCCGATCCTGTGGTGTAGGCGCCGCGGATTTCCCGTGGCAAGCCTCGGCGCGACTGGGCGCGGATGATAGGTCCGGGCGGGCCAATCACGCAACTGCTTGCCCGAGTCACGAAAAAGTACGGCCCCCTTGCGGGGGCCATACTCGGTTCGCAGGTACCCGTCCCGGCGGGCGGCCGGCAACGGGGCAATACTAGCGTACGTCGACCGGCGCGACCGCGAACGACGATGCGGTGGCGGCGCCGTCTTCCCAGCTTTCGACCCGTACATTCAGCGGGCAGCCGCCGACGTTCGCCCGGAACCGGTACGATCCCGTATTGGTTACCGGGTCCAGCTGCAGGGCCGTCGAGCCGAGCTGGATATTGTCGTCGTCGTCGAACACGACGGCCTGGCCGGCAAACAGCGTGCTTGATCCGCGCACCTCGAGGCGGCCGCGGTCGCAGCTGGCGCGGGTGATCGTGGTCGTGCCGCTGGCCGTGCTGATGATGTCCGCGTCGTCCGACTCGAATGCGAAGATGTGCAGGCTGCCGTCGAGTTCGCCGAAGTAGCCTTCCACCGCCGCGGAGTCGCCGGGAATGGCCGAGCAGGGGTAGATGTCGAACCCGGTCCCGTTGATGGCGGTGCCGGCCGGCATGCGCGAGTCGTCCGAGAATACCAGGGGCACGCCCTCGAGCGACATTTCGCACGAGAACATCCCGTCACTGTTAGCCACGCTCGTGATGACGCCGATCACGACGTTCTCGGCCGGTTCGACGAACAGATCGTCGGCGACAAAGCCGCCGAGCAGCGAACTCGAGCCATTGATGATTGCGGTACCGCCGATAAAGCCCGGTTCAGCGCGGCCCGGCAGACTGCCGGTCGCAAGCTGTGACGGACTGGTAATCGTTGCCGTAGGCGACGTCGCCAGGCCGCCGCTGAATACGGCGGCCGGGACGACTACATCGACGCCCATGACGTTGACGGTGGCGCCGCCGAAGCCGTCCTCAGTGATGCTGATGATGCGGCCCTCGATTGCGGCCGGTACCTGGGCAGATGCGAGCCCGGGCAACATTGCGGCCGCACACAGCAGGGCGCACACCCAGCGCCGGCTAGGCATGTAAGAGATAAAGGTCATTTGATTCGCTCCCAAATTGAAATGCAGGACAATTATTTTTCTAGTTTCTGGTCCCCGCGGGCAGCTTATACCGTGATTCCCGCAGCCGAAGTAACTGCCTCTCAGTTGCGATTTGACCTGATCGAAAGGTGGGGGTAACCCCGTCCGTCAGTTCGGTTGCCGGCTGAATCAATGAGGCCGGTCGCGCGCAGGGTTGCCCGACCGGTAATCTGTCCGCCGGCGGACCGTGCCCGCGAAACTGCGTATAATCGCGTGGCGCATCGATGGCAACCGAGGGGCAGCAATGGGGACTGACAAGAGGGGATCGCAGGCGGTTCGATCCAGCGAGTTCTCGCTCGGCGGCTTGCTGTTACGTTTCCTGGCTGCACTGTTGCTCGTGCTGGCTACGTACAATCCGACCGACCTGTCCTACTACGACTGGGTCCGGATCGCGATGACGAACAGCGGGCTCGGGCCGGAGCACTATTTCGTCGGCGTCCTCATTCTCATCGGCTGGACCGTCTTCGTCGTTGCGAGCATTCGAGCCCTGGGCGTGCTGGGTATGGCGCTGGGAGTCGCCTTTTTCGCCACCCTGATATGGCTGCTGATCGACTTCGGCATCCTGGCCGCCGACTCGGCCAAGGCGGTTACCTGGATAGCCCTGGTGTGCCTCGCCGGGCTGCTGGCGATCGGCGTGTCCTGGTCGCACGTCTGGCGGAAACTTACCGGCCAGTTCGAGGTAAGCGACGAGGACTAGGTTTTCCGGGCGCGCAGCGTCACGAAGTAGAACAGCAAGCCGCTGGCGATCACGCCCAGGCCGAACAGCCCCTCGACGGGTTTGCTCACCATTACGAACCACAGGGTCCAGGCGGTCAGCGACAGGTAGACGAGCGGCGTCAGCGGGTATGCGAACGTGCGGTACGGGCGCGGCAGGTCCGGCTGTCGCAGTCGCAGCACAAAGACCCCGGCGACCGTTACAAAGCTGTTCAGGGCCAGCGTGAAACCGGCGAACACGAGGATCGACTCGAAGGTCGAGGTCAGGATGAAGATCAGGGCCAGCGTCGACTGAAGATAGATGGCTATCGACGGAATGCCGTCCTCGTTGGTACGCGCCAGCAGGCGCAGTCCGTGGAAATCTTCGCCGATCACCTGCAGGACGCGCGGTCCCGCCAGCGTCATGGCGCTCACGGTCGATACCAGCAGCAGTGCCAGAACGAAACCCGTGAAGCGGCCGCCGAAGTCGCCGAACGCAGCCTCGGCGGCGATGTAGCCGACCTCGACCTGTCCGGTCATCGCGTCCATGGGCGCGACCCGCAGGAACGTAAAATTGAGGGCGACGTACAGCGCCATCACGACGGTCGTGCCGACCAGCAGGATCCGGGGCAACGTCCTCTGCGGGTCCTCCAGCTCGCTGCTGAGGTAGGTCGCGGCGTTCCAGCCGGTGTATGCATAGCTCACGTAGATCAGTGAAATCGCAAATGCGCCGCTGGTCAGCAGGCTGGTGTCGCCGGCCGCCGGCAGGAAGCGCGTAGGCTGCGGCAGGTCGACCGCCACCAGGGCGGCCGAGCAAAAGGCTACGATCACGCCGATCTTGAGGATCGTGAATATCATCTGTAACCCGCCGCTGTTGCGGCGGCGGCCGGCATGGATGACCGTCAAAGTGATCAGGAGCGCAGATGCCAGCAGTTTGCGCACCCAGGGATCGCTTCCCTCCGGCAGGACGGACGTTGCGTAAGCGGCGAACGTAATCGCCGCAAGGGCCGTCGGGGCGGCGAATCCGATCGTTGCCGACACCCAGCCGGACACGAAGCCAGCGGCGGGATGGTAAATACGAGCCAGGAAGTTATATTCCCCGCCCGATCGGGGCAGAGCGGCACCGAGTTCCGCATAGGTCATAGCCCCACAGACCGCGGCGACGCCGCCGACGATCCACAGCATGAGCAGAACAAAGCCCGACCGGAGTTCGAGCAGCTGAAAGCCGAGACTGGTGAAGACGCCGGTGCCAACCATGTTGGCGATGACGACGGCAGTAACGGTTGTATGACGGAACTTGGCGCTGGACATAAGTCGGGCGGTGGGCCAGGACGCGCCATTATGGTCCGGTATCCGGCGGCCAGTCCAACAGCCGTAGCAGAGACAGCGCTCCTGCCTGCGGCGACTGCGTATTCAAACCGGTGATCGGCACCGGCAACCTAGCTCACAGGGAGTCCGGCGCACCCAGAGGCGACTCGCTACCGGGAGCAGGCTTGAAGATCGACTGGCTGAATGTGTACGAACGCGCGATCCTGCGTCATCCGGTCGCCGTGATCGCGGCTTGTGCCATCCTGCTGGCAGTCGCCGGCTGGTTCGCGCCACGTTTTGCGCTCGACGCGTCCGCTGACTCGCTGACGCTCGAGCATGACGAGGCGCTCAATTACTATCGTTTCGTCCGTGCGCGCTATGGTTCCGACGACTTCCTGATCGTCACATTTTCTCCCCGTAGCCGGCTTTTCTCCGAAGAGTCCTTGGCAGTGTTACGGGCATTGCGTGACGAACTCGCTACGATCGAGGACGTCGAATCGGTCGTCAGTATCCTGGACGTACCCCTGATCTCCAGCCCGCCGCTGTCGCTAAAGGACCTGCCGGGCGGCATTCGCCGCCTCGAAGACCCGGCGACAAATCCCGAGCTGGCCCGGAAGGAGCTTACGGAGAGTCCGCTTTATGCAGATTACGTAATCAGCAGAAGCGGACAGATTACGGCCCTCCGGATCGACTTCCGCCAGGACGAGCAATACCTGGATCTCAGGAACCGGCGCGACCAGCTGAGGGAGCGTCAGTTCGAGAACGACCTGTCGGACGAGGAGCGTCGTGCGCTGGCGGAAGCAGAGGCCCGATTCGACGACTACAGTCGGACACAGCTTGACCGAGAGCAGCGCAACATATCTTCAGTTCGCGGCGTGCTGGATCGCTACGCAGGGGCTGCGACGATGCACCTGGGTGGCGTGCCGATGATCGTCGCAGACTCGATAGATTTCATTCGCCACGACATCGTCGTTTTTGGGGTGGCCGTAATCCTGTTCCTGATCCTGATTCTCGGTACGGCCTTTCACAAGTTCCGTTGGATTGCGTTGCCGTTGCTCACCTGCCTGACGACCTGCGTTTCGATGGTTGGTTTGCTCGGGCTCCTGGACTGGCGCGTGACCGTCGTGTCGTCCAATTTCCTGTCACTGTTACTGATCCTGTGCCTCGCCCTGACTTTGCATATCATCGTTCGTTACCGGGAATGCCATGTCCAGTCGCCCGATGCTCCGCAATACGAACTGGTCCGTGAAACAGTCAGGCGTATCGTCATACCCTGCCTTTACACGGTCCTGACGACGATGGTGGCTTTCGGCTCGCTACTCGTCAGCGGCATTCGGCCGGTGATCGATTTTGGCTGGATGATGGTGATCGGTCTCGCTATCGGTTTCGTATATTCGTTCACGCTGTTTCCGGCTGTACTGCTGCTGCTCGAGACCGGCGAGCCGAGACCCCAGCACGATATCACCGCAGCCATAACGGCGTTCTTCGCCCGGCTCATCGAGCGCCATGGCCGCCTCGTCCTCATCGTTTTCGGTACATCGGTCGTACTGGGAATAGTCGGCATTACGCGGTTATCCGTCGAAAACCGGTTCATCGACTATTACAGGGAATCCACTGAGATATCCCGCGGGATGCAGCTCATAGACCGTGAGCTCGGCGGAACGACGCCTCTCGACGTCATCATCGATGCACCGCGGGACCGGATGCCCGCTGAGATCGAAGGCAGTCCCGGCACTGACAATATCCTGGAGGAATTCGACGATATTTATGCCGAGGCGGACGCCGGCGAGGCAGGAATCACCGCGACCAGCTACTGGTTCAACAGCCGCCGCATTCCGACCGTTCTCGCCATGCACGATTACCTGGAGTCCCAGCCGGAGACCGGTAAGGTCATTTCCGTGGCGACGGCCGCGACCATGCTGCGACGGCTCGATCAGGACATCCTGGGGGACAACGTCGGCCTGTCGATCGTATACCGCAAGCTGCCGACCGATGTCCGGGAGGCGCTGTTCGACCCCTACCTCTCGCCCGACGGCAACCAGCTGCGCTTCAGCATCCGGGTATTCGAGTCCGATCCGACTCTCCGGCGCGGCCGGTTGCTGGAGCGGATCCAGCGGGACCTGGAGGAACGGTTCGGCGTGTCGAGCGAGCAGCTGCACATGAGCGGTATGCTGGTTCTGTACAACAACATGCTGGAGAGCCTGTTCCGGTCGCAGATCGCGACGATCGGTGCGGTCTTCCTTGCGATCCTTGCCATGTTCGTGGTCTTGTTCCGATCGCTCAGGCTGGCGTTGACCGGCATTGTCCCGAACGTCGCGTCGGCGACGCTCGTCCTCGGCATCATGGGCTGGTTGTCGATCCCCCTGGACCTGATGACGATCACGATTGCGGCAATCACGATAGGCATAGCGGTGGACGACACCATCCACTATATCCACCGATTCGACCGGGAGTTCTCGAAGGACGAGAATTACTGGGAGACGGTCAGGCGCTGTCACCGGACGATCGGGCGTGCAATGTACTACACCAGCATTACGATCATGCTCGGATTTTCGATACTCGCGTTGTCGCAGTTCGTCCCGACCGTGTATTTCGGGCTCCTGACGGGCTTCGCGATGCTGGTGGCACTGCTCGCCAATATGACGCTGCTGCCGCTGCTACTGGTGCTCTGGCACGCCGAGGCCGGCCGTCGTCAGGTCCGCAGGGTGAAGTCGTCTGCGTCGGCATGAAACGGGAACCGATCCCTGAACTTCAACAGAGCCTCATAGTCCAGCGTAGCCGTGGCATAACCGGTTGCATCGCCCAGGCCGACCAGGTCCTGGCCGAGATAATCGATGACGGCGCTGCCGCCGGAGTAGGGCAGGTCATTGCCGTCTTCGCCGACCCGGTTGACGGCGGCCACGTATGCCAGGTTCTCGATCGCACGGGCGCGAACGAGCGTTTCCCAGGCGAGGTGGCGCCGGTTCGGCCAGTTGGCGACGTAGAGCAGGAGATCGTAATTGCCCCGGTTCCTGCTCCAGACGGGAAATCGCAGGTCGTAACAGATCATCGGGCAGATACGCCAGCCCTGTAATGCGAATGTCGCCAGCCTGTCCCCTGCAACGTAATGTCTATCCTCGCCTGCCAGTCGGAACAAGTGGCGCTTGTCGTATGTGTGCAGGACGCCGTTCGGTTCGGCGCATACGAAGCGATTGAAGAACGAGCCATTTTCCCGAATGATTACGCTGCCGCATACGGCGGCTCCCGTACTGGCAGCCGTTTTGCGCAACCAGCCCACCGTCGCGCCGTCCATGGGTTCGGCGTGAGCTTCTGCATCCATCGTGAAACCGGTCGTGAACATCTCGGGAAGCACGACAAGATCCGTAGGATCTTCGATCCGGGCAATCAGCCGGCTGAACATGTCCCGATTTTCGTCCGCGTTGTGCCAGTGCAGTTCCGACTGCACGATTGTAACGTTCAAAGCTCGCATAATAGTGTGGCCGCCTGTTTCAATACGTCGTCGTCCTTCGCAAAGCAGAAGCGTAGCGTTCGTGTCGGAGGATGGCTAGCGCAGAAAACGGAAACGGGGATCGAGGCCACGCCGATTTCCCGGGTCAGCCTGCGAGCGAAACCGATATCATCCTCTGCACTGATTGCGGAATAATCGAGCACCTGGAAATAGGTGCCCGCGGCCGGTACGAATCGAAACCTCGACTCCCTCATCAGCGCGCAAAATTGATCTCTCTTCTGCTGGTAGAAATCGGCGAGTCCGTCCGGGTAAGCGGGATCCAGTTGCATGAAGTCGGCCAGCGCATGCTGAATCGGGGATACCACACAAAAGCAATTGAACTGGTGCACTTTGCGGAATTCGGTGCTCAGCGCTTCTGGCGCAACGCAATAGCCGACTTTCCATCCCGTCGCGTGATACGTCTTCCCGAATGACGAGATGACGAAAGCGCGCTGCCAGAGTTCGTCGTGGCGCAGTACGCTCAGGTGGCTGGCGCCGTCAAAGATGATGTGTTCGTAGACCTCGTCCGAAATGATCAGGATCCCGGTATCGCGCACAACCTCGGCGAGGGTGTCGAGATCACCTGGCCCCAGGACGGTGCCGGTCGGATTGTGCGGAAAATTCAGCATGACGACCCGGGTTCTGTCCGTGATCGCATCGCGCAGCCGCTGCCAATCGATATGCAGCTCGGGGCGCTCTGCGCTGCTCACCAGGGGCAGGTGCAGGGTCGCTCCACCGGCAAGCGTCACCGCGGGCTCGTACGAATCGTAGGCGGGGTCGAGTACTATGACTTCGTCGCCCGGACGGACGACGGCATGAATCGCGCAGAACAGGGCCTCGGTGGCGCCTGCCGTGACGGTTACCTCGGCGTCCGCATCGACGCCCCGGTCGTACAGGCGGCCTGCCTTGGCCGCTATGGCCTGTCGCAGGGCAGGCACGCCGGTCATCGGGGCGTACTGATTGGCACCCGAGTGTAGACGTTGAGTGACCAGGTCCAGCAAACGCGCATCCGGCTCGAAGCTCGGAAAGCCCTGCGACAGGTTGATGGCCCCGCAGTCCTGCGCGAGCTGCGACATGACCGTGAAAATCGTCGTTCCGACGTGCGGCAGCTTGCTGTCCATTCGAGGCCGGCCCGGTTGCACCTAGGCGAGAGACGGCGTCGTCCAGGCTGCCGGCAGCGGCCCCTGGTCCATGATGATCTCCCGGTGACCACTCCACGTGCTGACGATGGCCTCCGGCGTACCAATGCCGGCCGCGCGCGGGTCGCCGCAGGGCCCGAACCAGTGGTTTTGCGGCGCGCCGGTCGTTCGTGCACGCATCCCGCAATAGGTCGTTCCGTTGACGGTAGCGGCCAGGACACGCTGCTGGAATAGCACGTCCGCGCTTACCACCGCTGCGGTCAGGTGCTGGGACATTCTTTCCAGCACCCCGAGCACTCGTTCGAGATCATCGTCCCCGTACTCGACGACCACCTGGAAAGGCCCGAACAACTCGGTGGTGACGAGGCCGAAGTGTTTGCCGGCCAGCGCCTCCAGCGGCACCTGCACGGCCGTCGGCTGAAGCGCCCCGTAGCAGGCGGGTATCAAGTGCCCGTCGAGCTTCTGGCCGCCGAACAGCAGTTTCGCGCCCGGCAAGCGGCAGACGGCCTCGATGTGAGCCTTCATCCGGTCGTTGGTCCAGCTGAGAACGGGGCCGATCGACAGATCGTCGAGCCGTCTTCGCGCCGCCAGCTCGGCCAGTTTAGGCAGCAGCGCGGCACTCCAGTTGCGGTGCACGAGCAGGATGCTCTGTGCGGAGCACTTTTGGCCCGATGCGTTGTAGGCATCCTGGTCGGATTGCCATGCGACGTAGTCCAGCCATTCGGGATCGAAGTCCGGCCCGATAATCTTCCAGTCGAAGCCGGCATCCTCCAGTCGAACGCAGCCGTTGACGAGCCCGGCGATGCGCTCCGCGACGTTACTGGATCCGGTGAACTGGATCAGCCGGACATCATTGCGCGCGGCCTCCAGCAGGCGACCCATCGTGGAGCCGCGACAATGGATCAGGTCGAGGTCGGCAGGCGGCAGGCCGCTGTGAATCAACAGGCGCAGGAACTGTTCGAACACGACGCTGACCTTGGAATCGACCTTGACCAGCGGCCGGTTGCCCATGAACAGGGCACCGAGCACCTGCAGAGCCGGGATTTCCAGCGGAAAATTGAACGGCGCTACGACGACGACAGGGCCGTATGGCCAGCGATAGCCGCGCGACTCCTGGCCCGGGTGATCGCCGGGATTCGAAAACCCGCGCGCCAGGAACCGTACGCCGTCGCCAGCGAAGTTCTCGAGAAACACGCGTGTGACGGTCACCTCGCCCAGGCATTGCCCATCACTTTTCGGCATGACGCGCTGGATCAGCCGTGCGAAGAAAGCCTCGACATCGGGTGTCGCGAGCAGGGCCGCAGCGCGGGCGCATACCTGGCCCAGCAGGACATAGCGTTCCGGGCGATACAGCGGGTTGTGCACGCCGAATCTCGGGCACGAACGGAGACCGGCGATAAACGGAGCATGATCCTGCGTATCCGGCACGTCGATGAAATGGCCACCGGTCAGGGGATCCGGGAGATCGTCGCGCGCGTCACCGCCGTCCGCCCAGCGGCCGGCGACGAGATTCCGAACCTTCGCGGGTTTCTGCGAAGTCATGCCGTTGAACGGATCGACCGTAGCGAAAACCGGCTCCTGGGCCATGGCAACTCCTGGCGTGCGCTGTAATTCGGCGACAGCATAGCAACCCGCGCCAGCCGGAACCAACGCCGCCGCGCGTGCCGTGCCGTTTGTTTCTTTGGCCTCGCGCAGGGATAATCGCGCCCGGTCCGCGCCGGCGGCCCCGCGACGGTCAGCCGTGAACCCCGTCAGGCCCGGAAGGGAGCAGCGGCAGCGGTCATACCGGGTGCCGGGGATGTGCTGGCGCGGGCCACCTCGACCCTTTAACTACCGGATCCGGGGCCAGGACCCCTGCTTGTGCCGATTGCGGCATTCGCTAAACTGTCCAATTTGTCCCGGCAGCCCCGGCGACCGACGAAGCGGCAACCGACGCAATGAGCTACCTCGTCCTGGCGCGTAAATGGCGCCCTAAAACCTTTGCCGACACCGTCGGCCAGGAACATGTGCTGAAGGCGCTGACCAACGCTTTGGACAGCCAGCGGCTGCACCATGCCTACCTTTTCACCGGTACCCGCGGTGTCGGCAAGACGACCATAGCCCGGATCCTCGCCAAGGCGCTGAACTGCGACAGCGGACCGACGTCCGCGCCCTGCGGGGAGTGCAGCGCATGCCGCGAGATCGACGAGGGGCGTTTCGTGGACCTGATCGAGGTCGACGCGGCCTCCAAGACCAAGGTCGACGACACGCGTGAACTGCTGGACAACGTGCAGTTCGCACCGGCGCGAGGTCGCTTCAAGGTCTACCTGATCGACGAAGTGCACATGCTGACGAAACATTCGTTCAATGCACTGCTGAAAACGCTCGAAGAGCCGCCTCCACACGTCAAATTCCTGCTGGCAACGACCGATCCGCAGAAGCTCCCGATTACGGTCCTGTCCCGATGCCTGCAATTCAATCTCAAGCGGCTGACACCGGGCCTGATCCGCGAGCGCCTGGAGTTCATCTGTGGTGAGGAGGGCATCGAGGCCGATCGGGGCGCGCTTGCGCTGATCGCCCGGGCCGCTGACGGGAGCCTGCGCGACGCGTTAAGCCTGCTGGACCAGGCGATCGCCTATTGCGGAGGCGCCCTGGCCGAAGAAGCCGTTGCCGGCATGCTCGGGACGATCGACCGGCAGCACGTCTCACACTTGCTGGCGCTGCTGGCAGAGGGCGATGCGGCCGGGCTGATGGCCGCAGTCGGCGAAATCGACCAGCAGTATCCGGACTACGGCCAGCTGCTCGACGACCTGGCCCGTGCACTGCAGCGAACGGCTGTCTACCAGGTGGTCGGACCGGTCGACTCCGACGACGAAGGGGCCGAATCGCAGATAGCCGACCTGGCGACGAGGCTGTCGCCCGAGGACCTGCAACTTTTCTATCAGACCGCCATCATGGGCCGGCGGGACCTGAATCTCGCACCCGATCCGCGCAGCGGCGCCGAGATGACCTTGCTGCGCATGCTGGCATTTCGCCCCGAGACCCCGGACAGGCAGGGTTCGTCCGCAGGTAGTGCCGTGCGACGGCCGGCTGCGACGAGACCCGCGCCTCTGCAGGCCTCCTCGCCGCCGGAACCGCAGAAGCCAGCTGTGCAATCGAAGCCAGCTGTGCAATCGAAGCCAGCGGTGCAATCGAAGCCAGCGGCCTGGTCGGAGCCGGACTGGCCGGTACTGGTTGCCCGGCTGGATCTCAACGGTGCGAACAGGCTGCTTGCCGGGAACTGCGCGTATCTCGGTCGGAACGGCAACCTGATCCGACTCGGTCTCGACCAACGGTCGGAGTCGCTGCTGACGAAAAAGCGGCAGGATGCGCTCGCCGAGGCGCTCAGCGGTCATTACGGAGAATCTCTGCGGGTAGAAATCGAGATCGGCGTGGCAGAAGCGGAAACGCCCATGCAGGCGGTTGCCCGCCGCGAGGATGAGGCAATACAGGCGGCGCGCGCTTCGCTCGAATCGGATCCGAACGTGCGGAAGCTGCAGGATATCTTCGGGGCAACGCTGAAACCCGAGACCGTCAGGACGATAGACAAGTAGGTAAAACTGCCGAGGAGTAAGGCATGAAAGGTGGAATTGGTCAGCTGATGCGGCAGGCTCAGCAGATGCAGGCCGAAATGCAAAAGGCCCAGGAGGAAATGGGCCGTACGACGGTGACAGGCGAATCTGGAGCAGGCATGGTCAGGTTGACGATGACTTGCCGCCACGAGGTGCGATCGCTGGAGATCGACGATGCTCTGCTCCAGGACGACAAGGAAATGCTTGAAGACCTGGTCGTCGCCGCTTTCAACGACGCAGTGCGGCGGGTGGACGAAACAGTCAAGGAAAAGTTTTCCGGCATGGCGGCTGGACTCGGCCTCCCTGGCGGCCTGAAGCTGCCGTTCTGAACGTCACTCGCGCTCCGTGTCCTACTCTCCGCTACTCGTACGCTTGATCGATTCCCTGCGCTGCATGCCAGGGGTTGGCCGAAAATCGGCGCAGCGTATCGCGTTTCACCTGTTGGAAAGAGACCGAGGCGGCGCGTCGCAGCTCGCGCGAGCCCTGGCCGAAGCGGTCGAGGGCATCGGGCATTGCAAGCGATGCCGGATGTTCAGCGAAGCCGAACTGTGTGCCATCTGCGCCGCGAGCGGTCGTGACGATTCCCTGCTTTGCGTCGTCGAATCGCCCGCGGACGTGATGGCTATCGAGGACGCGACCGGTTTCAGGGGGCTTTATTTCGTCCTGATGGGCCACCTGTCACCCCTGGATGGCATCGGTCCGGACGAGCTGGGGATGAACCTGCTCGAAGACCGATTGAAGTCGGGGGCTGTCCGAGAGCTTATCATTGCAACAAATCCGACGGTCGAAGGCGATGCAACGGCGCACTTGCTCGCGGAAATCGCGACGCGGGCCGGCATACAGGCGAGCCGAATTGCGCACGGCGTGCCGCTGGGCGGTGAGCTCGAGTACGTCGACGGAGGGACGCTGTCGCACGCATTCTTCGGGCGACGCGTGATTGATTGAACCAACACAATCGGGGAGCCAGTCGCATGAGCCAAACAGATTGCCTGTTCTGCAGGATCGTAGCGGGGGATATTCCGGCGGATATTATCTATGAATCGGACAGGGTGGTCGCTTTTCGCGATATTAATCCGCAGGCGCCAACGCATGTGCTGATCATTCCCCGTGCGCACGTCAGCACGATCAACGATATGACCGAGGATCATTCGCCAGACTTCGCCGCATTGTTCCTTGCGGCCAGGCTAATCGCGCAGTCCGAAGGAATTGCTGACGACGGCTATCGAGTCGTAATGAACTGCAACGCCGGAGCGGGCCAGTCCGTTTTTCATGTGCACCTGCACCTGCTGGGCGGACGCCGTATGACCTGGCCTCCGGGCTGAGCGTCAGTAGCGATTTTTGCCCAGCTTTTCCGTCAGGTGCAGTAACCGTTTGTAACTTTCGTAGCGCCTGGCGCTGATTAAGCCGGATTCCACAGCACCCTTGACCGCGCAGCCGGGTTCCCGCAGGTGCCGGCAATTGGCGAACCGGCAGCGCAGTCCTGCATTGGCAATCTCCCGGAAGCCGGCCGCGACCTGGTCAGGAGACTCGAGCGCGGGAGCGTAATCCCGAACGCCGGGCGAGTCGATCACCGTGCCGCCGCCGGGCAGATCCAGCATCACCGAGTTGACCGTCGTGTGCCGGCCTTCGCCGCTCGACGGCGACACTACGGCCGTGCGCAGTACGCCTTCGTCGACGAGCCGGTTGATCAGGGTCGACTTACCGACGCCTGACTGCCCGACGACAATGCCCACCTCGTCCTTCAGCACATCGCAAAGTTCGTCCAGGCCACTACCGGTCTTTGCGCTGGTGCATAGCACCGTGTAGCCACTCCTCGCGTAGTCGTCGAGTACCGCGGTGGCTCCTGGTTGAGTCGGTTCCAGGTCCGCCTTGTTGAAGACGATGACGGCACGGACTCCCATGATGGCGGCCGCGGCAAGGTATCGATCGACGACGAACCAGTCCGGGCGCGGCGGGTCCGCCACGGTGACGACCAGCAAGCTCACGTTTGCCGCGAGCACCTCCCGGTTGCCGCGCGAGTCCGGCCGGGTTAATTCGGCCCGTCGGGGGTGGATGTCGGTAATCAGCCAGTCCGACTCGTTCTCGATCGGTTCGGCGACAACCCGGTCCCCGCATACGGGCTGCAGGCGCTTGCCCTTGATCCGGGCCGATACCTCGCGGCCATCGTCGAGCCGCAGATTCATTCGGCGGCTGAACGTGGCGATTACCTGTGCGTCCTGGCCGGATTTCGGCGACATCGTGGTGCGACCCTTTGACCATGCGGCATAGGCTGTCGAGTATGCCGGTCCCAAAGGGTCCGTGCATCCCCGCCGGCTGTTAAACTAGCGGCACCCGGTCCTGCGGCGGCCGAAAAGTAACGGGGTTTATTCCACCGTGCAGAGCTCAACAAACCTGATCTGGATCGATCTCGAGATGACCGGTCTGGATACTCAGAACGATCACATAATCGAAATCGCAACGCTGATCACCAACGATCGGCTGGAAGAACTTGCCGAAGGTCCCGTGCTGGCGATAAGGCAGAGCAGGGCAGTCATGGGATCGATGGACGACTGGAATACCCGCCAGCATGCGGCTTCGGGGCTCACCGAGAGAGTCCTGGCCAGTTCGACAACGCTGGTGGAGGCGGAGCGCGCGACGCTCGAATTCCTGATGCAATACGTACCCGAACGTGCATCCCCGATGTGCGGCAACAGCGTATGCCAGGATCGACGTTTCCTCGCCCGCCTGATGCCGCGGCTGGAGTCATTCTTTCATTATCGGAACCTGGACGTCAGTACCGTCAAGATTCTGGCCCAACGTTGGGCGCCACAAGTTGCAGCAGGTTTCCAGAAGGAGTCCAGGCACCGTGCGCTCGATGACATACGCGATTCCGTCGCCGAGCTCGCCTATTACAGGCAGAACCTATTCGTGCCGGCAACGGCTGCGAACTGCCCGTGAGCGACAAACCGTTTGCACCGGCTGCCAACAGGAACCGGGAGCCGATACTTGAGGTGCTGCGGTCGGAGTTTGCCGATCGTCACAGGGTTCTCGAGATCGGCTCCGGCACCGGGCAGCACGCCGTCTGGTTTGCGCATCACCTGCGACATTTGGCCTGGCAGACGAGCGACCTGCAGGACCGGCTCGCGGGAATCAGCGCCTGGGTGAGCTCCGCCGCACTCGCCAACCTGGCACAGCCCGTCGAACTCGACGTGATGAGTACGACGGACTTGCCCGGAAATTACGACGCTGTGTTTTCCGCGAACACGGCACACATAATGGATATCGATGCCGTGCGGGAGATGTTCCGCCTCGTGGGCCGCAGTCTTCCGGAGGGCGGGAAGTTCTTGCTCTACGGTCCGTTCAACATGCAGGGCCGGTTCACGAGCGAGAGCAATCAGGCATTCGACGCTTCGCTGCGGGCCCAGGACCCGTCAATGGGCATACGGGATATCGAGGTCCTTGACCGGTTTGGCAGCGAGGCAGGGCTCGCCCGGTCCGACTTGTACGCGATGCCGGCGAACAATTTTGTTGCCGTCTGGATCCGTGCAGGGCGTTCCGGTTTCCAGGGCGACGCGGCAGCCGATGCTGCGTCATGACTGTCGCTGATTGCCGACTGGTGCGAGGAAGTGGCTTCGCATATAGTGGCCGAATTCAGGTTTGGGCACTTGAACATGAATGAGCGATTGATTGGGTCAGCGCTGGCTGCGCTGTTGTGCTCGCTGTTTTTCGGGTCGCCGGTGTTGGCCGAAACGGCATGGGTCAGCGACCAATTCGAGATCACGCTGAGGTCCGGCCCCAGCACGTCGAATGCCATACAGCTGATGATCAACTCCGGCACGGCGCTGGAAGTCCTGGAGCGCGATCCGGAAACCGGCTACAGCAAGGTGCGGACGCAGGGTGGCACCGAGGGCTGGGTTCTCACCCGTTACCTGATGAACGAGCCCAGCGCGCGCGAGCAGCTGGAGTCTCTCAGTGCGCAGGTCAGCAGTGCGACCGAGCGCGGCACGTCGCTCGGTTCGCAGCTGAACGCGATTCGAAGCGAATACCAGGAGGCGACCAACAGGATTCGCTCGCTGGAGCGCGAGAAGGAACAGCTCCAGGCCGACCTGGACGAAATCAAGCGTACCGCCGCCAACGTGCTGGGGATCGACAGCCAGAACAAGTCACTGCAGCGGCAGCTGACCGACACCGAGATCCAGGTCAGTATCCTCGAAGAGGAAAACCGGCAACTAAAGGCCCAGTCCAACAGGACCTGGTTCCTGACAGGCGCCGGCGTTCTGTTCGGGGGCGTACTCCTCGGGCTGATACTGCCCCGCATGCGCTGGCAGCGACGGTCGCGTTACGACAGCTTCTGAGAACCGCTGCGGCACCCGGTCCGGCCCCGGCTGCCGCGGATGCTCAGACCTCCTGACCGGCCAGGAACAACCAGGTTTCGACGACCGTATCCGGGTTCAGGGACATACTCTCGATGCCCTCTGAGACCAGCCAGCGGGCCAGGTCCGGATGGTCGGAGGGTCCCTGGCCGCAGATACCGACGTACTTGCCGTGCCTGCGGCAGGCCTGGATCGTCATGGACAGCATGGCTTTGACGGCGTCGTCCCGCTCGTCGAACAGGTCGGCAATCAGCGCGGAATCGCGGTCCAGGCCGAGAACCAGCTGTGTCATGTCGTTCGATCCTATCGACATGCCGTCGAAATGTTCCAGGAACTGGTCGGCCAGGATCGCGTTCGACGGCAGTTCGGACATCATCACGACCTTGAGACCGTGCTGGCCGCGCCGCAGTCCGTTTTCAGCCAGCAGGTCGACCACGGCCTTGCCCTGCGCCACGGTCCGGACGAAGGGGATCATTATCTGGACGTTGGTCAGTCCCATCTCGTCGCGTACCTTGCGCAACGCGCGGCACTCCAGTTCGAAGCACGGCTGGAAACTTTCCGATACGTATCGAGCCGCGCCACGGAAACCCAGCATCGGGTTCTCTTCTTTCGGCTCGTAAGCGTCGCCGCCGATGAGGTTCGCATATTCATTCGACTTGAAATCGGACAGGCGGACGATCACCGGTTCCGGCGCGAAAGCGGCAGCGATGGTGGCTACCCCTTCGGCGAGTTTGTCGACAAAAAAGGTGATCGGATCCGGATAGCCGGCCATCTGCTCATTGATTGCCTCGCGAGTGTCATCATCGAGCTTGTCATAGTCGAGCAGGGCATTCGGATGAACGCCGATCATGCGATTGATGATGAACTCCAGACGTGCGAGTCCAACACCGCAATTCGGGATGGCGGCGAAGGCGAACGCTCGGTCGGGGTTGCCGACATTCATCATGATCTTGACCGGAATCTGAGGCAATGAGTCCAGCTCGATCTCGCGCTCGTCGTAACGCAGCCGGCCCTCGTAGATATAACCCTCGTCGCCCTCCGCACAGCTGACGGTGACCTCGGTTCCGTCCAGGATGACTTCAGTCGCGTTGCCACAACCGACAACAGCCGGGATGCCCAGCTCGCGCGCAATGATTGCCGCATGGCAGGTGCGCCCGCCACGGTTGGTGACGATGGCTGACGCCTTTTTCATGACGGGTTCCCAGTCGGGGTCGGTCATGTCGGAAACGAGCACGTCTCCCTCCTGGATCCGTGTCATCTCGCTCACGCTGGTGATGACCTTGGCGACCCCGGCGCCGATCTTCTGACCGATGCTGCGTCCCTTTGCTATTACGCTGGAGTGCTCTTTAAGCGTGAATTTCTCTATGGTGCGACCGCTGCGGCTCTGAACGGTCTCGGGCCGGGCCTGCAACAGGTAGAGTTTGCCATCCGTGCCATCCTTGCCCCACTCGATATCCATCGGCCGCTGGTAGTGGTTCTCTATTGTTACTGCCATGCGGGCGAGGCCGACTATCTCGGAGTCCGAAAGGGAAAAGCGCATGCTCTCTGCTTCGTCGACTTCCACCGTCTGGACTGTTTTGCCTGGCGTAGGGTCGTCGCTGAACGTCATCTTGACGGCCTTGCTGCCCATGTTCTTGCGCAGTATCGGGTGCAGGCCCTGCGCCAGCGCCGGCTTGTAGACGTAGAACTCGTCCGGGTTGACAGCGCCCTGCACGACAGTCTCGCCGAGACCATAGGATGACGTGATGAAGACGGCGTCGCGGAAACCGCTTTCGGTGTCGAGTGTGAACATGACGCCGGACGAACCGAGGTCGCTCCGAACCATGTACTGCACGCCGACGGACAGTGCGACGAGCGAGTGGTCGAAGCCCTGGTGTACCCTGTACGCAATGGCCCGGTCCGTGAACAAGGACGCGAATACCTTGTGCAGCGCGACAACCAGGTTGTCCAGGCCGCGGACATTCAGGAACGTCTCCTGCTGCCCGGCGAAGGAAGCGTCCGGGAGGTCCTCTGCGGTCGCCGAAGACCGAACGGCGACCGAGATATCCCGCCCGCCGGACATTGCCTGCCAGGCGGACTCGAGTTCCCTGGTCAGCCGATCCGGGAGCGGGGTATCGAGGACCCAGGAGCGAATCGTTTTTCCCGCCTGGGACAGGGCCGAAATATTGTCGACGTCCAGCGAGTCCAGGATTCCTCGTATTTTTTCGTCGAGCCCGTCGTGCCTGAGGAAATCCCGATAAGCGGCGGCCGTCGTGGCGAAGCCGCCCGGCACGGTCACTCCAAGTTCGCTGAGATTGCTGATCATCTCTCCCAGCGAGGCATTCTTGCCTCCCACGGTCTCGACGTCCTTCATGCCAAGCTCGTTTAGCCCGATAATGTACGGCTCCAAGGTCAGCTCCCTTGTGTTAGGTCGTAGGAAGTGGACAATCGAGGCATGTTTCCGACAATGGTGATCGCACAAGCAGGAGCGGTCGCACATGAAGGTATTCGATGAGCGAACGAACCGTATTCTTTCTTTCTGATCAAACCGGTGTCACTGCGGAAACACTGGGGCACAGTCTGCTTACCCAGTTCGACGGCCAGAAGTTTCGCCAAGTGACTTTGCCATTTATAGATACCGAAGACAAGGCGCGGGATGCGGTTCGAAAGATCGACAAATCCGCCGAGCGAGACGCACTCCGGCCCATCATTTTCTCGACGCTGGTCCAGGACGAATTGAGGTCCATCGTCAAGGATGCGAACGGTTTGCATCTCGATATATTCGATGTTTTCCTGGAGCCTCTCGAGGCCGAGCTCCAGCTCAAGTCGACGCACACGGCCGGTCGTGCGCACGGGATGAGTAACATCGAAACCTACATGAAGCGTATCGAGGCAACCAATTTTGCCCTTGCGAACGATGACGGGGGCATTACCCAGAATTACGAGGTTGCCGACGTAATCCTGGTCGGGGTTTCACGATCGGGCAAAACACCAACCTGTCTTTACCTGGCGCTGCAATACGGCGTCTATGCCGCGAACTTTCCTTTAACCGACGAAGAGTTCGACAGCGGAGCCCTGCCTGAGCTGTTGTTGAAACAGAGAGACAAATTGTTCGGTCTGACGATATCGCCGACGCGCCTTCGGCAGATCAGGAAAGAGCGCCGTCCGCTTGGACAGTACTCGTCCGCGCAGCAGGTTCGCTACGAGATTCGCGAAGCGGAGAAGTTGTTCAGGCGCTATGACATACCGTTCGTCGATACGACCGAGTTCTCGATCGAAGAGATCGCCAGCAGGATACTGGACAGCAAGGGAGTCGAGCGACGCGTTCGGCCCTGAATCGGAGAAGTCTAGCCGTCTTTCTGGCGCAGTGGTACCCGTTTCGGTCACGGAATCACAACGTCCGGCTATGCTATAGTCGATCCATGTTATTTGATCACGAACTGGTTCCGCAGACGATAGCCAGGCCGGGAAGTTTCACCGGCCTCATGTCCGTCTATGAGAGCAATTTCCTGCGCTTGATGCAGGTCGTGCCGGAACTCGAGCGGCTCGACGGCTATTACCAGTCCAAGACCGCGGCAGACTGTACGCTGCACCTCGAAGTACTCGATCGCTCGAGATATACGATAACCGTGTCTCTCTCGTACTTCTTCTATGAGGACGGGCGGCGCATCGCGGATCCGGATATGCGAATCCGCGTATACCTGGACGGGCAATTGGCAGAGGCCATGAGCTTCAACGGCGACCACCGGCACGCAGAGCTGCGGCGCCTTTGGCGCGAGCATCGACGCGAGCTGGGCGCTCGATGGCGGCGCAATGTCGTGCTCAACAAATGGCTCGACTACTTGCGTGACCAGGGTCACTTGATCCTCGAGCGCTGACGTCCCGCCTTGGGACGATTTTGTAAAACTGTCGACTGAATCAAGGTCTTGCGGGCGCCGCGCAGGGATTATCTCCGGAGAGGCGTCGGGCAGCCGGCGCGCATTATGTCAAGGAGCCCGAGTTGTCGAGTTTGCCTGCCATGTTTCGCAGTTCGCCGGAGCAACCCGCCGAGAACGAGAAACTGCTGCAGTTGTACTGGAATCGAAACGAGCTCAAGAAGGAGTTCGCTCGCCTCCAGAAGGAACAGCTTCGGCTCAAGGACAAGATCAAGCAGCAACATGGCAGTGCGGCCAGGCTGCAACAAAAGCTCGATTATCTCGAGGAATTGTTACTGGACCCGGAGTCAGCGCGCAACGTGCTCGTGCATTATCAGCTGCGTGGAATCGCGCTGCGATGCACGCAGAAACTCGAAAAATTTTCGGAACAGCTGAAACAGCAGAGGGAGCAGAAACTTCAAAGCAAGGCGATCGCGGAGTGGACCAGCCGGCAGTCCGAGGATGCCGCCGTTATCGAAGAACGCCTGTATGAGAACCGGCGAGTCATTGCAGGACTCGAGGCGCAGCTTGATGCCGCCCGCCAGATCCTGGAGTCGACTACCGGGATTTTCCGCTTCCTGCAGCGACGGCGCCTGCGTGCGACGATAGAGAGCTTCTGGGCACAGATTCAAGATAGCGAAGGGGCAGGGCAGTCGCTCCAGGCCGAGCTCGATGCGATCCTGGCGCAGACTCCGCCGGATGCGGCAGGCCTCGATATTTCCGCCAAGCGCTCGATCAATTTCATGATCCTGGCATTCGTGCAGCAGCTGGTTATCCAATTCGGAGACGACCAGCTGGTCGGCCTGGTCAAGGAAGCCGGGGACAAGAGCGTCGGGGCCGTAAATTACGGCAGCAAGTACGAGTGTGATCAGTTGATGCGCCGAATTCGCACGAGTTCGGCGACCATCGAGAAGGCCACCGAATTCGCGGACTTGTTGCAGAAACGGGCCCGATTGATCGGCGAAAATGCGATGTTCGACAGCAACGAGACGGCCGTGCCCATTCCGGGATCGGTTTCCACACTGTTCCGAATCGACGCAAACGGCGCCGTCAAAACGGCCGACGCCAACCTGCTCGGGGCCAACTACTGGGGTGTTTCAGAGGTGCTGAGCCGCTAGCAGGCCTCGGCCAAACGACACCGGTCAAGCTGCTCAGATATCCGTTCGATACATCTGACGCTGGAAGCGTGGCGTCGGCAATTGCCGCTCCGCGTTCGACTCGGTGGTCTCAGTCAAGCTGTCGGCGACCGGGGGATGTTTCGCCTCGGCACTGATCGATTCCGGATTGTCGGACCGATCGGCTCCCGATCCGCTGTCGACAGCGACGGCGTCGAACACGTCTTTGACGATCAAGTCCAGCCTGGGTGCAAGGTAGAGCAGCGGGGACTGGGCCTCGGCATCGCGTCCTGACGCGTCGAAAGGAGCCGACATAGCCTCGGTGTCGCTCCCAACCGCGAGATCAACGATTTCCGTCGCGAGGGTGCCAGCCGCTACTTCAAGGCTCTGCAGGTCGCGCGCCATGCGGCCGCAGTCCGGTACGGCGTCGGTGGCGGCAAAACCGGTAACGTGGACTGCCATCGCCAGTAAGGCGAGCGCGCCTTTGACGGCGGATCGTGACTCTTGCGGTCTTAGAAGCGTTTCAAGTGCCGGCCTGGTTGCCATTACGACCTCCGACAGGACCCCCGTGCCCAACGGGTGTTGTAGGCGAGTATAACACCCGTTGGTCGGGGAGCAAGCCCGGAGCAAAAAAGGCTCAGGGCTGGACCTGTGCCGTCTGGGCCGGGGCGGTGCTGACCTGCCGCAGTTCGGCGAGATCGGTAGCTATCGCAGCGGCCTGGTCCAGGTGCACATCCGGCGTATCGTCTTCTTCGAGCGCGTCGAGCGATTCGACCGGGGGCAGCTGCAGAGCCGTCCGGCGGGCATTCTCGCGCTGCAGCCGCCGTTCGAGCTCTGTTTCCCGTTCGGCGCGTCGTGCATCGATATTCAGGGAAACGGTCGAACGCGCCCGAGCCTGAGCGACGTCCTCGATGCCTTCGAGCAGGTAACGGAAGTCCGGGTCGTCCTTGCTCCGGCTCAGGTAATTGGCCGTTAGCGACGTGATCGTCTGGTCGAGCGGCTGGCCGGCCTTGAACTTGGTCGTTCGGATCGTATCCCATGGCAGGGCCGTTTCTCGCACGCTCTCGCCGACCTCGCTGGCGTCGATATGCGATGGGAGTTCGATGTCCGGACTGACGCCGCGGTGCTGCGTGCTTTCCCCGGTGACGCGATAGTACTTGCCTATCGTCAGGGTCAACTGTCCGAGGCCCTCGTCTTCGGCGCGTCGGACATACTGGTCGAGGGAATAAAGATTCTGGACCGTGCCCTTGCCGAAGGTCTGCTGCCCGACGATTACGCCTCTTGCATAGTCCTGGATGGCCGCGGCGAAAATCTCGGAGGCTGACGCGCTGTAGCGATTTACCAGCACGGCCAACGGTCCGTCATAGGCTACCCGGGGGACCGGGTCGGGATCGTCGAGCCGGCTGATCCGGCCATTCGCGTTGCGCAGCTGCACAACGGGGCCGTTATCGATGAACAGGCCGGACAGCGCGGTCGCTTCTGTCAGGTGACCGCCGCCGTTATTGCGCAGGTCGATCACCAGGCCGTCGATGCCCTGTTCCAGCAGTTCGTCGATCAGGCGTTTAACGTCCTTGGTCGTGCTCGTGTAGTCCTTGTCGCCATTGCTGAGGGCCCGGTAATCGCGATAGAAGCTCGGGACGTCGATGACGCCAATTGACCATTCCCGGCCGTCGCGGGGAACGGTAATAACCTTGCTCTTCGCGGCCTGCTCCTCGAGCTTGACCTGGTTTCGTGTCAGGCTCAGCGTCTTTTCGGCCGTGCCGGGCAGCGCGCCGTCGGGAAGGACCTGCAGTCGGACCACGGTATCGGCGGGTCCGCGTATTAACTGCACGACATCGTCGAGGCGCCAGCCGATCACGTCGACCATTTCGCCATCTTCGCCCTGGGCGACACCGGTAATACGGTCCTTCGGCTTGAGCTTGCCATCGATTGCCGCTGGTCCGCCCGGAATGATGTTCACCACGATGACGTAGTCCTCATCGGTCTGCAACGACGCGCCGATGCCGAAATACGACAAGCTCATCTGGATCCGGTACTCCTCCGAATTCCTGGGGGAGAGATAGCTCGAGTGGGGGTCCAGTGTGTGGGCGAACGCATTCATGAATGTTTCGAACACGTCGTCATTCTTGATCTGGTCCAGCCGCTTTATGAAACGCTGGTATCTCTTACTCAGTACGTCCTGCGCCCCGGGCCAATCCTTGTCGGCCAGGACCAGGGTCAGCGCGTCGTTCTTGACCCGCTTACGCCAGATCTCGTCCAGGTCTGCCGTGGTCTCCGCCCAGGCTTGCTCCGCTCGCTCGAACTCGTATTCCTCGTCGACCGTGAAGTCCGGCTCAGTGTCCAGCAGACGCGTCGCGTAATCCATGCGCTCCCGGGCCCGGGTCCGATAGACTTCGAACATTTCGAAAACGGGTGTCAGGGATGCGTCGCCGACCATATCGTCCAGCTGGAAGCGATACTTGTCGAATGCGTCGATGTCGCTCCTGAGGAAGTACATCCTGTTCCCGTCGAGCGCCTCGATATACCCGTCGAGCACCGCGCTTGAAAGCTCGTCGTCGACCGACGCGTGGCTGTAATGGGATCGTTGCACGAACTCCTTGACGAGTTGCCCGATCCGCTCATGGCGGGCTTCCGGTGCAAGAGCGGCGTCGTCGAGAGTCGACGGCGTTGCCGCGAGCCCGGAGTATGCGACCAGCCCGAAAACGACAGCGGCAGCCGTTGCGCGGTAGCCATTCACTAGTTTGCTCAAGCAGTCTCTCCGTCCAGATGCCCACGGTTTTGCATTTTTCCCAAGTGGGCTAGGCTAGTAGGCAACCGACCGCCGATCAAGGGCGGAATCGGCAATTTGGCCATATGGCAGCCCCCGAACAACGGTACGCCGGGGGCTCGGGAGCCGAACCTATGCGTCCTCTGACGGTCATCACGGGCATCGTGCTGGGATCCTGCCTGTCGATCAGCGCGGGGCTGGCGGCAGTGCTCGTCATCTTCCTGGTACTCGGAGACGAATATCCCCGGCTCCAGTACGAATTCCGGCCGCTGACGCAGAGCCTCGCGATCTTCACAGCTATGACCGTTATTTCGGCTCTGAGTTTCTACTGGCTGGTCGTGGAGCACAGGTGGCGGTTTGCCGCCCAGGCCGTATTGTGGCTGGCCCTGCTGGGCACGGGTTACTATTTCTGGCCCTAGGGTACGGTCGGGGGTACGCCACGACCCCTTATGTACAAAGCGTTGCGCGTATTCAGAATAATTTCAGGCGCGGCTTGACCGTCTTCGAGTCGCGACCCTTGCGGCGGCGATGCATCTTCTCCTGCAAATCCGCTCGCCGCGCGGCGAGCCAGTCGTCCCGCGTGATATCCGTGGTCCGGGCCTTCAGGCCGGACCGGGACCCTGCCCGAAATGCGCAAAAATCCTTGTAGGCCTCGAGCTCATATTTGAGTTCACGGACGACCAGTTCGATCATGATCGCGTCGTCGAGAAACCCGAGGCCAGGAATGTGGTCCGGAATGAGGTCTTCGGGTTCCGCGAAATAGGCAAGGGCGTTGAGGACCCTGGCGGCGTCTTCCTCGGGCAGGCGCCACTCGTGATCGGAAAGCATATCGATCATTGTCTTCAACGCGTCGAAACGCGTCCGAATAAATTCGGGAATCCTGCGTGTCGCGGCTTCGTCAAGAAGGCCCTGGGCTGCGGCGACTATATCCTCGGGGCGAGCGGCAGCCGAAGCCTGCCGGGCCTCCCGCATTATCAGCTGGAAATGACGGAGGTCGTCGTCCGAAAGATCGAATACGACACGAAGGTTCATGCACGAGGTTCCTGGGTTTCGGTGCCGCGGAGCGTAACGGGCGACAGGCGGCGCGTCAAAGGATGCGCCGGTCGGCGCCGCAACCGCTGAAAACGTGGCCGGGCTATTTTGGCCGACGGCTCCAGTTCCTGGAGCGGTCGAACTGGCCCGTATTGTATGGATCGAAACCCTTGCCGGAGTCCTCTTCGAGGCTGTCCTCGTCGATGATCGTCAATTTTTCGTGAGTGCCCGTGTCTTCCCGGATGTAGCGGTTCCGCATGAGAACGTTCTTGCCGGGACCGCCGTCTTCAATGCGGCCTTCGAGTTCCGGGCGAAAACTGACGCCGCCAGGCGACCCGGCCGGCGGTTTCGGTGCTTCCTGGGCCTTGGGCGGACGTGGGCGTGCGTGGGCGCCCGTGGCCCGGAGACGAGCTTCGGGTTTCGGCTTGCCTTCCCCGCGGAAGAATTTGAGTCCCAGCCATTTCATAAAGCGTTGCATAGTCCGGAATTTATCCGCTGTCAGCTTCGTTTGGTCGTGGCGCCTCACTCGGCACGCCGCATTACATATTTTGTACGGATTGCGAAATAATTGCCGGGGAAATCACGAAATCTGTGAGTCGGGTCACATACCCGGGCATGCGTTGTTGCGCAGCCGGACGTCAGCGTGTTCGAGGCGCAGCCGGACGGTCGACCGCAAAGAAAAACCGGAAGGAAAATCGCAGGATCTGGCAGATAAGGTACGGGGACAGGACCAGGAACCAAACGACACCGTCCCCGGACCGGATGGCGGCATGAATCTGGCCGTAAAAGTCCTGAAAACCTGCGCCCCCATAGTCGCCGAACACGAGCTGCCCGACAAAGAAGACGGCCATCGGCAGGAAAAGCATGCCGAGAAGGAGAAATCCGAGAAAAAGCGCCAGTTCTCGAAGCGCCTTGCCTTTCAGAGTCGTGTCAACCACCGTCGATGCTACGCCAGCGAGCCGCCCGTGGGCCCTCATCCTTCAATATCCAGGGCCAGGGGTCAAGGAGCGCATTCCCGCTGCAGGCAGGACGCGGATTTCAGGCGCTGAACCCGATCAGGAAGGCGGATCGACCGGCCGATTCCGGCGACGCTTGCGCAAGACCGATATGGCGAGGTGCAGGCAGGCTGCAGAGAAAAGTACGTAGTGCGGCAGTACCCAGAACCACTCGTTGATGTACAGGGTTGCAAAGAATGCGCCAAAACCGGCGGTCAGGTAGAAATACGGCAGGCAATCGTAAAGCAGCCGCGGTAGCCAGATCTTGCGCGTGAGGATGCTACGTGGTTTCCGGTCAGTTATGCTGATCGTCTGGGTGGCGAGAAGGTCCGCTTCCGTTCTGGACGACATCTTGGTCACTGGCTGCCTGGTTGCCGCGTAAATATAAGCCTAACTGATCAAGCGGCGCCTTACCGTGATCACACTCACAGTACGCAAATCGAACCCGATCCTGCGGACTCCTAGCGCTTGTGACGTTCCTCGAACAGGAACTCGGCAGCACCAATCCGGACCTTGTCGCCATTCCGCAGGGCTTGTTCGGATATCCGGAAACCGTTGACATAAACGCCGTTCTTGCTACCCCAGTCGACGATTCGGGTTCCACGCTCATCCGTCAGGATGACCGCATGGCGCCGACTGATGAACTGGGCGCCTAGCTGGATGTCGTTCTGAGCCGTGCGGCCCACAGTCAGCCGGTTCTTGAATAACGGAAAACGCAGTTCCTGCCCATCGACGTTGCCGATTAGCAGGCGCGTCGTTCGATCACGCTCGCCCGGCGTTCGATCGCTTTCCGCGGATGCGATCTGATCGTCCATTTCCCCGATTGCGATTTCGAGTTCACCCAGGGATTGACTCGTCCTGCTGCGACCCGACAATTCTGCAAGCAGGGCCGAAATAGCACCGTCCTTGTTTGCGATCTTGCGGTCGCGATCCTCCAGTTCCTGCTCGAGCGACCGAACTCGGCGCTCCAGTTTCTTCATCCTGTCGCCATGACTCTCCTCGACGGCGGACAGTTGCTCCTCGAGGGCCTGCCGATAGGTCTTATTGTCTATCAGGTCGGAAGTCAGTTGCTCATTGATGCTCTGATGTCCGACGATTGTGTCCTGTGCCGAACTCAGTTCGAAGCGCAATTGCCGTACTTCCCTTTCGAATTCACTCTTCTGGGCAAGGTTCGACTGATGCAGCAATTCCAGCTCCCGATTCACCGCCTCCAGCCTCTCCTCGAGACCGAGCGCCCGGACGCGTTCCTTGTCACAGGCTGACTGCAGCGCTTCATTGCGTGACCGGAACGGCTGCAACTGATCGCGTTGTTCGTCTACCATCCTGCGCAGCTCGTCGGCGTGCTGCTCTGCCTGCCGAATGCGTTGCGAGAGCACTGCGACGTCCTGACGCGCCGTCGCAAGCTGGCCTGCCTGCTCGGCAATCTTCAGATCCCTGGCACGTACTTCGCCTTGTTCATAGTTGGCGAGTTCGGATGCCAGCTCCCGTCTTGCGCGGACCGCTTCCCGCAGTTCCTGGCGCAGTGACTTCAGTTCCGTCCGGAGTTCATCACGCATAGCGGCCGTGCTTGCGAGTTCCCCCCCCAACGATTCTCTCTCGCGTAGCGCGTCCTCTAGCTGCGCTCGAGTCGAGGTGAGCTCGGACTCACGTGCCGCGAGATCCGCTTCGAGTTTGTCCCAGGCCCCGCGCCGTCCGTCGATATATGATTTGAGATCCTGCAGCTCGACCTGGAGCGACTCCACCTGGTTGGCTTGCTGTGGCGCCTCCGTTGGGGTGGCTGGTAGAGCCGTGTCGATAATGGTATCGCTGAGTACCGGGACATCGTCTTCGAGCGACGCCGAATTTTCCTGATCGGTATCTGTCGACGTCGCCCGGCTTGGCGCCTGCGCGATTTGTGCTTCCAGAGCTTGCAGATCGTGGCGGCTCCTGCGCAGGTCGCGGTCGCGCGCCGCCAGGCTCTTGTGGGCTTCTTTTAGGTCTCTCTGCAGAATGGTGCCCAGTTCTGCGCGGGCGGCAATCTCCTTTTCGGCACCTGTGAGACGTGACTGCAGTTGCTCATTATCGAACAGCAATTGCTCGACCCTTTCTCGCTCACGCTTCAGTCGCGCACGCAGTGCCGCTTCGTCTTCGTTCGCAGTTTCTTCATCCGCGAACGGGAATGTATTGGCGTCGAGCTCGCATTCGGACTCGCGCAGCAACATGCTGTCCGTGAGGGCTTCAAGCTCGGATGTCGGCGCGTCGTCAGGGCGGGCCGAAATATTCTTGCTCTTGTTGTCGCCGGCCATGCGGCTGATTCTAACACGAAGACAATCCAGGCAGCCGATGTCGCTGCAGCGCGGACGGCTTGCCGGATTACGTAAAGTGAGACGCGATAGCAATCCTCATCAGTCGGCGGCAACGGCTCTGCCTTGCGCCCAGAGACGAAGCGCTTCCATGTCCTCTCGCATGAGAACCGACAGGGGCTTGGTCTGCCGGATCTCCTGGGCCAGGTAGCGCGTGCCCAATGCGTCGCCGGCAGCCCGGGCGCTGTAAAGCGCCGCAACCACGATTTGTTCGATTTCCGCGCCGGAGAATCCGGCCGTGATCTTCGCGAGTCCAGCCGTGTCGATACTGGCAAGGTCCTGGCCACGCTGGGTAAGGTGTATTTCGAAAATCGACTTGCGTACCGCAGCAGACGGCAGGTCGACGAAGAACACTTCGTCGAATCGGCCTTTGCGTACGAGTTCCGGCGGCAACGCCTTGATGTCGTTCGCGGTTGCAACGACGAAGACCTTGCGCGACTTCTCTGCCAGCCAGGTCAGAAAAGACCCGAGGACTCGCTGCGTCGTTCCGGTCTCGCCGCCACGCCCTGCCAGGCCCTTTTCGATTTCATCGATCCATAGGACGCAGGGAGCCATTGTGTCGGCGGTTCGAAGTGACGTCCTGAGGTTGCGTTCCGTTTCACCGTGGTACTTGTTATACAGCGCCGCGAAATCCAGTCGCAGCAGCGGAACCCCGAACACGCCGGCTGTAGCCTTCGCCGCCAGGCTCTTGCCGCAACCCTGCACGCCGAGGAGCAGGATACCCTTCGGGGCGTCGAGTGCATCGACGTCCGTTGCAGCCTCGAACGCCCCGCGTCGCTTCGACAACCAGGCCTTCAGCCTGCCGAACCCGCCGACGTCGCTGAACCGCGCCGTGTCGTACTCGTACTGCAGGATCCCGTCGCGGTTCAGCAGGCGGTATTTCGCCTCCATGACCGCCGGCAGATCGCTGTGTGCTATGGCCCCGTCCATGTAGACCGCATTGCGAGCGAGTCTTTCCGTATCGCTGAAAGACAGTCCTGCCAGGTTTGAAGCCAGTAATTCCATCGCCCGTGGATCCACCTGAACCGGATGGCCCGGATGTTCCTGCGAGTAGTCGGCGATAGTCTTCTCGATCATGGACATGCGCTCCTGCGGGGACGGCAGGGTCATCTCAAAGCGCGCAGCGTAGCTGTCGAGTTCACTCGGGAGCTCGATCCGGTGGCTGATCAGTATCAGTTGGCGTGAGATGTCCGTGAAGCGAATGCAGATGTCTTTCAGTAATCGGACCTTGACCGGGTCCTGCAGGTAGGGGTGAAAATCGAGCAGTACGTAGACGCCCGGTTTTGTGACGGCACGGATGTGCCGCAAGACCTCTTCCGGATCCGAGTTGTGCAGCTGCGGCTCGAGCGAGATGTCGAGGCGCTGCAACCCGTCGGTCACGGTCCAGCGGAACAACGGGACGTAATCCTGCCGGTTACGCTGCAGCGTCAGATCCATGATCATGTCGAGCACGCGGGCCTCGTCACCGGTCTCGATGACTACGATCGGCGTGCGCGATCGAAAGATCAGCTCCAGGTCCCGCTGCCTGTTCATTGCCCCTGCTGCCATGCGTCTGCCCGATGCCGCGGCCAATATTGCATAATCCTGACGCGTACGAAGGCCTTCGTCCTTGAGCTTCGTCACCAAATCGGCCCGAGGTTGGCGCCAATCGGGGGACCTGGGACACAGTTCCTGTGCCAGGCGGGCCGGCCCGGCTATGGTGAGGGCTCGCCGATACCGAGGTATTCCGAATGCCTGCATGCTCATCCGGAATTCAGTTGGCGACGCTCCTGCTGGCCACGGTCATCTTGGCGGCGTGCGCCGGAGAGCCGCCAAGATCCGCACCCGCTGTGGCGCAGCCGGCCCCCCCTGCCGTCGGCAGCCGATCGCAAGGCGGCGTCAGCCGCAGGGCGGCACAGGTCGCGGTCAAGCAGGTCGGGGTCCCGTACCGCTACGGGGGGCACGGCGAAAGCGGCTTCGACTGCTCAGGCCTGGTGCATTTCGCGTACTCGCGGGCGGGCAAGTCATTGCCCCGAACGACGCATGGCCTGTGGCGGGAACTGGAGCCGGTACCGAGCCGGGATCTGCGCGTCGGCGACGTGCTGTTCTTCGACATCGAGGGCAAGGTGTCCCACGTCGGTTTGTACCTGGGAGCAAGTCGGTTCGTGCACGCGCCGTCATCCGGCCGGGAAGTATCGATCGCGAGCCTGGACTCGGATTTCTACCGCAGCGCTTTCGTGCGGGGAGGGCGTCCCCGCTAGGCTCTCAGGCTGGCCATCGGCCGACCAGCCGGGGTCACACCGGGTCGTCGGCAATAAAGACCTTCAACTGGTCCGACAGGCCCTTGCAGGCACGTGACTGGGTGCGCGCGATCAGGGGAATGGGCACGACGATGGCGGGCAGGAAAGAGGTGCCGCTGAAGTCCGCGCTCACCCTGCCGGCATCCTCGAGGCCGGCAAGGTCCCAGACAGAGGCCTCGTAGTTGGCATCGTTCTGCCACCACGCAAAACCGAAGCACCCGCCGCCGCCGGGGCCGGCCGCACAGGACAGGCTGCCACCGCCCGCGACGCGATCGGTATCGCCGTCGAGCCAGATGACGTAACGAACACCCTTGGAACGAATGATGTCGGCGACGCCGGGCCGGGACATCAGCTCCGGCAGTCCTTTCGTGTCGGCCGGCGCCGTGCGCGGCTCGAACCACGGGAACAGGGCATCGACGAATTCGCCCGTCGGTATCACGCGCAGGCCGGAGGAACCCCGGGATATCGCGTCACCGACACAATTGATGAAGCCGCTCTCGGTTTCGTTCCCGAGGTGGTAGCTCTTGGCCATGATGACCACGCCTTCGCCTTCGCGGATGCCGGTCTCTCCGGTGCGGCTGTCCTCGATGCGGGAAGTCACACAGGCCGAGAGGGACAGCACGGCGACGACCAGCATTCCGGCGCGCCCGTAATTCCCGACAAGCCTGCTCTTACCCTGCGTCATCATTCAATTCCTCCACGGCGGTCGTCTTGATGACGGAGTCGGAACCCGCATCCGACTGCGCGTTGGCCTTGGCCAGGCTGCTTATTCCAGTCGTCTTGTCCATCTGCATGATAATGAGCGCGGCGGCGTCACGCATTGCCAGCACTGCGGCCCGGCGCAGCGCCTCGTCACCGCCGAACGTGGATGTCTGGCTCTTGCCATAGGCGCTGATCGGCCAGTTCGCGATCTGGGTACCCTGCCGGTCGAAAATCTTGATCCGATACCTGATCCAGACCGCAAATGCATCGGTCTGGCTCTGCTCCGGCACCGAGAACTCGAACGCGTCGATCGAGGGTTCGATCAGTGCATCGACCCCGAAGGACGACGGATCGCCATCGCCCTGGACGACCTTGAAGTCCCGGAACATCGAAGCGAACAGCTTGTTGAACAGTAGCTTGTTCGACTGGCCGAGGTCGATCTGCCACTTCTCCTTGCCGATGACCTGTTCCTGGTGGATGAAATGGTCGAAGGCCTCGGGATAACGAGCGCCCACGGCGATTGGAATCTGTGGTACCAGCGGATCCGGAATCGTTGGGTCCCGGAGTGCGACATCGGTCGAGCAGCCTGCCAGCAAGGCCAGCAGGGCAGGGATCAGGATACGTTCAGGCCTGCGTGACATGTATTCGTCGTGTTCCCGGGGGCGGCGCGCGGCCCCGTCTCGTTCTCGTACTCAGAGCAATTCCGGGCGCCAGAGTTCCGCGATTCTGGCGGTGCAAGCTCGTCTCCGACTTTAGTGCGGCGGCAAGCGGAGTGCAACCGGACGGCGCTCGGCTGCGTGTCAACGTCGATCGGTCACGGTTCGTCATTCAGGTCGTTGAAATCGTCCGTATTTTCGGTATTCCGTTGCGACTTTTCCGAGGCCCGGACCAGGCTGCCAGTTAGGCGAACCAGGCGAGCGGAGGCTCCTCGGTCAGCGCGACCTGCTCACGCAGGGAGAGCAGGTGTTCCTCCCAGTAGCGCTGCGAGCCGAACCATGGAAACGCTGCCTCGAATGCCGGGTCATCCCTGCGCCGTGCCAGCCAGGCGGCATAGTGCATGATGCGCAAGGTCCGCAGCGCTTCAACGAGATTCAGTTCTCTGGCGTCAAAACGCCTGAATTCCTCGTACCCCTCGAGCAGGATCCCGAGCTGGCCGGTCTGCTCGTCCCGGTCTCCCGAGAGGAACATCCATAAGTCCTGGACCGCCGGCGCGCTGCGGCAGTCGTCCAGGTCGACGATGTGCAGCCTGTCCTCGTCGACGAGAACGTTGCCGATATGGAAGTCGCCGTGCAGGCGGATGTAACGTGTTCGTCCGGCGCGCTCGTAGCAGGCTTCCACATTGGCCAGCACATGTTTGGTAACGCCTCGGTAGACCTCCGCCAGCTCCGGCGGCATCAGTCCGCTGGCCAACAGGTACTCGCGCGATTCGTATCCATAACTGTCGATGTCGAGCGCAGGGCGATGCTGGAAGTCCCTTATTTCGCCGGTCAGGTGGAGCCTGGCCACCAGCCGCCCCAGCTGCCGCAACAACTGATGATCCTCCAGGTCCGGGGCCCGCCCACCCATGCAGGGTGAGACCGAGTACCGGAAGTCCTGGTAGACGTGCAGCGTGCGCCCCTCCGCCGGGAGCGGTGCGACGACCGGAAGGTCATTCGCTGCCAGTTCCGCGGCGAAGGCGTGTTCCTCGAGTATCGCGTCGTCCGACCAGCGACCGGGCCGATAGAATTTCGCTACGACCGCGTCGCCGTCATCGACGCCGACCCGATATACGCGGTTTTCGTAGCTGTTCAGCGTAAGCAGCCGCCCGTCGCAGCTATATCCAAGGTTTTCGAGCGCTGCCAGTATCTGCTCGGGCCCGAGACTTGCGTACGGATGGGGAGTGTCGCGGCCTGAACCCATCTTGCTGGACGATCGGCGCTGCTCCCCGGCCTTGCGCTCACGCGCGCAGGCGGGAGTCGCGCCGGCGATCGGCCTCCGTCAGCAGTTTCTTGCGCAGGCGAATGAAATTCGGAGTCACCTCGACCAGTTCGTCGTCGTCGATGAACTCCAGCGCCTGTTCCAGCGAAAAGCGAATCGGCGGCGTCAGGATGATGTTTTCGTCGCTGCCGGCCGCTCGAATGTTCGTCAACTGTTTCGCCTTGGTCGGGTTGGCGACCATGTCGGACTGTCGGCTGTTTATGCCGACGATCATGCCCTCGTACACGGCGTCGCCGTGGCCGATGAGCAGTCGCCCCCTTTCCTGGAGGTTGAACAGCGCATAGGCAAGCGCCTTGCCGTTTACCATGGAGACGATCGCGCCGTTCTTGCGCTGGCCGATCGAGCCGGGCAGGAAGCGATCGTACTTGTCGAAGACGTGATACATCAGGCCGGTCCCCGAGGTGACCGTCAGGTACTCGGTGCGGAACCCGATCAGGCCGCGGGTCGGGATGCGGTAATCGAGACGCATGCGTCCCTTGCCGTCGGGCATCATCGAAACGAGTTCACCCTTGCGCTCGGCGATACGAGACATCACCGCGCCCTGGAAGGCTTCTTCGAAATCGACCGTCAGCTGCTCCCAGGGCTCCTGGGTTACGCCGTCGACCTGGTGGAGGATCACCTCCGGCCGGGATACGGCCAGCTCGTAGCCCTCGCGGCGCATGTTTTCGATCAGGACCGACAGGTGGAGCTCGCCGCGACCGGCGACGCGGAACTTGTCCGGATCCTCGGTCGGACGGACGCGCAGGGCGACGTTGTGCTTGAGTTCCTGGTCCAGTCGCTCCTTGATCTGGCGGCTCGTCAGGAACTTGCCGTCCTGGCCGACAAACGGGGACTTGTTGACCTGGAAGGTCATGCTTATCGTCGGCTCGTCCACGGCGAGGGGCGGCAAGCCCGCCGGCTGGTCGCGCGGGCAGAGCGTGTCCGAGATATTGAGATTGTCGATGCCGCTGAATACGACGATATCGCCGGCTTCCGCCGCCTGGACCTTGAGGCGCTCGAGACCGCTGAACCCGTAGAGTTCGAGCAGCCGGCCGCTGCGGACCGACCCGTCGGCCGCTACGATGCTGACGGACGAGTTGGCCCGAACCCGGCCGCGCTGGATCCGGCCGATGCCGAGCAGCCCGACGTAGGGGTCGTAATCCAGGCTTGACACCTGCAGCTGCAACGGGCCGTCGAGATCGACATCGGGCGGCGGCACCTGGTTCACGATCGCCTCGAACAGCGGGGTCATGTCCCCGCTGCGAACGTCGGCTTCGAGCCCGGCATAACCCTGGAGGGCCGAGGCATAGATCACCGGGAAGTCGAGCTGTTGGTCGGTCGCGCCCAGGCGATCGAACAGGTCGAAGGTCTGGTCGAGCACCCAGTGCGGCCGCGCGCCGTCCCGATCGATCTTGTTGATCACGACGACCGGCCGTAGCCCGCGCGCGAAGGCCTTCTGGGTCACGAAACGCGTCTGCGGCATCGGCCCGTCCACGGCATCGACCAGGAGCAGCACGCTGTCGACCATCGACAGCACGCGCTCGACCTCGCCGCCGAAGTCGGCGTGTCCGGGCGTATCAACGATATTGATGTGGTAGTTGTGCCAGTCGATTGCGGTGTTCTTGGCGAGAATGGTTATCCCGCGCTCCCGTTCGAGATCGTTGGAGTCGAGCACGCGATCAGGCACGATCGTCCGGGCGGCAATCGTGCCGGATTGCTTGAGGAGCTGGTCGACCAGCGTTGTCTTGCCGTGGTCGACATGGGCGATGATGGCGATGTTTCGCAACCGCTCGATTCTGGACATGGGTGCTGCGTGCAGGACGGAAAGAGGCGCGGATTATAGAGATGGGCAGGGTGAATTGATACGGGCGGAGAGATCGAGGTTTTCGAGGCCCTGCTGCCCCCGGGAACCGGCCCGGTGTACCATGCGCTTCCTGCAGCGGGAAGGCCAATGAAGCTATACGAGCACGTTACCCACGACGTCGACGACAGCCCGGCCGGGCCGGGCACGATCGCCTTTTTCGACATGGACGGCACCCTGATTTTCGGGTATTCGATTCTGTCCATATTCCGCGAAAGCGTGCTGACCCGTCGGTTGGCGCCCGGCGACGCGCTGCGGCAGTTTTTCGCCCTGGTCAGCCAGGCCGTGGACGGGACCGATTACGGCAAGATGCTCGAAGAGGCAGCCGGCCTGCTGCGCGGGATGCCGGAGCAGGAATTCGTCGAGCTGGGCGAGTCGGTCTTCGACAAGTACGTCGCGGCGTCGATCTACCCGGAATCCAGGGCGCTGGTCCGGGCCCACCTTGCCCGGGGCCATACCGTTGCGATCGTCTCGTCGGCGACGATCTACCAGGTCGCCCCGGTCGCGCGCGAACTGGATATCGGGCACCAGCTGTGCAACCGCTTCCAGGTGCGTAACGGCAAGTTCACGGGAAGCGTGCAGCGACCGGTCTGCTATGGCACCGGCAAGCTCGACGCCGCGCGGCGGCTGGCGGCGGAGCGGGGCGCTGACCTGCCTTCCTGTTTTTTCTACACGGACGGACTCGAAGACTTGCCGCTGCTCGAAGAGGTCGGATACCCGCGACCTCTCAACCCGGATGCCAGCCTGGAAAGCGCGGCCCGCCGGCGCAACTGGCCGGTACGGCGCTTTTCGAGCCGCGGACTCCCAGGCATTAAGGAGTTCGTCCGCACCGGGCTCGTTTACGGCGCGTTCATGTCGGCTGCGCTGCAGATCATTCCGACCTGGATCCTGAACCAGTCACGCCGCGACGCCGTGAACCTGGCGGTCACCACCTGGGGAGAATTCGGCAGTGCGCTCGCGGGCATACGGATCAAGATCCGTGGTGAGAACTACCTTTGGGAGCGGCGTCCGGCAGTCTTCCTGTTTAACCACCAGAGCGCTATCGACGTGCTCATCATCGCCAAGCTGCTGCGCCGGGACTTTACGGCTATTGCGAAGCAGGAGATTGCGACGAACCCGTTGGTCGGCCCGGTATTCCGGGTCGCGGACACGGTGTTCGTCGATCGCAAGAATCACGAGAAGGCCCTCGAGGCGCTGAAGCCCGTGGTCCGGACCCTGAAGCAGGGCCTGTCCGTCGCGATCGCACCGGAGGGGACCCGCAGCCACGGCGATCGGCTGGGTCATTTCAAGAAGGGTCCCTTTCATGTCGCGATGCAGGCGAAGGTGCCGATCGTGCCGATCGTGATCCACAACGCCACCGACGTTCTTCCGAAGGGCGGCTTTTTCGTGCATCCGACGACCGTTTACGTGGACGTCCTTCCGCCGGTCATGACGGAGGCCTGGACGGCCGAATCCGTCGATCAGCACGTGGAGGACGTTCGCCGCAGCTACCTGGAGACGCTGGGGCAGCACGAGGAGCCCCCGACGCAGGCGAAGATCAAGCGCGTGAAATAGCGGTCCGAGCGCGCCGCATTACTCGAGTTCGAAACTCATGCCCGCGTTCTGCTGCAGGCGCTCGATCAGCCGCTGGCCCAGCGCGGAGGCGGGCGTCCAGAAACCGCCGGGGACCTCCAGGTCGTCGGCCGCGAGGCAGACGGCGCTTTCGGCCAGCATGCGGCTGGTCGCACCGTAGCCCGGGTCCCGATTGCCCTTCACCCGGGCCCGGAGTTCCTTTCCCGAGGCAGTCGTTCCGACCAGGATCATGTTGAAGAAACCGTTTTCGCGCGCCTCGCGATCCGGCCCCTCCCCGGGCTCGGGAAGCAGCCGCTGGACCAGGTACCGGCGCAGGAAATCGCTCGAGGCCGCGGCGACAAATCCTCCCAGCCCGGCGGTCATTGAGGCGGCTTTCAGCCAGCCGGCCGGTCCGCGCCCGGCGATCGTGGCTTCCGAGTAACGGAAGTCGCGTCCCCAGGGGTGGCCCATCAGGGCATTGCTGCGCCTGACGACCCGCATGTTGATCGTTGCCATGACAAAGGGAGCCGTCCAGACACCGAGTTCGTCGCTGAAGGCGACGCCGTACTGGTCACGGCCGTCCGGCCCCTGGCGCTCGCCGGCCGGGTTCAGGCTGTAGGGGTCGGTCATCGTCCGGGCGACGGCCCGGTCGCTGCGCGCCTCCTCGATAGCGTTCAGCATGCTGGCGACCGTGCCACCGCTCGCCCCGCCGCGCATCGCGCGCACCAGCAGCGTGACCTGCTTGCAGGGCTCGCCGAAGTGCTCGAGAGACTGCTGCTGCAGGAACAGCACGCCCAAGTCGGAGGGTATGGAGTCGAAGCCGCAGGCGTGCACGATCCGCGCGCCGCTGGCAGCGGCGTTTTCGTGGTATGCATCGATCATGCGGCGCATCCACTGGACTTCGCCAGCGAGGTCCACGTAATCGGTGGCACTTCGGACGCAGGCTTCGACCAGCGGGCTGCCGTATTTCGCGTACGGACCAACGGTCGTCAGCATTACGCGGGCGCGTCCGGCCAGCTCCGCCAGCGTCGACGGCGAATCGCTATCGGCCTGGAATTGCGGCACGCGACCCGGGTCGACGCCGATCTCGCTCATGACACTGCGCAGCTTGCCGGGTTTGCGCGCAGCCACGGCCCAGCGGAACTCCGGCGTATCACCGTAACGCTCATGCAGGTATTCCGCGACAAGGCGGCCGGTGAAGCCAGTCGCGCCGTAGACAACGACGTCGAAATCGCGGTTTTCTCGAGCAGCAGGCGGCGCCATGCGGGAAGCCTAGTACCACGGCGAGGACGGCACAACAGCATGTCGGCATGCGAGGCCGTGTCGATAGCTATTGCCGTTGGTCGCCGGGTTGCGGATCATCGCTGATTCGGGCCCAACCCGCGCAGCGCCGGGCGGGGGTCCGGACCTGTTTCTGCCTGTGCCTGACCGAGAGTAGTCATGACCAAAAAGAGCTTTATTATCCTTGCCCTCCTGTTTGCATTGCCGGCCCTGCCGCAGGAATTCGAGCACGAACCGGTCGTCACGCTGGGTACGCCGCAGATCCTCAATGATGCATCGGTCCTGCCGGGCTCCGGCCTGGTGTCGACCGGGCAGCCGAATGCGGAGGTACTCGAGGCGGCGGCAAAGGCCGGCTACGTGGCGGTCGTCGACATGCGCCTGCCGGAAGAGGATCGCGGGATCGACGAGCGCGCCGTTACCGAGAGGCTCGGCATGAGCTACGTGGCCTTTCCGATCGGCGCGCCGGACACGGTCACCTGGGAAAACGCGGCGGCGCTGGACGAGATTCTGGCCGGCTTCGACGGGCCGGTGCTGATGCACTGCGCGAGCGGCAACCGCGTCGGCGCACTGCTGGCGCTGCGCGCGAAAGCAAACGGTGCCAGCAGCGAGCAGGCGCTCGAGATCGGCAAGCAGGGCGGCCTGACGCGCTACGAGAAGGTCGTCCGGGAGCGCCTCGAGCTCGAATAGGCCTAGAAACGGCCCGCCTGGTAGTCGAAGAAGGCGCGGCGCAGTTCTTCCTGCGTGTTCATCACGAACGGACCGCCGCGCGCGATCGGTTCTTTCAGTGCGCGAGCCGAGACGAGCAGGAAGCGGGCCTCGGCGGAAACGGACTCCGCTTCGACGATCGACCCGTCACCCAGTACCGCGAGGCTGCCCTCGTCGACGCGGGTGCCGTTGATGTCGAGGCGGCCCTGCACGACGAACGCGAAGGCGTTGTGCATCTCCGGCAGGGGCTCGGCGAACACACGTCCCGCCGCCAGCCGTATATCCAGGTAGATCGGGGCCGTCGGCCGGCCGATAACCGGGCCTTCCGTCCCCAGCCGCGTCGTGCCGGCGATCACGGCGATTCGCTGGTCGCCGTCGCGGGTTTCCACGGGGATCTCGTCGGCCGGGTACTCGTGGTACGCGGGCGGCACCATCTTGTTGGCCGCCGGCAGATTGACCCAGAGCTGGGTGCCCCACATCAGCCCCTGGTCCTGCTCGGGCATCTCGGAATGGACGATGCCGCGGCCAGCCGTCATCCACTGGACACCACCGGGACGGATGATGCCCTCGTTTCCCGCGTTGTCCCGGTGGCGCATCTGGCCCGCGAACATGTAAGTCACGGTCTCGAACCCGCGGTGCGGATGGGGCGGGAAGCCGGCGATATAGTCGTCCGGATCGTCCGAGCGAAACACGTCGAACAGCAGGAAAGGGTCCAGGTGGTCCAGCGCATGTGTGCCGATGATCCGGGTCATGCGCACGCCGGCGCCGTCGGACGCCGGCAGGCCCGGCGTCACCAGGCGCACGGTCCGGACGGCGTTGTCGGATGTCGGTGTCATGTCGGATTGCCGGACTGATCGGGGGGCCGCATTTTCAGATCATGCCCGTCGAATGGCAAGTACGAACGCTTATCGTCGCTCACCGGCACCGAGAAAGTCGTTTGCCTGACGACACGATTCACCCCCTGACGGGGTCGGCGGCGGTGACCTGGCTCCTGTCGCCGGGCGGGCATGGTTTCGCGACCGGAGGACGGTTCTTGCTCCAGTCACCGGCACAATGCATTTTGGCGCAACAGACTCATTGGTCACCTGCCATTCTGTTCATTCGTCTTCGGCGGCAACATTGGAGCAACGGCTGAGAGCCTACAGAGCGCTAATTGACGACGACATAGCGCCGGAGTTATTGACACTAGTCCGCGACACGACCAATGCTTGCCGGGTACTGGGCAACGAGCGATTCAAGGATCAGATCGAATCCACGCTCGGCCGATCTGTCCGGCCGGGAAAGCCGGGACCCCCGGCAAAGAATTCCGCCTGAAAAAGCCGTCTATTCGCAAATCGCTGTTCGACCCTATTTTCCTTATTGGTTGCATACTGGCGCGTTCGCGGCAAGCGCTACGCAAGCGTGCAGTTGATCCTCAGTCAGGTTGGGGATAAGTCGCAAATCGTAATCACCGATGGCTTCGTCTTGCCGGAGGAACTCGCAGGCACGATAAGGGTTATCATACTGGTCAGCGGTGATATATGCCTGCGCGTGCGTACGCCAGTCAGCGGTCGCGCAACCGCCATAAATCGCACACTCCTCGGTTGCCAACACGCTTAGCCCTGGCGTGATGTAGCACTGCGTGTACCCCGCCGGGACCGAGTCCGTGTCGTTGTACCCGTCAATAGCCATTATCTCTTCCGGCGTGTAACAGGGACACTCGGATTGTTTGGGTACAACGCAGGGCATCTCGGGGTCCGTAGATCCTTTTCGCTGGTTGTATTTCTCGAGGATCCGCCGCGCAGGGCCTCGTGCATCGAACAATGCCTGAATCTCCTCTTCCGTCAGCGGGACGCTCTCGGAAGAAATATCTTGTGCCTCGCAGTAGGCTACGCACAAGCCGTACAACGCCTGTGTCACGCCATCTGCTTGCAACGGGTCACAGATGGACTCCTGCACCGGTGTTGTCTGGTCTGGCGACTGCGCCATTGCTGTGGACCCTGAAAGGGTAAGCGCGGCCAGGACGATACCGGAAACGCCCAGAATGATGATGTTCATAATGACTCCCCATTCACAATTTAACGATGAACGGTAGCTCGGCGGTCTTGGGGTCCTTCGGGGAGTCATCCATGGCTTCTCGGAGGAAGCGAGGACCCGTGGCTTTGCGTCACCGGCTTTCGCCGGATTTGCCTTTGGCGTGTTTGTCTTTTGCGCCTGACCGCGAAGGTCAGCTATAAGCACAAATGCTTACGGAAACGGACCCGCCTGTCTGCTTCGGTAGACCTGGACCACGTCCAAACCGACGGCGGACTGATAAAGAGATCGGGGTCGAACCGCGAATCATTTTGCTCGCGCAAGCGTGCGTGGAATCGTTAGCTCATCTTTCGAGACCGAAGCCATTGCTGATTGCACCGTCAACCCTGGAAATAGGCCGGTGCCGGTATTGAGTTATAGCTGACTGAAATAAATCAACACGGGCATAGCGGCTAATTTCCGGCAATCGCGGTTCGACCCTATTTTCCCGGCAAATCGCCCCGGCGTCACTCCTGCGCACTGACGGTCGATATGTCGATCAGCGGGTTCGCGGCGATCATGCCGTCAGCCGTGAGCTCGGGATAGGGTTTGCCCAGGGCACGGCAACGTTCGGCGATGTCGGGATACGACCACTCGAACAGCGTACGAGCACGCTCGTCGGGCGTTAGACGCGACTGGTCGTACAAACCTGCCGCGCGCCGCTGTCGCTCGGCCTCGAACAGAATGATGCCGACGACGACCGACACGGTCAGCGACGATCCGTGACCGTGCATCGGAATGGCGACGTGCTCGTCGGCCTCGGCGCGCGCAGCGTCGGTCAGGCCAACGAGTTCGCCCCCGACCATGATCGCCACCTTCTGTGTGTAATCGACATCGCGATAATCGCGCGATCTTTCACTACCGTACGCGGCCACGAGCCGCCAGCCGTCGGCACGTAACGCCGTGAGTGCCGCGCGCGTCGAGCGGTGCGTCGTCACGGCGATCCAGTGCTTCGCGCCGCCCAGGCTCATGTAATTACGACGCGCCAATTCGCCTGTGGAGATTGTGTGCACTTGCTGAATTCCGACGGCGTCGGCCGTGCGGATGATCGCAGAGACGTTGTGTGGTTTGGTTACGGCGTCCATAAACACTGTAAGGTCGGGCTGGCGGGCGTCTAGGGCGCGCTGGTGGCTTGCGGTTGGATCGCGTGTCATCGGTGTTCCTTGGCGCACGTGTACGAACATCGTAGCAGTAGGCTACGTGCGCGAAACGGTACGGCTTCACAATCGCTCGCTTGTGCGTCGGTCCAGCGCTCCAGCTTATGTTTCAAACCACACAGATCGGGGTCGAACCGCGAATTATTGCGCTCGCGCATGCCGGCGCGGGATCGTTCGCTGATATTTCGCGACCGAGGTCGTTGCTGAATTCCCTGTCAACCCGGGAAACAGGTCGATACTGGTGTTGAGCTATGCCGCACTGTAGTAAGTCACACCCGCACAGCGGCTCATTTCCGCAAATCGCGGTCTGACCCACTGCTGTCCCATAGACTCACGTGAATGCCAGATGTGCCTGCGGGTTGGGCGGGTCTGGGACGGTCGGGTCGCCGCGCAGCAGGGCCATCAGATTTCGTCGGGCGAACAGGTTGAGTTGGAGTAAGCGGATCATTGTTTGTAGGGAGGCGTGAAGTTTCGATGCGTATTTGAGATAGGCGAGCATCAGGTACATGCAAAGCGCGATCCAGATTTGCGTCATCACGGCGTTTCGGCTGGTGCCCAGGAATGCCTTGATCTTCAGGTTTTGCTTGATCCACTTGAAGAAGAGTTCGATCTGCCAGCGCTGCCTGTAGCAGGCGGCGATGGTGCTCGCCGAGAGACCGAAGTGGTTGCTCAGAAAGACATAGCGGCGTCCGGTGTCCGCATCCCGGTAAACGACCCGACGCAGCGGGGCCAGTGCTTCACGGCGAGACTTGATGCCGGTTAACTCAATGGTTTGGTCGCAGATCAGACCCTGTGACTTGTCGACTTTGCGGCGCTCCACGACCTTGTAACGGGCATCGCGCTTCTGGCGCCCAATGAAGAAAACCCCTTGATTTGTCAGGGTGGTATACCAGCTGTAGTCATCGTATCCCTTGTCGAAGACGACGATACTGCCGCGCGGCAACGACAGCGAGCGGGCCACTTCGATGTCTGAGCGTCGTGGCTCGGTGAGCGTGGCGAAGGCCGGCAGATGTCCCCGGTGGTCGAGGCCCAGGTGCAACTTGATGGCGGCCTTGCTCAGCGCAAAATGCCCCCAGGGAAACAGCTTCAGCGACAGATCGATCAGCGAGGAGTCCAGCGAGTAGAGCGCGTTCTTGAAGCGAAAGCCATGGCCCGGCCGGTGCGTTCTGCAACGCTGGTACAGCGTGCCGAATAGCGCTTCGTAGAACGAGCAGGGCTGCTGTTCGTTCACCCGGGCCAGCGTCGAGCGGGTCACCCGCAAGGCACCGAGGTGATACCAGCGCGATCGCTGGGCATCGGCGTTGGCGACGACGTCGCGAAGACTGTGGCGTCCGGAGAGCTGGCCCATCGCCAGGGCGACAAACTGCGACCAGCGAGACGTTTTGCGGAATCGACGGCCGACATGGTGGCGCTCGGCGAGACGGTCAAATCGATGTCTCGGCACCATTTTCAACAATTGTGCGAATACCGTATTATGATGAGCCATAGGCTTGGTTCCTTCGTTTGATCAACAGGTTGTGTCGTAACTCCTATTGTATCGAACGACGTGAACCAGGCCTTTTTACTTGCACTTTATGGGACAGCAGTGGGTCTGACCCCGATTTCCCGATTTCTCAGGTGTGCGCTTTCCCGAGTGAGTGCGCCTTGCGCCCGCCTCGCGCGACTTTCTCCATTGGCGCCGTATCCAGCAGCCGCCGGGCCAGCTCGACACATCGCCCGGCGAGTGCGCCAGCACCGTCGTGCAGCTCTCGGGACGATTGCACCGTCGCGACGTTTTCCTCCATGTCCTCCGCGGTCCAGCCACGAGAGTGGCCAATGAAAGGGAATTGCGGCAGGTGAAAGCCGAGCTCGCCGAAGAAGTTCAGCATCTGGCCGGCTACGCCCTGGACGTTGTCCTGGCCGCCGACGATGATGAATCCTGCGACCTTGTTCCTGAGCAGCACTCTGTTGTGCGTGGTCACTTGATTCTGGATGCAGTTCAGGCGCTCGGCCATCTTGAAGTAGAGCGATGAAGGGGCTCCCCAGCGAATCGGGGTCGCGATCAGCGCCACGTCCGCCCAGTGCACCAGAGCTTCGTAAACGACCTCCAGCTCGTCTCCCCTGTGCATCTGCGTGATCGAGCAGGGCCAGGTGCAAGCGCGTGCACTGCGGGAATAGTAACCTCGGCAGGCACTGAACCCGAGCGCATTCAGCCGGATCAGCTTCGCTTCGCACCCGTCGGTCTCTGCGGCCTTCAGAGCGGATGCGAGCAAGTCGTCCGAGCCCGAGTAGCGTGGGTTTTGTTCGTCCATTACTGTCGTCGAGATGCCGACTATCCGGACCGGTCCGGGCTGGCGGACGACCTTGCGGGCGAGCCGATGCGGTTTGTGGGGCGCCTTCTGCCGCTTCGTGCCCCGGGCCACGTTCACCAGCACGCGGCCGGCCTCGACCTTCACGGGGTAGGACGGTATGCAGTCGTCTTCGTAGCCCGGTTCGCCGGTCCCGGTCAGGCGGTGAAACTTCCACTGGTGCCATGGGCAAACGATGAACTCCCCGTCCAGTCGGCCCTCGCCGAGCGGCCCGCCGACATGATTGCAGGCATTAGACACGGCGCCGAACTCGCCGCCGACGCAGGACAGCGCGATGTTTACTTTGCCGGCATGAACCACCCGCAGCCCGGCACGCTGCAGCTCGTCGGCGCTGCCGACATCCACCCATTTTTCTGTTTGTTCCATGACAGGCTCCGTCTGGCAGGGCACGAGAATACAACTTGTGCAATGGCAGTACAGCCCGGAAGAGTGCTTCAAACAGGGGTCCCAATTGCGACGGGGGAGGGAGCTGTTTGCGCGTTTCCGGCGCCTGGCGGCGAACCACCACGCCTATTTTCTGGTTGTCGGAGAGTAAGTTGGGCCTTCCAGTAACTTGCCCATAAGTTACCGGAAAACAGACATTAATGGTGGGGAAGTGGGAATCGAACCACTTGCGCCCGCGGTGTTGGTGGATGCGCCGCTCTCCGTAGCGCAAGTTGGGAGGTGGTGCCGATCGAGGTCGCTGACGTGTTACGCGGGAGTTCCCGGCGCCGCAAACGACGAGGCCCCCGGAAGGGGGGGCCTCAGGCGTTTGGTGGAGGCGGCGGGAATCGAACCCGCGTCCGCAAGCCCTCTGCCCTGAGGTCTACATGCTTATCCCGGTCTTTGAGTCTCGCTGGCGGCTACCCGACGGGCAGGGAAGACCGACAGCCAGCCCGGTACTTGTTTAGCGGTTCGGCCCCGGACGAGCCTCCCTCGCGATCTTGTGAGAGTCGACGCCTGATTCGGACGCACAAGCACGGCTCCGGTCAGACGGCACCCTACTGGGTTTTAGGCAGCGAGTGCGTAGTTGTCGTCGTTGGCAACTATGGTTTTACAGCTGGATTTACGAGGTAACTGTGCCTCGGCATGCACCCAGAGTTTCGCGACCCACGTCGAAGCCAGTCGCCCCCGGATGTTCGTTCCGGCCCCGGCTTACGCCGGACCCGGACAGGTAGTGTAGGGGCAATCCCGGGAAATACAATCGACCCGTAGTGTTTTTTCGCCAAACAGATGCTGCGACGCGGTCGACGGCAGGGTTGCCCGTTGCGGGCAGGGGGCGGCGAGGCTTGTCGACCCCGGCCGGCGCGGACGTGCCGTCTGCGCGGCTCGCGCCGCTGCCGGAAGCCACTTCACCGAAATGATAAAAAACTTTAATTAAGAAATATAAGCATTTGAAAATTAACTGGTACCGTGCTTCATCAGGCGCGACTTCTGCAGCTGCCAGTCGCGGTCTTTCTGGGTGGCCCGCTTGTCGTGCGATTTCTTGCCGCGGGCCAGGCCGATCGACAGCTTCACGCGGCCTTTCGACCAGTGCAGGTCCAGCGGTACGAGCGTGTAGCCCTTGCGCTCGACCGCCCCGACCAGGCGATCCAGCTCGCGCCGGTGCATGAGCAGCTTCCTGGTTCGTGTGGGGTCGGCCTTGACGTGGGTCGAGACGGTGTTGAGCGGCGATATGTGCGAGCCGATCAGCCAGGCCTCGCCGCCCTTCAGATTGACGTAGCTCTCGGCGATCTGCGCCTTACCGGCACGCAGGCTCTTGACCTCCCAGCCCCGCAGTTCGAGGCCGGCCTCGAAGGTCTCGTCAATGAAGTAGTCGTGACGGGCGCGACGGTTCTGCGCGATCTGCCTGTTCGCCTGGCTGCTGGCTGCCTGCTTGCTCATCGCGCTGATGACGTATTTCGGTCCCCGGGGGCCGGCGATTATACGGAATTGCGGCGCCGGCGCACGGCTCGCGTCGTGTTGTCAGTACCCGGCAATTCATCCACAATCGCGCCTTTCGCCGAGCCTAGAGAATAACAATGCTGAGTCAGCAAGCCGGTGATTCCGGCCGCCGGGCATCCCTGCACGGCAACTGGTCTTCGCGCATGGCATTCATCCTTGCCGTTACCGGCTCCGCCGTCGGCCTGGGCAATATCTGGAAATTTCCCTACATCGCCGGTGCGAACGGCGGCGGTGCGTTCGTCATCGTCTACCTGTTCTGCGTGTTCCTGATCGGCATGCCGGTGATGATGTCCGAGATCCTGATCGGCCGTCGCGGCCGGCGGAATCCCATAGCCACCATGGCCCTGCTCGGCGAGGAAGAGGGCAGTTCACGGCAATGGCAGTGGGTCGGCGTCCTCGGAGTCCTCGGGGGGATCCTGATCCTGTCGTATTACAGCGTCATCGCGGGCTGGACCCTGGCCTACGTGGAACGCAGCATTACCGGGCAATTCACCGGTGCTTCCGCTGCCGAGATCGGCGCACTGTTTGCCGAATTCACGGGCGACTGGAAGCAGGTCGCCCTGGCTCACACGGTCTTCATGGCGCTCGCGACACTCGTTGTTGCGCGGGGTGTGGAGCGCGGCCTGGAGCAGGCGGTTCGCTTCATGGTGCCGGCCCTGCTCGTCCTGATGCTCGCCTTGCTCGGTTACGCGATCAGTACCGGCTCGTTCGGGCGTGGGGTCGCCTTCCTGATCGAGCCTAATTTCGCCGCATTGACGTGGGACGGCGTGCTGGTCGCGATGGGGCAGGCGTTTTTCACGCTGAGCATCGGTATGGGGGCGGTCATGGCCTATGGTGCCTACCTCCCCGAAGAAACGTCGATCATGCATGCATCCGCAGCAGTGGTGATTGCCGACACGGGCATCGCTGTACTCGCAGGCATGGTGATCTTCCCCATCGTATTCGCGAACGGGCTGGATCCTGCCAGCGGGCCGGGGCTGGTATTCGAGACGCTGCCGCTGGCGTTCGGGCAAATGTCCGGCGGCGTCGTGTTTGCGACGATCTTCTTCATTCTGCTGGTCTTCGCCGCCTGGACATCGTCGCTCGGCCTCATGGAGCCGGCTGTCGCATGGCTGATCGAGCACCGCAACCGCACGCGTCGGCAGGCAGCCGTCATGGTCGGAATGCTCATATGGATCATCGGGTTCGGGACGGTGCTCTCGTTCAACGAACTGGAAGGCTTCAGGTTCCTGCGCGGCACTATCTACGACAACGTGGACTACCTGACGAGCAACGTGATGTTGCCCCTCGGCGGCGTGTTCATCTCCATATTTGCCGCCTGGGTCATGTGCCGTAATTCCACCGCCGATGAACTGGGCGGCGCGGGCAATGCCTACCGCGCCTGGCGGTTCCTCGCGCGATTCGTTGCACCGATCGCGATCCTGTTCGTGTTTTTTCAGGCTGTCGGCGTAATTTAGCCGGTTCCGATGGCGCCTGAAAAAGCATTGACGTTCTGCATGAAGGGTAGGCCGCCGTGCGACATGTAAACCGCAGCGCCCTCGTGCCCTACACGGCGCGAGAAATGTACGAGCTTGTAGACGACGTCGAGTCCTACCCGGAATTCCTGCCCTGGTGCAACGATGCTGCGGTCCGGAATCGCACCGACACTTCCGTCGAGGCGACCCTGGAGCTCCACAAGGGCTCCCTGAGCAACCATTTCACGACGCGCAATACGCTGCACAAGTTCGATGCGATCGATATCGCGCTGCTCGGCGGGCCGTTCCGTCATTTGCAGGGCGGCTGGCGGTTCCGGGATCTCGGGGACCAGGGCTGCAAGGTAAGCCTGGAGCTGGATTTCGAATTTTCGAGCAGGCTCGTCGACCTGATGTTCGGCGCTTTTTTCGAAGACACCTGCAATTCGCTGGTTGACGCTTTTACGAAGCGTGCCGCGGCGGTATTGGGGCGTCGCTGATCGATCGTCCGCCGATGGCGTCCGGGACAGAGATCGAAGTCGAAGTCGTTTACGCGCTGCCGGGTCAGCAGGAACTGCTGAGCGTTGTCGTTCCTGCGGGCGCTTGTGTCGCCGATGCAATCCGGTTGTCGGGCATAGCCGAAAGATTCCCGGAGGAGCGCCTCGAGGCTTGTCCGACGGGAATCTGGGGGCGGCCCGCTGCGCGGGACGAGCCCCTGCAGGCCGGCGACCGGGTCGAACTCTACCGGCCGCTGCGGATGGACCCGCGCGAGGCGCGCCGGCAGCTCGCTGCCGCGGGTAAGACGATGGGCGGGCGGAGCACGCTCAAAGGTCGCGGCTGAGTTCCTGGTCCTCGATTATCTCGACGACCCGATCGTCCTCGAACATCACGGTGACCCAGCGTTTGGCCGTCGCGTCCTGCCGGCCGACCTTGACGTAGTACACGTAATCCCAGCGGCTGGCGTGGAAAGGGTCGTCGATCATCGGCGTTCCGAGCAGGAAACGCACCTGGCTGCGGGTCATGCCCACTTCGACCTGGTCAAGGTCCTCCTGCTTGATCAGGTTGCCCTGGGATATCGGGGCCACGAACACGCAGCCCGGCAGGCCGGTGATCGCCAGCAGGGCAATCGCGGGAATGATCAGTCTTCGCATAGGTCGACAGTCGGGTTTGCTGGCCCGCATCGGGCCGCCATCCGGGCAGGCCGCGACGAGGTTTGGATGCGCCGCGACTTGTGGTCCATAATCAGCCGCGAATCATACCTATTTGCGTTTCGCGGCGATAGCCGCGAACCCTTTCGATAGCGGGGACAGCGATATGCAGCAGCGCGACGATCTACGCAAGGTTGGCCTGAAGGTCACGCTCCCGCGGCTGAAGATCCTCGAGATCCTGGAGGCCGATACGTCGCGGCACCTGAGCGCGGAGGACATCTACAAGGAGCTGCTGGACTCAGGTGAGGACATCGGGCTCGCCACCGTCTATCGCGTACTGACGCAGTTCGAAGCGGCGGGACTGGTCACCCGGCACAATTTCGAGGGCGGCCATTCCGTCTTCGAACTCGACGAAGGCGAACACCACGATCACATGGTGTGCGTGGATTCCGGCGAAGTCGTGGAGTTCGTCGACGCGGAGATCGAGCGCCTGCAGCGCGAGATTGCGCGCAAGCACGATTTCGAGCTGATCGACCACAGCCTGGTGCTGTACGTCCGCCGCCGGAAGAAAAAGCCGGACTGAGAACGGCCGGTCCGCCCATCACTCAGCGTGTTGCCCGGGTCGCCTTGCCCGCCTTGCGGCCCCCGTGGGCCAGCATCTCTGCGGCGTGTTCCCGCGTGCGCTGGGTGATCTTCACGCCGCCCAGCATGCGGGCGAGCTCCTCGATGCGCTCGTCGCGATTGAGAACCGAGACCCCCGTGCGCGTTGTCTTTCCGTCCGTTATCTTGATGACCCGGATATGGTTGTCCGCCTGGCTGGCAACCTGTGGCAGGTGCGTGACGCACAATACCTGCCGGTCCGCACCGAGTTCGCAGAGTCGTCGGCCGACCATCTCGGCGACACCACCGCCGACGCCGCTGTCGACTTCATCGAAAACCATCGTCGGAATCCTGCTCCCGCCGCTGGCTACAACCTGGATCGCAAGGCTCATGCGCGAGAGTTCACCGCCCGAGGCTATTCGGGCGAGCGGCTGCGGCGCCTGGCCTGGATTTGCGCTGATCAGGTAATCGATCCGGTCCATGCCCCAGGCCCTGGCATCCCGGATATCCCGGGTCTCGAAGGATATCTCGAACCGGCCACCGGGCATGCCGAGCCCGGCCATCGCCGCCGTCACGTTGCTCGCGAAAGACTCCGCAGTCCTGCGTCTTGCTTCGGACAGCCTGCCGGCGAGGTCGCGATAATCGCGTTCCGCTGACTCCACGTCTTTGCCGAGGCGACCACTGCGCTCCTCGAAATTGCGCAGTTCGTCCAGCTGGTCCCTAAGCCTGCTCTGGATCTCGCCGAGATTGTCGGCCTCGACCCGGTGCTTGCGGGCCAGCGACTGGATCGCGTCCAGGCGGTCTTCGACCCAGTCCCGGCGAGCGGGGTCCGCCTCGAGCGACTCGCCGTAGCGCCGCAGCTGCTCGACTGCCTCAGCGACCTGGATACTCGCCTCGTCGAGCAATTGCCGCGCAGGGTCCAGCGCGTCGTCGAAAGCGGCCAGGCCGGCGAGCGTCTGGCCGGTCCCCGCGAGTATTGCCTGGGCGGTGGTCTCGTCACCGTCGTAGAGAGCCTCGAGAACCCGGCCCACGCCGTCGGACAACCTGCCGAGATTTTGCAGGCGGTCCCTTTCGCCCCTCAGGGCTCTCAATTCATCGGGCTGCAGGTCCAGCGCATCGAGTTCCGAAACCTGGAACTGCAACAGCTCGAGCCGCGATTCGCGGTCGGACTGGCGGGCTTCCAGCTCCTCGAGATCCTGCCTGAGCGACTGCCAGCGCTCGAATGCGGCCGAGGCCTCCGTGCGCAGCGGCAGCAGCCCGCCATGAAAGTCCAGCAGGTCCCGTTGCACCGCCGGGCGGCCGAGCGACTGGTGGAAGTGCTGGCCGTGTATGTCGAGGATCAGCTCGCCCAGCGCTTTGAGGCTCTGCATCGATACGGCGTTGCCGTTGATGAACGCCCGCGATCGGCCGTCATCGCCGATGACGCGCCTGAGCACGCATTCGTCGTCCATCTCGAGCGCCTGGTCGACGAGCCACTGCCGGGCCTCGGTCTGGTCCGACAGGTCGAATTCGGCGCTGAACTCGGCCCGCTTGGCCCCTTCGCGCAGCAGCCCGGAGCCGCCGCGCTCGCCGAGCACGAGCCCGAGTGCGTCGACAAGGATCGATTTGCCCGCGCCGGTTTCCCCGGTCAGCACGGTCATGCCGGGGCCGAATTCCACGTCGACCTGGTCGATGATCGCGAAGTTCCTGACCTGGAGATTGCGCAGCATGAGTGACGGTCTACCTGTCTTTATCCGGGTCCGGCAGTCCGGCGCGGAATCGGCTGTCGCGGCCCCAGTGCAGCTTGGTCCGCAGTATTTCGTAAAAATCGTAGCCGGGCGGGTGAATCAGCGTAATGCGGTTTTCTGCCTTGCAGATGAACAATCGGTCTTCTGCCGTCAGTTCGCCGATTGAACGTCCGTCGACAGCCACCTCTGCCTTGATGTCGGCACGGGGCAGCAGGGCGACTTCGACCTCGTGCCCGGCCGGAATGACAATCGGCCGGTCACTCAGCGTGTGCGGGCAGACCGGCACGATGACGAGCGCGTCCAGCGAGGGGTCGATAATCGGTCCGCCGCAGCTCAAGGCATAGGCCGTCGATCCGGTCGGCGTCGCGACAATCAAACCGTCACCGGAGTGCGTGTTGACGTAGCGGCCGGCAATACTCGTGCGCAGGTCGAGCATCCGGCCCGTTTCCTTGCGCTGCACGACGACGTCGTTCAACGCGATAGCCGCACTCAGGGTGCTTGTCCCGCGCAGGATGCGGGCCGAGACCAGCAGCCTCGATTCCTGCGTGTAATGCCCCTGCAGGACCTGGCCGACGCTGTCGAGCATCTCGTTCGGCGTGATGTCCGCGAGGAAGCCGAGTCGGCCCCGGTTGACGCCCAGCAGCGGTACGCCCTGGCTCTGCGCGAGCCCCGCCGCATAGAGCATGGTGCCGTCGCCGCCGACCGCGATGATCAGTTCGGCGTGGCGGGAGATCGTCTTCTCGGAAACCTGTCGCGCGGGCAGTTCCGCTGCTATGTCGCGGACGGCGATGACGTCGACGCCGGCGGCGGACATGTGCTCGGCCAGGAGCGACATCGGCTCCGCGACGCGGGGATCGTCATTGCGGCCGACGATCGCGATCGTTTTGAACATCAGGCTCATTACGGGGTTGAACTCAGTTCCGGCGGGCCGATCAAATCCGGAAGGCGGTGGGTGAAACCGGATTGTTGCAGACCCTTGACCGGCCGCCAAGCCGTTGCTAGCGTGCGTAAAGGCCGGGAGTCGACCCGGAAGCGTCCAAATTTCTGTCGTGAAATCAATGGCATCTGAATCCGCACAGGGACTTCCCAGCGAACGAGCACAACATGTGCTGAAGGTGCTCATTCAGCGCTATATCCGCGACGGGCAACCGGTCGGTTCGCGCACGCTCTCCAAGGAGTCCGGCCTCGACCTGAGTCCCGCGACGATCCGGAACATCATGTCGGATCTTGAGGACCTGGGCCTCATCGCTGCGCCGCACACATCGGCGGGCAGAATACCTACGCAGCGCGGCTATCGGCTCTTCGTCGACACGCTGGTCCGATTCAAGCCGGTCCGTGACCGGGAGGTCAAGGAACTCCAGCACCGCATCGTCGGGCAGGATGCCGACACGGATTCGCTCGCGAAAGGTGTCTCGGACATGCTGTCGCGCATAACGAGCCTTGCCGGCGTCATCACGACGCCCAAGGGCCAGCACGCGGTACTGCGGCAGATCGAATTCCTGCCACTATCGGAGCACAGGATACTCGCGATCCTGGTGATCAATGACCGGGAGGTGCAGAACAGGATCCTGTACATGGAAGGCACCTACACGTCGAGCGAATTGCAGCAGGCCGCCAATTTCATCAACGAAAACTATGCCGGCGCGGAACTTTCAGATGTGCGGGACCGGCTGGTGAGTGATCTCGAGAAAATTCGCGACTCGATGAACCAGGCAATGCTGGACATCGTGTCGGTTGCCCAGTCTGCAATGGCAGGGGCGACCCGCCAGCGGCCGGAACTCGTCGTGGCCGGGCAGCGCAACCTGATGGATTTCGCGGAGCTGTCCGACATCGAGACCCTGCGGCGGCTGTTCGACGCCTTTTCGCAACAGCACCTGATGATCGACCTGCTCGACCGCTCGATCAACGCGTCGGGCGTGCAGATATTCATCGGGCAGGAGTCCGGCTACAGCATCCTCGACGACTGCAGCGTCGTAAGCGCACCGTACCGCGCGGCTGACGGATCGATCGGCGTGCTCGGCGTCATCGGTCCGACGCGCATGGCATATGACCGCGTCGTGCCCATCGTAGAGGTGACCGCCCGCCTGCTCGGATCCGCCCTGAATTCGGTGGATTAGGCGCGACGAAAGCCCGCCGGCGATCTTGATATTTGCCGGCGAACCCCCACACTCCCCACATCCTGACGACGGCGTCTGGCCTCCGGGCCCGATGCGGCGATGACTTTTTGACCGAAAGAGGCCCGACATGACAGGAAAGCCCGAGCGCGACGCGAACGCTCAGACGACCGAAATGCCTGAAAACGGCAGTGCGGCCGAGGCCGCGGCGGAAGCCGGCGTTGCCGGGAACGCGCAGGGAGAGACACCGCAGGACCTCGTGGCCGCGGCGGAGGCGCGCGCGGCCGAGAACTGGGACAAGTACCTGCGCGCGGTGGCCGAACTCGACAACTACCGCAAACGTGCGGCGCGCGACCTGGAAAACGCCCACAAGTTCGCGGTAGAGCGATTCGCGCGGGAAATTCTCGCGGTGAGCGACAGCCTGGAACTGGGAATAGCCGCCGGGGCCGAGGCCGATTCCGGGGTCATGCTGGACGGCATGCTGGCTACGCTGAAACTCCTGCAGCAAACCCTGGAGCAGTTCGGGATCGCCGTTGTCGATCCACTCGGC